>QWCK01003508.1_pt1 | contig 17048 bp, 11 predicted proteins | sample 1972571 | NCBI WGS metagenome assembly QWCK01 (sample SAMN09866710, study PRJNA288562) | Human gut metagenome isolate term2_stool, whole genome shotgun sequencing... | isolation source: gut | host: Homo sapiens | place: USA: California
CACCGCCAAGCCCACCCGGGAAGAGATGCGGGGCGTGCCCCACCACATGCTGGACGTGGCCGACCCGGAGGAGGACTTCTCCGTGGCCCGGTATGTGGACATGGCCGCCAGATGCGTGGACGACATCCTGTCCCGGGGCAGACTGCCCATTCTGGCCGGGGGCACGGGGCTGTATATCGACTCCCTGCTGTCCGGCCGGACCTTTGCGCCATTTCAGCCGGACAGCCCCCTGCGGGGACAGCTGGAGGAGCAGCTGCGCCGGGAGGGCGGGGCCGCCATGCTCGCCCGCCTGGCCCAGGTGGACCCGGACAGCGCCGCCCGCCTCCACCCCAACGACGAAAAGCGCATTATCCGGGCCCTGGAGGTGTATCAGTCCACGGGCAAGACCATCACCCAGCACAATCTGGAGACCCAGGCCATCCCGCCCCGGTATGACGCCCTGACTCTGGCCCTGGCCTTTGAGCGGCGGGAGGACATGTGGAGCCGCATTGACCGCCGGGTGGACCAGATGATGGACCAGGGGCTGGTGGCGGAGGTGCAGGGCCTTTTAGACTCCGGCGTGCCCGCCAAGTGTACCGCCATGCAGGCCATCGGCTATAAGGAGATGGCCGCCGCCCTGCTGTCCGGCGGGGACGTCCGGGCCGCCGCCGAAGAGATCCAGCTCCGCTCCCGGCAGTATGCCAAGCGGCAGCTCACCTGGTTTAAGCGGAACAAGGCCGCCCGGTGGCTGCTGTGGGGCCGGGAGCCGGATTTTGAGGCCGCCCTCCAGACTTCGACAGAATATATGGAAGAATTTGGTTTAGTATAAAAGCACTCAGGGACTTATGACAGATTTTCCTGGCCGACGCCCGGAGCCTGCCGGTCCCCAAAAGAAAAAGGAGTGCTACTTATGCAGAAAACCAACAACCTTCAGGAGATCTTTCTCACCCAGCTGCGCCGGGAGCGCCGCCCCGTCACCATGTTTTTGATGAACGGCTTTCAGATGCGGGGCTATGTCACCGGTTTCGACGCCTTTTCCGTGGTGCTCAGCAGCGACGGAAAGCAGATGTTCGTCTATAAGCACGCCATTTCTACCATCACGCCGGAGCGCCCCGTCCCCCTGACGGAGCAGAACGTTGGGATCCCCCAGTCGTCGCCTTACAGCGACGCAGGCCCCCTTTAACAAGGGGGCCTGATAAAGCGTAACAGCAGCCCCCCCTTGTGAAAGGGCCGATTCCCCTTATCAAGGGGAAATGTCCCGAAGGGACAAAAGGGATAGGGCTAGAGGGCCGCGCAGCGGCGGGGGGATTCTGCATATCGGCCAGAAAAGAGGACCCCATGAAGCAAGGAAAACCTGTTATCACCGTTGCCATCGCCGCCATCGCCGTGGCCCTGGTCATCTATTTCGGTTTTTATGTGGCCAAGGTATTCAGCGAGCCGTACACCACCGCCCTGGCCTATACCTACACCTCCAACGACAGCGCCGAGGCCGTTGGCATTTTAGTCCGGCAGGAGACCGTCCTCCCCGCCCAGACGGGCATCGTGGACGTGACCCGGTCAGAGGGGGAGAAGGTGGGCGTGGGCCAGAGCGTGGCCCAGGTCTATCGGGACAGCCAGGCCCAGAACAACCAGGCCGACTTAGAGGCCCTGGCCGACCAGATCCAGCTGCTGGAGTACTCCTCCGACGGCGGGGGCGTGGATTCCGCCGCCAAGCTGGACGAGAACATTCTGCAGGCCGTCACCGCCCTCCACGCCGCCTCCGGCGTGGGGGACTATAACCAGCTGGAGGATCAGGCGCGCACCCTGAAGAGCACTGTGCTCAAGCGGGGCTATGTCTATGGCAATGGCCTGGGGGCCGAGGAGTTGAGCCAAAAGCTCAACGACCTGAAAAGCCAGTATGCCGCCCTGAAGCAGCAGACCTCCTCCTCCACATCCTCCGTCCGGGCCCCCCAGTCCGGGGTGTTCTCCACGTTGGTAGACGGGTATGAGACGGCGGTGACCCCCCAGACCGTGTTCCAGCTGACCCCCTCCTCCCTGTCCGCCCTGCTGGCCGGTCAGGGGAAGGAGGCCGGCGGCGGCATGGGCAAGCTCATCACCTCCACCCGGTGGTATTTCGCCGCTGCCCTGCCCGTCTCTGTGGCAGAGCGGCTGAAGGAGGGGAGCACGGCCACCCTGCGCTTTTCCGGCGACTTTGACCAGGACATCGACATGCGGGTGGACCAGGTCGGCCAGGCCGAGGGGGACAAGAGCGTGGTGGTCTTTTCCACCGACCGCTATCTGTCCCAGACCACCCTGCTGCGCCAGCAGACGGCGGAGCTCATCTTCAACAGCTGGTCCGGCCTGCGCATCCCCAAGCAGGCCCTGCGCATGGAGAAGAGCACCTACACCGACAAGGAGACGGGCCAGGAGGTGCAGAACAACCGCCTGGGCGTGTATGCCCTGCTGGGCGGCCGGGCGGAGTTTAAAACCGTGGAGGTGGTCACCGAGGGGGACGACTATTATGTGGTCCGCTCCACTACCGACGAGAGCGATGCCCTCCGCGCCGGGGACGAGGTCATCGTCCGGGCCACGGAGCTGTACGACGGGCAGCTGTTGGAGTATTAAAAAAGGGATGAGTTAGGAGTTAGGAGTTAAGAGACGGATTGCCACGTCGGGCTGCGCCCTCCTCGCAATGACAGAAACAGCAGGCTACCGTGTCTTGTCATTGCGAGGAGCGCAGCGACGCGGCAATCCGTACCCCAGTCCTAAAAAACTTATCTCTTATCTCTCCTCACTCCTAACTGAATCATAAACCGAATCAAGACAGAAAAGGTGATCAAAATGGATGTTTCTCAACAGGTTCAACGGGTAATGGAGCGCATTCGCCGGGCGGCCCTGGCCGCCGGGCGAGAGCCGGGGGAGATCACCCTGTGCGCGGCCACCAAGGTTCAGACCGACGAGACCATTCGGGCGGCCATCGCCGCCGGGGTGCGGGTGTGCGGCGAGAACCGGGTGCAGGAGCTGGCGGCACATCTGGCCGCCGATGCCTACGCCGGGGCGGAGCAGGTCCACTTCATCGGCCACCTCCAGACCAACAAGGTCAAGCAGGTGGTGGGCCATGTGGACCTCATCCAGTCGGTGGGCTCTGCCCATCTGCTCCAGGCCATCCAGAACCAGGCGGACAAGCAGGGGATCATGCAGGACATCCTGCTGGAGGTGAACATCGGTCAGGAGGAGAGCAAGGGGGGCTGTATGCCCCAGGAGGTGGAGGCCCTGGCCCGCCAGGCCATGGACATGGGCGCTGTCCGTCTGCGGGGCCTGATGGCCATTCCCCCCGTCTCTGCCCAGCCCGGGGCCAACCGCCCCTATTTTGCGGCCATGCGTCAGCTTTTTATTGACATCAGACAGAAAATGTCGGATAATGAAAATGATATCATTTGTCTGTCTATGGGCATGAGCGGAGACTTTGAGGATGCCATTGCCGAGGGGGCCACCATGGTTCGGGTGGGTTCCGCCCTGTTCGGCCCCCGGCCCCCCATGAGATCCCGCCTGCCCTCCTGAGTTTGGCTGGAATCCTGCTGACCTTTTCAGGATAATCGGAAAGAAAAGAGGAGTACCATGGGATTATTGGATGAATTCAAGCGCCTTGCCCATCCCTATGAGGATGAAGAGGAGGACGACTATGACGAGTATGACGCCCCCGCCCCCCGCGCCGAGCGCCAGGACCGGTCCGACCGCAGCGACCGGGCTGCCGAGCGGGCCGAGCGCCGGGAGCGCACCGGGTCGCTGTATGGCTCCGCCCCCATGCTGGACGAGGAGCGCCGCAGCAACAAGGTGGTGAACATCCGGGCGGCCACCCAGCTGCAGGTGGTGCTGGTGAAGCCGGAGAAGTTTGAGGACGCCTCCTCCATCGCCGACCACCTGCGGGAGAAGCGCACGGTGGTGCTGAATCTGGAGTCCACCAACAAAGAGATCGCCCGCCGTCTGCTGGACTTTTTGTCCGGCGTGGCCTATGCCAACGAGGGCAAGATCAAAAAGGTGGCCATCTCCACCTATATCATCACCCCCTATAACGTGGACATTCTGGGGGATCTCATCGACGAGCTGGAGAATAATGGGATGTATTTCTGATCCCGCGCCCCCGCGCCGGTCAGGCAGGGGGCGTTTTTTAGGAGGTAATGGACTATGCTGACCCCTCAGGAGGTCTCTGAGCGCGCCTTTCAAAAGGCGTCCTTCGGCGGCTATAACATGGGACAGGTGGACGAGTTTCTGGATGTGCTCACCGGGGACTATTCCGCCCTGTACAGCGAGAACGCCGTTTTAAAGAGCAAGATGAAGGTGCTGGTGGACAAGGTGGAGGAGTATCGCTCCACCGAGGAGGCCATGCGCAAGGCCCTGATGACCGCCCAGCGCATGGCGGACACCATGGTGAAGGAGGCCGAGCAGAAGAAGGCCGAGCTGCTCCAGCAGGCCGAGGGCGAGGCCCGGCAGCGCAAGCAGGCGCTGGAGCAGGAGTTCCAGGCCGAGGAGTATCGCCTGGCCCAGGCTAAGGAGCACACCGCCCAGTTTGTGGCCCAGGTGAAGGCCCTCCAGGCCGCCCAGACCCAGTATCTGGATCAGCTCTCTCAGCTCTCCCCCGCCGCCCCCATCCAGAGCCAGGCCGACCGGGTGGAGAAGGCCGCCGAGGAGATCGACGACAACGTACAGCGGCTGCTGGCCCAGGCCATGCAGGAGGCCACCGCCGCCAACCAGGCCCAGCAGGCCCAGGAAAGGGGGCCGACCGGGCAGGACCAGCCAGAAGCCGACCAGGCCGACCTGTCCGACACTGCCGAGTTCTCCCCCGTCTCCGCCCAGCCCCAGCAGGAGGAGCAGTCCCAGGAGGAGGACGACATGCTCTCCGCCCGCCGGGACGGCCGCATCGACTTCGGCTCCCTCCAGTTCGGCCGGGACTATGAGATCAAGTAACAGTTCAGGCATAAAAAAACAGCCCCGGGGGGCTGTTTTTTTATGCCTGTTTTGAATTATCGTCCGTTATTTTCCCGCCAATACTCCGCCCACAGGAAGCGGTCTACAAAGTCCTGCTGTCCCTGGGGCAGGGCGTCGGTGATCTGGCCGCCGGACAGGTAGAGGCCCCGCTCGTGGACCAGAGGGGTGATCTCCCGCACCTGGCGGGCCAGCTGCATAAAGCCGGGGCCCGTCCAGCCGCACAGGTCAAAGACCTTGGGCATGAGGAAGCAGGGGGAGAAATCCCCACCGCTGCCGGTGAAGTCGCTGCCCAGCACCTCTTTGGCGGCGGAGTTGGCCCAGATGAGATAGGGCGTGGCGTAGTAATCGTAAAACCCCTGAAGGGTGCCCAGGTCGAAGGTGAGCCCCATATCGGCATAGGCGGAGTTGCCGTTGCCCCCCCAGGGCTTGTGGTCCCCAAAGAGGACCAGCACCACCGGCCGGTCCAGCTCCTCCAGTCCCTGGGTCAGCTGGACCATGGCCTGGATGGTGGAGTCCACCCCCCGGAGATAGTTGTTCCAGATGTGGCAGCTCTCTGCGGCCATGCCGGAGTTGGTGGGGGTGAAATACTCCACCCCGGCGGAATAGGCCGACTCGTAGGGGCCGTGGTTCTGATAGGACACGGAGAAGGAGAAGCAGGGGCCCTCTGCCGTGCGCTGGGTCAGTTGGGCGAGCAGCTCCCGGACCAGAATGTCGTCCGAGTGGTAGATGGCGCTGGTGGGGTCTACCAGCGCACCGTAGTGGTTCTCGGTGAACCAGCTGTCCTGAAAGCCCAGATAGTCGTTCACGTTCTGCCGGTTATAGAACCAGCCGTACCCCGGGTGGCTGAAAAAGGTCTGATAGCCCTGGTCCCGGAGGTACCACACATAGGAGTCGGTGTCCCGGCGGAAGTCGTCGTGCTGGGAGTAGCCGGACAGAAAGCCCCACTCGCTGTCCACCGTGCCCCCGGCAAAGATGTTGGTCAGCAGCCGGCCGGACACCCCCTGCTCCGCCAGTGCGTGCCAGGGGTCATACACCCGGGCAGCGTCCGGGTGGCCGGCCATAAAGTCAAAATCGGTCAGGTCGCAGAAGGCCTCCAGCATGATGCCCATCACGGACACCTGCTTGTCCGCCGGGATGTCCGCATCGGAGAACGCCCCCAGCAGGGCCTGGGCCTGGGCCCCATCATAGCCCGGGGGCGGGGCGGGAAACATGTCCCGCATACTGTACAAAAAGGGGTACAGGCAGCCCTTGGACACAAAGACCTCCACGTCGGACCAGGGGTTGATATACTGGGAATTGTCCGTGGACTGATATAGATCGGAATTTGTAAACAGGCTGGCGCAGCTCACGGCGCACACTGCGGCGCAGGAGGCGGCGGCAAAGGCCCGGCCCCAGCCCCGGCGGGGCCACTTGGGGATGAGCAAAACCGAGAAGAGCAGTCCGGCCAGCAGCGCCCCCAGAGTCAGCCAGGTGAGCCAGTCCACGTCCAGGGAGTAGTTGCCCACGATGCCCCCCGCCTCGGAGATGAGGGTGAGGTCGGCGGCCAGAAAGGGGTCTGACCGCAGGCGGATCTTGAAGTAGTTCACCATGGCCACGGCCACGCAGGGCAGAAAGCTGCCCAAAAAGGCGCCCCAGCCCCGGCGGGTGAGGAAATAGAACAGCCAGATCAGCAGCACCGGGGGCAGCAGGTTCAGCCCCAGCAGGGCCGGGTGGTGAAAATAGGACCGGAACAGGGCCAGCCCCGGCAGCTTGATATAGGCCGCCGCCCCATACAGCAGGGTCAGTACCCCCACGCAGCAGCCCAGCCCTGTCAGGGCAAAGATCAGCCAGGCCCGGCGAAGGGGGGTGAGGGGCGGAGTTTGTCTGTGGGTACGAGGTCGTGTCATGTGGATACCTTCCTTGAATGGGGTTGGTGGGGTGACGAGGGCCACCCTCATCCGTCATGGCTGCGCCATGCCACCTTCCCCCTGGAAGGGGGAAGGCTATGGGTGGGCGATTTTAGCCTTCCCCACTCAGGGGGGAAGGTGCCCCCGAAGGGGGCGGATGAGGGGGACCACGGGGGTGCATACGTTATCGACGGGCGGATGGGGACATCCGCCCCTACGCCTCACCCCGTAATCACCGTGCCCTCCACCCGCTGGCCCAGGGTGTCCAGCAGGAGGGCGTGCTCCACCCGGCCGTCCAGGATGGACACCTGGCCCACGCCGGACTGGATGGCGTGGACGCAGCCCCGGACCTTGGGGGCCATGCCCCCGGCGATGAGCCCGGCGTCCATCAGCTCCAGGGCCCGCTTCACGTCCATGTGGGGCACGGCGGTTTTGGTGTTGTGGCTGTCGATGAGGATGCCCCCCACGTCGGTGAGGAACACCAGCTTCTGGGCACCCAGCGCCTCGGCCACCGCCCGGGCGGCGTCGTCGGCGTTGCAGTTCAGGCCGCCGCCGTCCTCCCCCAGGGCGATGGGGGAGATGACGGGCAGGAACCCGGCATCCAGCAGGGTGGTGATGAGCTTGGTGTCCACATGGGTGATCTCCCCCACCCGGCCCAGGGCCGGGTCCTTCACCGTGGCGGTGATGAGGCCGCCGTCCTTGCCGGACACGCCCACGGCGGACACCTTCCGGCGGGCAAGCTCCTGGACGATGGACTTGTTGACTTGGGCGGACAGGGCCAGCTCCGCCGTGTCCAGCACGGTCTGGTCGGTGTAGCGGTAGCCGTTTTCAAACCGGGTGGGCACGTTCAGCTGCTTCAGCAGGGCGGTGATGTGCTTGCCGCCCCCGTGGACCAGCACCACCCGCACCCCGGCCATGCGCAGGGCGGCCACGTCCTGCAGGGTGGTGTCGTGGACGGACTCCGCCCCGATGGCCGAGCCGCCGTATTTGACCACGACCGTCTGCCCCTCCGCCCGGTTCAGGATGGGCAGGAGAGAGAGCAGGCTGCGCACCTTCTCCATGCCGTCCAGGCCGTGGGACACGTCATACTCCCGGAGATAGGTGTGGACATAGTCCACGTCAGAGGGGGTGTCGATATACTCGCTGCCCCGCTTTTGCCGGGTCTCCGCCCCTTTGCCGGTGATGAGCAGCACCGAGGGGCTCTGGCAGGACAGGATGGCCCGGCGGATGGCCTCCCCCCGGTTGGGCTCGATGGAGTAGTCGCAGGCGACATACTGGGCGATCTCCCGGCAGATGGACACGGTGTCCTCCTCCCCGGAGTCCTCCTCGGTGAGGAGGATGAAGTCGGAGTTGGCCCCCGCCACCTCGCCTAAATCTTTCCGCCGGTCCAGAGCCTTTTTGCCGGGACAGCCGAACACGGTGACGATGCGCCGCCCGGGGTACTCCGCCTGGACAGAGCGGAACAGAGTCTCGAAGCTCATGCGGTTGTGGGCATAGTCTACAATGGCGGTGACGGTGTCGTCGGCGTTGGAATAGACCTCCATCCGCCCGGGCACCCGGGCCTTCATCAGCCCCACATACACCGCCTGCTCCGGGATGTTCAGCCCCTGGCACACGGCGATGGCGGCCAGGGCGTTTTCCACGTTGAACAGTCCGGGCATGGTCAGGCGGAATTCCCGCTGGAACCGGCGGGTGCGCACCCGGAACAGGATGTCGTTGCCCCGCTTGCGCACCTGGCTGGCGTACACGTCCGCCTCCTCGTTCTTCTGGGAGAAGGTGATGACGGGGCGGCCCCCCTCTTGGGCGGCCTGGAGCACCCGCTGGGCGTGGTCGCAGTCCAGATTCACGCAGGCGATGCGGGCCTGGGCGAAAATTTTCAGCTTGGAGGAGAAATAGTCCTCAAAATCCGGGTGCTCGATGGGGGAGATGTGGTCGGTGCCGATGTTCAAAAAGCAGGCGGCGGCAAAGTCGGTACACAGGGTGCGGTGATACTTCAGCGCCTGGCTGGACACCTCCATGGTCACATAGCCCAGGCCGTTGTCCCGGGCGGCGGCGAAGTGCCGCTGCAGCTCCAGGGGCTCCGGGGTGGTGAGATGGGACTCGAACTGCTCCGTGCCGTCGTAGGTGTCGATGGAGGAGATGATGCCCGAGGCGGGGCGGCCCTCCCCCGCCAGATACTCGTCCAGGATATACTTGAGATAATAGGCGGTGGACGACTTGCCCTTGGTCCCGGTGATGCCGATGACCTTTAAATCGCCGGAGGGGTGGCCGTAAAACAGGTCGGCCAGGGGGGCGATGGTCTCCCGCATGTCCGTCACCCGGATGCAGGGCAGGTCCACCTGGGGGTAGGGCTCCAGGCTCACATAGGCCATGGCCCCCTTGTCCCGGGCCATCTGTAAAAATTCCGCTTTGAAGTGGGCCCCCTTGCACACAAATAGGGTGCCGGGCTCCACCTGGCGGGAGTCGTAGGAAACCAGGGCCACCGGGGCCGTCAGGTCCAGGCCGGCGGGCCGGGACACCAGCAGCCCCCGCTGCTCCAGCAGATCAAGATAGTCCCCCAGGGGACGGATGGACTGAGCCATAGCTGTCGCCTCCATGAAATCAAGAATAAATCGCCCGGGGAATTTATCGCCCCGGGCTTTTTGTGGTTCAGATAAAGATGTCCCGCAGGGGCCGGCGGCAGGCCAGCACGGCCCGCTCGGCCAGGACGGACATGGCATCGGTGTAGAAGGGGGGCAGCCGGCGGCGGACGGCGAACACAGACAGCTCTGTGCAGGCCAGCACCCCGCTGTCGCAGCCCTGGGAGAGCAGGTCCTGGTGGATGGCGTCGAACTTTTGGGGGTCGCCGTCCCGCCCGGCCTTCACGTCGTCATAGATCAGGGACATGACCAGCTTCTGGGCCTCCGGTGAGGGGGTCACCGCCGTGATGCCCAGGGCCGCAAACTCCTTCTGATACAGGCCCGAGCGGATGGTCCCGTCGGTGGCCAGAATGCCCGGGCGGGTGCGCCCCTGGCGCTTCAAGGCCGCCGCAGTCTCCCGGATCATGTTCAGGATGGGCACGCCGATGTGCTCCTGCACCCGGTCCAGGAAGAAGTGAGAGGTGTTGCAGGGCACGGCCAGTACCGTGCAGCCCGCCCCCTCCAGCAGCCGGGCGTCGGCCAGCAGCCGCCGGAACACCGCCTCCTGCTCCTCCGCCGTGCCCAGAATGGCCGCCGTGCGGTCGGGCATCTGGCAGTCGGACAGGATCAGGGCGTTTACATGCTCCTGGTCGGTGCGGGCATCGGTGCGGTCGATGACCAGCTGATAAAAGGTGTTGGTGGCCTGGGGACCCATGCCCCCCAGCACCCCGAGACGGTCGTTCACAGAAAAACCTCCACAATAAAAGTTGCTGTCCCAAGCCTTCCCCCAGGGGAAGGCTTTTTTTCCCTTGTACTTTTGCTTTCCCCTGGAGGTAGACCCTTTATCCCTCCGGCACCTTGTTGTACTGGTCGAAACGCTTGATGTTGCCGATATGGTTCTTCAAAATGCGCAGGCGGCGTTTCAGGCTGGCGTCGCCGGAGTAGACCAGGGAGTGGGAGTCCTTCCCCGCCCGGATCAGCTCCTGCATCTCCCCGTGGTAGGCCTTGGGGGTGAACTTGAAGGCGACTTTTCGGGGCACCATCCGCCACAGGGAGCGGTCGTGGGTCATCTGGAAGGGCAGGTCCTGATGCTCCACCCGGTCCTCCACCACCATTTTGGCGATGTTGTGGCCGGAGCCGGTGACATAGTAGTTGCTGCGGCCCTGGCGGCAGTTGATCTCAAAGGCCTTATACTTGCCGTCCCGCCGGTCATATTTGATGTCGAAATTGGAGAAGCCGGTGAAGTGCAGGCTCTCCAGCAGGTCCCGGAACTTCAGCTCCAATTCCTCGTCGCAGTCGGTGAGGATGACGGCGTGGTTGCCGATGCCGTGGGGGGAGTGCTCCTCCAGCAGCACATGGCCCAGGCACATAGTCGTCACTTTTCCGTTGCGGTCGGAGTAGCTGGTGAGCACCCGCATATAGCTGTCGTCCCCGGGGATGAACTCCTGCAGGACCATGTGGTCCTGATAGCCTGCGGCATAGACGTGGTCCAGGCTCTCCAGCAGCTCCTCCCAGCTCTGGCAGATATAGACCTTGGCCAGGGAGTGGTCCCCGCAGGCCCAATAGGCCACGGAGTCGGCGGGCTTGGCGATATAGGGCGCTCCCCAGGGCAGGGAGAAGTCGTGGCCCATGGACTTGTCATAGATAAAGGTGGCCGGGTGGTCCACCCCGTGCTCGTCGCACAGCTGATAGAACCGCTCCTTGTTGATGAGGGAGTTGAGCAGATCCTCGGAGATATAGGGGGCGATGACGTTTTCCGGCAGATGGTCCCGGTGGCGGGCGGCCAGCTGGACATAGCTGTCCCCACAGCCCAGCAGCAGGACGGTCTTGTCCGAGAATTCTTCGGCCACCGCCCGGGCGTTGCGCAGGAACGCCTCGTCGCTCTCGTTGTCCGGGCAGACCCGATAGTCAATGATGGCGCTGCCGTGGCAGGGGAAGGAGGGATATTTGCCAAAGGCCACCGAGCGCACGCCATAGGCCTCGTGAAAGGCCCGGGCCACACTGTATACGTTGATGTCGCCGCCGAAGAGCAGCGGCTGGAAGGAAAGTGACTGATCCATCAAAGAGACTCCTTTATATTCCGATGTCTGGTGTCGTTGTGCTGGAAATCCCGGGCGGCTGATAGCCGCCCCTACAATGTGCAACGGGGTCGTTCGTAGGGGCCGCTGTCCCCAGCGGCCCGTTGTCCGGGCGGATGAGGACATCCGCCCCTACGGGATATGACGGGGTCGTCCGTAGGGACTGCTGTCCCCGGCGGCCCGTCGTCCGGGCGGATGAGGACATCCGCCCCTACGGGATATGACGGGGTCGTTCGTAGGGGCCGCTGTCCCCAGCGGCCCGTCGTCCGGGCGGATGAGGACATCCGCCCCTACGGGATATGACGGGGCTGTCCGTAGGGGCCGCTGTCCCCAGCGGCCCGTTGTCCGGGCGGATGAGGACATCCGCCCCTGCCGGTCTTATCCCTTATCGAAACTCCACCTGAAAGCCCCGGGCGAACAGGGGGTCTATCTCAAATGTGGCCAGGTCACCCACGGAGCACTTCACGTCCGTCACGTCCAGAATGAGCTCGCTGGCTCCCAGGCCGCCCAGCACCCGGGAGCGCTGGGACCCCAGGCGCACGGTGCGGTGGTTATTCTTCCGCCACCGGGCGATGGCGGCCAGCAGCCCCGTCTCCCGGGGGCGGGTGATGCCAAAGCCGTTTTGATAACCCACGGGCAGCACCGCCACCCGGGTGGGCTTTTTCAGCGTGACCGGCCGGTCCACCCCCAGCACATGGCCCTTGGGCAGCCAGCGTACCTCGGTGAGGGGGGCCTGTCCAAAGCCCACGGTTTTCAGTCCGTCGTCCCGGGTGCGGCGGCACCGGCCCAGGATGGCGGAGCCGGCCCGGACCCCGTCCAGCTCCGGCGCCAGCCCGTGGAGCAGGGCGAAGGAGCCGGCGGCGTGGACCGCCCCGGTCTCGAACCCCGCCTGGTGGATGGCATCCAGGGCCAACTGGAATTGCTCAAGCTGGCGCTTGGCCTGGGGGTCGTTGGGCCGGGCGGCATGGAGCTGGGTATACACCCCGGACAGGGCCACGTTGGGCATGGAGCGATAGGCCAGCAGCAGCTTCTCCGGCTCGCTGACCAAAAAGCCCCCAAAGCCCATGCCCGTGTCCACCTGGATGTGGGCCTCGGCCACGGTGGAGCGGTTGCCAGCCAGGGCGTTCAGGGCCATGCCCGTGTCCACGGAGGAGACGGTGCACACCACGTTCAGGTCCACCAGCCGCTCCAGCTCCTCCCGGTCGGTGGTGGCCCGAAGCATCAGGATCTCCTCGTCCACAAAGCCCGCCTGACGCAGGGCCTCGGCCTCGGAGACCTCGGACACGGCAAAGCGGCCGATGCCCTCGTCCCGCAGCAGCTGGGCCAGGGCGGCGGCACCCACCCCCTGCCCGTCGCCGGTGAGCACGCCGTAGATGGCGGCCCCGGCGGCCCGGTCCTTGATGACCGTCAGGTTATTTTTGATGGCGGCTCTGTCGATGACCAGCTTGCGCATGATGCAGCACTCCCCTTTATCTCTGTGTCGGGACGCGGTGGAACAGGGCCCGCAGCGTGGATATGGGCGGGCACAGCCTTTTTCGGCTATTTTACCACCCTTTGCGGGAAAAGGCAATGGGACAGAATTCACAGTTGCCTTTTCGGGCGAATCCGGTTATAATAGGGGGAAACCGGGGTGTCTTGTCACCCCCTGATATGAGGAGGCGGCCTCAGGAATGAAAGCGAAAACAAACCTGACGATGCTGTGTGATTTTTATGAGCTGACCATGGCCAACGGCTATTTTCAGACGGGGCTGAAGGACCGGATCTGCTATTTCGACGTGTTCTACCGCTCGGTGCCCGACAAGGGCGGATTCTCCATCGCCGCGGGCCTGGCCCAGGTGGTGGAGTATATCCAGGGCCTGAGCTTTGACGAGGAGGATGTGGCCTATCTCCGGGGCAAGGGCTGCTTTAGCGAGGAGTTTTTGCAGTATCTGCTGCACTTTGAATTTACCGGCGACATCTGGGCCGTGCCCGAGGGCACGCCCGTCTTCCCCGGCGAGCCCATTCTGACGGTCCGCGCCCCGGCCATCCAGGCCCAGTTTGTGGAGACCTTTATCCTGCTGACCCTGAACCACCAGAGCCTGATCGCCACCAAGTCCAACCGCATCGTCCGGGCCGCCGAGGGCCGCCCGGTGTCTGAGTTCGGCTCCCGCCGGGCCCAGGGGGCGGACGGGGCCGTGCTGGGCGCCCGGGCCAGCTATATTGCCGGCTGTGCCTCCACCGCCTGCACCCTGGCCGACCAGCGGTATGGCTCCCCCGCCTCGGGCACCATGGCCCACTCCTGGGTGCAGATGTTCCCCGATGAGTACACCGCCTTCAAGACCTATTGCCAGCTGTATCCCAACAACGCCACCCTGCTGGTGGACACCTATAATGTGCTCAAATCCGGCGTGCCCAATGCCATCCGGGCCTTCAAAGAAGTTCTGCTGCCCCAGGGGATCACCCGCTGCGGCATCCGCCTGGACTCCGGCGATCTGACCTATCTGTCCCAAAAGGCCAGGAAGATGCTGGATGACGCGGGGCTGACCGACTGTAAGATCTTCGTGTCCAACGCCCTGGACGAGTATATCATCCGGGACCTGGTGCGCCAGGGGGCCCGCATCGATGCCTTCGGCGTGGGCGAGCGGCTGATCACCTCCCGGTCTGAGCCGGTGTTCGGCGGCGTGTACAAGCTGGCCGCCATCGAGGATGACCAGGGCAACATCATCCCCAAGATCAAGATCAGCGAGAACCCCGCCAAGATCACCACCCCCCACTTTAAAAAGGTCTACCGCATCTTCTCCAAGGACACCGGCAAGGCCGAGGCCGATTTAGTCTGCCTCCACGACGAGCAGTTCGACTTCTCCCAGCCCCTGGAGCTGTTCGACCCGGATGCCACCTGGAAGAAGAAGACCTTCACCGGCATCTATGCCACCGAGCTGCTGGTGCCCGTGTTCCAGGGGGGCAAGCTGGTGTATCAGGTGCCCGACATCCAGACCAGCCGGGCCTATTGCCAGCGCCAGGTGGACGCCCTGTGGGACGAGGTCAAGCGCTTTGAGAACCCCCACAACTACTATGTGGACCTGTCCCAGAAGCTGTGGGACATCAAGCAGCAGCTGCTCAGCAGCAACGGATAAGCTGGAAATAACATTATAAACCCCCGCCGTTTTCAACAAAACGGCGGGGGTTTATGCTGTGACCCTCTCAGTCACGGCTGACGCCGTGCCAGGATCCCTATCCCTTTTGTCCCTTCGGGACATTTCCCCTTGATAAGGGGAATCGGCCCCCAAAGGGGGAGCCAAGACGGTCAAAAAAGCCTTCCCCTGGGGGAAGGTGGCACGGCGTAAGCCGTGACGGATGAGGGGAACGCCATCGACATTTGAGCGCTCCCGACGGAACGGCCAAAGCCTTCGCCCCGCAGGGGAGAAGGTGGCATGGGCGAAGCCCATGACGGATGAGGGGGACCACGGGGGTGCGGAATCCCTCAGTCACGGCTGCGCCGTGCCAGCTCCCTTTGACAAGGGAGCCTGATGATGCATAACAGCAGCCCCCCTTGTGAAAGGGGGGAGGGCCGCAAGGCGGCGGGGGGATTCCGGGCCGCTGAGGACAGCGGCCCCTACAAGGGAATACCCGTAGGGGCGGATGTTCCCATCCGCCCGTTCGATGGCCGTCGCACCCACGATCCCCACCCTCATCCGCCCCCTGCGGGGGCACCTTCCCTATCCCTTTTGTCCCTTCGGGACATTTCCCCTTGATAAGGGGAATCGGCCTTTGACAAGGGAGGCTGCCCTCTCAGTCACGGCTGACGCCGTGCCAGCTCCCCCGAAGGGGGAGCCAAGAAGGCCCTTCCGGTTATGCGCTGCACCTCTTGCCTCCCACTCTGGGGGAGGTGCCCAGTGCGTACACTGGGCGGAGAGGGCCGCACCGATTCTTACTCCAAAATCGCACCCTTGTCGGCGGAGGAGACCATTTTGGCGTAGCGGGCCAGATAGCCGGTTTTGATCTTGGGCTCGGGGCAGACCCACTTGGCCTTGCGCTGGGCCAGGGTATCGTCGTCCACCAGCAGCTGGATGGTGTGTTCGGGGATGTTGATGGAGATGAGGTCGCCCTCCTCCACCAGGCCGATGGGGCCGCCGCTGGCCGCCTCGGGGGAGACGTGGCCGATGGATGCGCCCCGGGTGGCGCCGGAGAAGCGGCCGTCGGTGATGAGGGCCACGTCCTTGTCCAGGCCCATGCCCGCAATGGCGGAGGTGGGGTTGAGCATCTCTCGCATACCGGGGCCGCCCTTGGGGCCCTCATACCGGATGACCACCACGTCGCCGGCGACGATCTTGCCGTCGTAGATGGCCTGGATGGCGTCGTCCTCGCTGTTGAACACCCGGGCGGGGCCCTGGTGGACCATCATCTCCGGGGCCACGGCGGACTGCTTCACCACGCAGCCGTCGGGGGCCAGGTTGCCCTTGAGTACGGCGATGCCGCCGGTCTTGGTGTAGGGGTCGTCGATGGGCCGGATGATCTCCGGGTCGCGGTTGACCACGCCCTGGAGATTTTCGGCGATGGTCTTGCCCGTGCAGGTGAGCAGGCTGGTGTCGATCAGGTCCTTCTTGGCCAGCTCGGCCATCACGGCGTACACGCCGCCGGCCCGCTCCAGGTCCTCCATATAGGTGTTGCCCGCAGGGGCCAGGTGGCACAGGTTGGGGGTGTGGTCGGAGATCTCGTTGGCCATGTCAAAGGACAGCTGGATGCCGCACTCGTGGGCGATGGCGGGCAGGTGGAGCATGGTGTTGGTGGAGCAGCCCAGGGCCATGTCGATGGTCTCGGCGTTGTGGAAGGCGGCCTGGGTCATGATGTCCCGGGGCCGGATGTTCTTTTCCACCAGCTCCATGATCTTCATGCCCGCGTGCTTGGCCAGGCGCAGCCGGGCGGAATAGACGGCGGGGATGGTGCCGTTGCCCCGCAGGGCCATGCCGATGGCCTCGGTGAGGCAGTTCATGGAGTTGGCGGTGTACATGCCCGAGCAGGAGCCGCAGGTGGGACAGGCGGCGTTCTCATACTCCTCCACCCCGGCCTCGTCCAGCTTTCCGGCGTAGTAAGCGCCCACGGCCTCGAACATGTGGGACAGGCAGGTGCGTCGGCCGTCGTTCAGGGTGCCGGCCAGCATGGGGCCGCCGGAGCAGAAGATGGTGGGGATGTTCACCCGGGCGGCGGCCATAAGCAGGCCGGGCACGTTTTTGTCGCAGTTGGGGATCATCACCAGGCCGTCGAACTGGTGGGCCATGGCCATGGCCTCGGTGGAGTCGGCGATGAGGTCCCGGGTGACCAGGGAATACTTCATACCCACATGGCCCATGGCGATGCCGTCGCACACGGCGATGGCGGGGAACTCCACGGGGGTGCCCCCGGCGGCCCGGATGCCGGCCTTCACCGCCTGGGCGATCTTGTCCAGGTTCATGTGGCCGGGGACGATCTCGTTATAGGAGCAGACCACGCCGATCAGGGGGCGCTCCAGCTCCTCCTTGGTATAGCCCAGGGCATAGAGCAAAGAG
>QWCK01003510.1_pt1 | contig 17041 bp, 26 predicted proteins | sample 1972571 | NCBI WGS metagenome assembly QWCK01 (sample SAMN09866710, study PRJNA288562) | Human gut metagenome isolate term2_stool, whole genome shotgun sequencing... | isolation source: gut | host: Homo sapiens | place: USA: California
TTGATTGCTAAGAATATATTGATATATTTCATTCTTGAAGTAGGGTATTTTAGGTCCGGCTGAAGGATTCTACTAAGCACTCTCTCAGCTGTCATCCTCTACCGAAGCCGGAGAGAACTCGTCCGGGCCATCTAATGCTTTATTCGCTACTACAACAACGATCGAACAAAAGAAAAGTTAGGAGATCTAAGTCGGAAACAATACCGTAAACGCATGCAATCCGCATAGAAAATAAGTTATGTAAAACAAAATCGAGCAAGCGAAATGCTTACTCGATTAAGTCCAACTTTATGGGGTCACTCTAAGAGCCCCTTAGGGCCGTTTTTTATTTGTTTTCTTTATCCTTGGCTACTACTTCGTCGATGCGATCTTGAAGTTCTTTTATTTTGTCTTGGGTATCTAAACTTCCTTGAATGGGATCACCTACAATATTGCCCTCCCGATCCACGACGATGGTTGTCGGAAAGGCGAAAATATTGGTGATCATCCCGTCGATACCGTCTCCCTCATCAGGAACGATGTTTTGGTAATTGACGCCCTTGGTTTTGAGGATCTCTTTTGCCTTATCATTTTTATCCCGTTCAACCAATAACCCCTTTAACGCCACATCCTGATCTTTCCAGCCGTCGGCTAATTTCTGAAGTGTCGGCATTTCCTGTACACAGGCGCCGCAGTCGGTAAACCAAAAGTTCACTACCGTGGCGGCGTGTTCTTTAAATACGGATTGATCCAATTTGTTGCCGTCTAAATCGGCGCCGGTGAATTCGGGGAATGTAGCGGGCATTTCCCCTTGTTGTGCTGCGCCCTGTTCGGCGGCTACTTTTCCACTGTTTCCCGTATTTTCCGCCTTGTTACCGCAGGCCGTAGCGGGCACGGCAAGGGCCAGGGCTAAAAGTGCGACGGTGAGTTTCTTTAAATTTAATTTCATGTTATTCTCCTTCTCTACATTCCAGTGAGTTATTTTTATCTTCTTTAAAGCAGGACCATGTGGAAGAAATGGCATCCACAGGACAGGCTTCTATACAATCGCCGCAGCGAATACATTCTCGCTCGCGCTCTCCTTTATAGATGGATACGTCCATAGGGCAAATTTTCTCACACTTCCCGCAGCCGATGCAAGCATTACTTACATTAAGCTGCATAAAGGACAGTTTATTAAATAGAGAGTAAAATGCACCCAGAGGGCAGATCCACTTACAGAATGGGCGATACATAATAATCGAAAGGATCGTTATGACGATCAATGTTGCGAGTTTTAAATTGAACAGTGAACCGAAGGCCGTTCGTAAAGTGGGACGGGCAAGGGAGATGGGAATAGCCCCTTCTAATATTCCCTGAGGACAGATGTATTTACAAAAATAAGGCATGCTCATTCCCGTCTCATCGACGATAAAAACACCGAGCCACCATACGACGACGATCATGATAAAGTACTTTAAATAGGTTAGAGCTTTTAATTTTTTCGTCGATATTTTGGGCGACGGAAGTTTATGGAGTAAATCCTGAAACCATCCGAAGGGGCATAAAAAGCCGCAGACAAATCGTCCGAGCATGACGCCGATTAAAATTAAGATGCCTGTTATATAGTAGGAAAATTTATAAGACGACGAGCCGACCACCGCTTGAAAAGCTCCTACGGGACAGGAACCTGTAGCAGCCGGGCAGGAATAGCAGTTAAGCCCGGGCACGCAAGCCCGCTTAAGGGGACCGGTATAGAGCTTTCCGCTTGCAAAATTTCCCACGTGGGGATTGGTGGCGAGAGTCGCCAATCCCTGTAATAAATTTCTTCTTCTGAATATTTTTTTCGATAACTTCATTTAACCTATCCCGATACATTCCAGACAAATACGTACGGCTTTGGCAAACACCGTATCCACTTCTCCACGCACCGCTCCCGATACTATAAAGACGATGCCTAAAATTAAAAACGCCCCTCGCAACAACTGTCGATTCATATTATCCTCCTTTTATCTATTCAACAAAGAAAAGTATAAAATACTTCGTTGTTTATTTCCTGTTGTATCTATGAAAATTAGATTATCGGTTTGTGAAAAATTATATTTTTTGTTGTTCTACTTTACTCAATAGTCTTGTTCTTTATATTACCATTGACCATTGAAATGGAATTCGTTGTCTGTGATTTTATAGATTAACCTACCATTTTCTTTGTATTGTGTATATAATAATTTCAAGAGCGAAAGACGAAAATGTGATAACGTTTTCAACTTCGTTAATCGCTCACTGCAAAGCAAGTCGTCATTGTACTCATTTGAATGTAAGGAGTGTGTTCATGAGAGAAAAAGTCTATAAGTCTATGGACGGAAACGAAGCGGCAGCCTATGTCTCTTACGCTTTTACGGAAGTAGCCACGATTTATCCCATCACCCCGTCATCACCGATGGCGGCATTGGTAGACTCCTGGTCGGCCGATGGTAAGAAAAACTTATTTGATCAAGAAGTTCGTTTAGTTGAAATGCAAGCTGAGGCCGGCGCAGCCGCAGCACTGCACGGCTCCCTGGAAGCGGGCGCACTAACTACTACTTATACCGCTTCTCAAGGTCTCGCCCTTATGATCCCCAGTATGTTCCGTACTGCAGGTTCACTCTATCCGGGCGTTATGCACGTTGCCGCCCGTACACTCGGGACCCACGTCCTTTCTATCTACGGGGATCACTCCGACGTTATGGCGTGTCGCCAAACCGGTTGGGCCATGCTCTCCTCTGCAAATGTGCAAGACTGTATGAACCTTTCCGCCGTCGCCCACTTATGCGCCATCGAAGCAAGCGTACCTTTCATGCACTTCTTTGACGGTTTCAGGACATCCCACGAAATCCAAAAAATTGAAGTTATGGATTATGAAGATCTTCGCGATATGCTCAATTGGGAAGCTCTTGAACACTACAAGCAAACGGCTATGAACCCGGAACGCCCGAAACAAAGAGGGATCGTACAAAATCCGGATACTTATTTCCAATCCAGAGAAGCCGTCAATGTTTTCTATGATCGTATTCCCGAAATCGTAGAAAAATATATGAACAAGATCAACGACTTAAAGGGAACTGATTATAAGCTCTTTAATTACTATGGTGCAGAAGATGCTGAAAATGTCATCGTCGGCATGGGGTCTGTAAGCGGACTCGTTCAAGATACGGTAGACAAGCTAAATGCTGCCGGCGAAAAAACCGGTTATCTTCAAGTTCACCTCTATCGCCCCTTCTCTAAAAAACATTTCTTAGATGAACTTCCGAAGTCGGTGAAACGCATCGCCGTCATCGACCGGACAAAAGAACCCGGCGGAAGAGAACCTCTCTACTTAGATGTTTCAGCAGCTCTTAACAATTTGAAACACAGACCGGAAGTTTTCGGCGGACGCTATGGCCTCTCCTCAAAGGACGTGGACCACGCACAAATTAAAGCTGTCTTTGACAATTTAAAACAAAGCGAATCCAAGGACGACTTTACTGTCGGTATCGTAGACGACGTTACTTATCGTTCCCTACCTGTGGATCACAGCTTCCAAATCGAAAATCCGAAGATTATTCAATGTAAGTTCTGGGGTCTCGGTGGCGACGGTACCGTCGGTGCCAATAAAAACTCCATTAAGATTATCGGCGACAATACGGATATGTATGTTCAAGCCTACTTCGAGTACGACGCCAAGAAGACCGGCGGTATTACCAAATCCAACCTCCGTTTCGGCCACGAACCCATTCGTAACTCCAATGCCGTTACCCACGGGGACTTTATCGCCTGCCATAACCAAAGCTACATTACCCGCTATGATATCGTCAATGAAATTCGTCCGGGCGGCGTATTCTTACTGAACACCACTTGGGACGACGCTACAATTGCTGAACGTCTCCCCAATAAGGTTAAGAAATACATTGCCGAAAACGACATTAAGTTCTACACGATCGATGCCGTTCACTTGGCAGAAGACATCGGCTTAGGTCGACGTACAAACACGATCTTACAATCCGCTTTCTTTAAGCTTGCGGAAATCATCCCCATGGATGAAGCCGAACGCCTAATGAAGGAATTTGCCAAAAAATCCTATGAACATAAAGGCGAAAAAATCGTCAATATGAACTACAAGGCCATTGAAGTCGGTTACCAAAATCTCCACCTCTACGACGTACCGGCCGAATGGAAAGATCTCACCGTTGTCGAACCGGAAGTCGATCAAACCTTAGGCGAATATGTTCGCAATATGATGCTTCCCATTACAGAACTTCACGGTGACGACTTACCGGTCTCCGCTTTTAAGGGCTTCGAATCCGGCTACATCCCCCTGGGAACGTCTAAATTTGAAAAACGCGGCATCGCCGTTCACGTTCCCCGTTGGCAACCGGATAACTGTATCCAATGTAATCAATGTTCCTTTGTCTGCCCCCACGCCGCCATCCGCCCCTTCTTACTTGATGATGAAGAAGTAAAGAACAAACCGGAAGAATTCCGTTCCGTTCCTGCTAAGGGCATTAAGGAATACGAATTCGCCATCCAAGTGGATCCTCTCGACTGTACAGGATGCGGCAACTGTGTTCAAACCTGCCCGGCTAAAGAAAAGGCCTTAGTATTTGAAGATCTTGAAACTCAACTTCCCGAACAAAAGAATTGGGATTACGCCATGACCTTGTCTCACAAGGAAAACCCGATGAACAAGTTTACCATCAAAGGCAGCCAATTCGAACAACCTCTGCTCGAGTTCTCCGGAGCTTGCGCCGGCTGTTCCGAGTCTCCCTATGCTAAACTTCTCACCCAACTTTTCGGCGACAGAATGTACATCGCCAATGCGACAGGCTGTTCTCAAGCTTGGGGCTGCGCATTCCCCATTGCACCTTACACCACAAACCACCAAGGTTTCGGTCCGGCATGGTCCAACTTGCTGTTTGAAAACAATGCGGAATTCTGCTTAGGTATGTACCTCGCCAATGGTCAACAACGTGAAAAAGTGACCATGGAACTGGAAAAAGTCGACAAGGCCATCGACGATGCCGATGCTAAAAAAGCATTTAAGGAATGGCTCGACAACTATAACGAAGGTGAGGGTACTCGCGAACGCAGCGACGCCGTTATCGCCGCTCTCGAACGCTTAGATCTTGATGGAGAAGCGCTCGAAGCTAAGAAATATGTCCTCGATCATAAAGAACAACTCACCAAGAAATCCTTCTGGATGTACGGCGGCGACGGCTGGGCATATGACATCGGTTACGGCGGTCTCGATCACGTTCTGGCTACAGGCGCCGATCTCAACGTTCTCGTTGTCGATAACGAACTCTACGCTAACACCGGCGGTCAATCCTCCAAGGCAACGCCGAAAGGATCGGTTGTACAATTTGCTGCAGCCGGTAAGAAAACCGCGAAGAAAGACCTAGGCCTCTTGGCTATGAGCTACCGCGATATTTACGTCGCAAAGGTTGCTCTCGGCGCCAATATGAACCACCTCATTAAGGTTATTAAAGAAGCGGAAGCTTACGACGGCCCCTCCCTCATCGTCGCATACTCGCCCTGTATTAATCACGGCTTGAGCAAAGGCATGATGTATGCAACCCAACAACAAAAAGAAGCGGTTGAAAGTAACTACTGGCAACTTTACCGCTACAACCCCGATCTCATTAAGGAAGGTAAGAACCCCTTTATCTTGGATTCCAAGGAACCATCCAAATCTTACCGCGAATTCATTATGAGCGAAAACCGTTACGCATCCTTGCTCCGTCGCTCACCCGAAGAAGGTGAAGAACTTCTCGACGCATCGGAAGAAGATGCAAGACAAACTTACGAACGCTATAAAGAATTAGCAGAAGAAAAATAAAATCTGTCCCATACTATTAGGAGCCCGATCCTTTCGGGCTCCTTTTTATTTGCTGAAAATGACGATACGGGATGAAGATAATAATCCTCTTTTCACCGGATGACCGGTTTATTCAATGGAATAGCCCTCTACTGTTCGCCATAAAGTTCTGCACAAAAAATCCGGTGAGATCTTTACTCTCTCCGGATCTTTTTGATTTATGGAAATTTATTTCGTTTCATCGCCTAAATGCCGCAGCTTGTCTACCTGTTCTTCTCTTCCGAGAACGATGAGAACATCGCCGATTTTAAATGTGTAGTCGATAGGCGGGTTGAAAAGCATAGTTCCGTCGTCGATTTTCTTGATCGCCAAAACAATGAGGCCTGTTTTTCTCGGAATCTCCGCTTCGATAAGGTTCTTGTTTTCTAAGTAGGAGTCTTTCTTGACATAGACTTCTTCCAAATCCAATTCCACATCGCCGACGCGCGTCACCACGTCGAGAAATGACATAATATTCGGTTTGGTCATAAGGGATGCCATGCGTTTGCCGCTGATCTCTACGGCGGATAATGTTTTATCGGCGCCCACTTTCAGCAGCTTATCGCTTCCGGATTTGGTAACGGCATTGGCAATAATATAGATCGTATCATTTAGGTTTCTCGCCGTAAGAACGGTAACGATATTGTCTACTTCCACGTCCAGAGTGGCAATAAGTCCCTTGGCCTTTTCAACGCCTGCGTGTTGTAAGACGCTTTCTTCCGTAGAATGGCCCTCTACCACTAAAATATCGTGATGGCTGTAATCGTCCAGATCTTCCCGATTATCGGTAATGACGACGAAATCTAATTTTTGGTCTATAAATTTGTCGATTATGACCTCCGCCGTCTCTCCGGAGCCGCAGATGATGTAGTGATCGCTCAGGGCGGAAATTTTTTTATCCATTTTGCTTCCCTTCCAATAATCTCTTATCTTACCTTCCACAAACATAGCCACCACCGTAGTAAAGGCGTAGCCGGCGATGCCCACTCCCAGAAAAATCATAAGTACCGAAAATATTTCGGACGCATTACTGGTCGTGCCTATTTCACCGAAGCCGACCGTGGAAATAGTTATGACGGTCATATAAAAGGCATCTACCCAATCGACCTGCAATAAGAATTTGTAACCGATCATGCCGAAAATCAGCAGAAATGCAAAGGCGTACAGAACCAGTTTAAGTTTTCTTTTTTCTTCCATACTCTCTCTCCTTATGGCTTCGATTATAATATATTTTCTTATAAAAAGGTGAATAAGTATTTAGTATCTCTTTTTCTATATTTGTTCGGGAAGGGACGCTATTCAATTGGAGCATCAAAAAAGCATCTCCGAATCAGGAGATGCTTTTTATGTAGCCGGAGTATCCCCGGCTTTTATACTAATTCGATAATCGCCATTTCAGCGCCATCGCCTCTACGCGGACCTACTTTTAGGATGCGCGTATAGCCGCCTTGGCGTTCGGCGTAGTTCGGTGCAATTTCTTCGAAGAGTTTCGTTACAACGGTTTCGTCGAAGATATAAGCCAACGCTTGACGTCTTGCATGAAGATCGCCTCGTTTGCCGAGGGTAATCATCTTTTCAGCCATGCGTTTGGTTTCTTTTGCACGGGTCACTGTGGTTTCAATACGGCCTTCACGCAACAAGTCGGTTGTTAAGTTTCTTAACATTGCTCGTCTATGCGGCGTGGTACGACCTAATTTTCTGAGCTGTGCCACAATGGTTTCCTCCTTTATTCTTCGTTTTCCTTGAGTGAAAGACCGAGTTCAGCAAGTTTTTCTTGCACTTCTTCCAAGCTCTTCTTCCCGAGGTTTCTCACTTTCATCATTTCGTCTTCTGTTTTTTCCGTAAGTTCGTCAACGGTATTAATACCTGCTCGTTTTAAGCAGTTGAAGCTTCTTACGGACAGGTCTAATTCTTCGACGGTCATTTCCAGGACTTTTTCTTTTTTGCCTTCCGGTTTTTCAACCATAATGTCCATATCGTTGACTTCGTCAGTCATGGATACGAATAAGTCCAGATGCTCCATGAGCACTTTTGCGGCGAGAGATGTGGCCTCGTCGGCAGACATGGATCCGTCGGTTTCGACATCTAAGATCAAACGATCGTAGTCGCTTCTTAAGCCTACACGCGTATTTTCTACATTCCAGTTCACGGAGCGAATCGGGGTGTAGTTACTGTCCACAGGTATAACACCGATTTCTGTGATCTCATCTTTTTTAAGTTCACTCGGTTCGTATCCTCTGCCTCGTTCGATGACAAGCTCCATATAGAAGTCGGCATCGTCATTAAGGATTGCAAGGTGATGATCAGGATTGACGATGGTCACCCCTGCCGGAACTTCGATGTCCCCTGCAGTAAGTTCACCTGCACCTTTTTTCTCGACACTTAAGCGTACAGGTTCATCTTGATCACTGGTAAACACGATACCTTTAATGTTTAAGATGATTTCGGGAACATCTTCCAAGACGCCTTCGATCACACTAAATTCGTGTTCTACGCCGCGAATATTGACGAAAGAAACGGCGCAACCGGGAAGCGAGGAGAGCAGCACGCGTCTGAGCGAGTTGCCCAATGTGATCCCGTATCCGTTTTCAAGGGGTTCTACAACAAATCTTCCCTGATTGCCGTCGTCAGATACTTGTTCAACTACGATACTAGGCTTTTCAATTTCAATCATGTTATGCGCCCTCCTATTGATGATCGGTGGAGACGTTCAAGTGAACAGGTAATCTGTTCAAGAATTAGACTCTACGACGTTTCGGCGGACGGCAACCGTTGTGAGGAATGGGAGTTACGTCTTTAATCATGGTAACTTCCAACCCGGATGCTTGTAAGGAACGAATAGCGGCTTCACGTCCGCTGCCCGGGCCTTTTACAAATACTTCGACGCTTTTTAAGCCGTGTTCTTTAGCTTTATTTGCCGCTTCTTGAGCTGCCTCTTGAGCTGCAAAGGGTGTCGATTTTCTGGAGCCCTTGAAACCTAATTGACCGGCACTGGACCAGGAGATCACGTTGCCGTTCGGGTCGGTTAGGGTCACCATGGTGTTGTTAAAGGAAGAAGCGATATGCGCTTGTCCTTTTTCGATATTTTTGCGCACTCTCTTTTTGGAGCGCGTAGCTCTAGTTTGTTTAGCCATTTAGCCCTCCTACTTCTTCTTGGAAACTATCTTCTTAGGACCTTTACGCGTTCTGGCGTTGGTCTTTGTCTTTTGACCGCGAACGGGTAGGCCTCTCTTATGACGGATGCCGCGGTAGCAGTTGATTTCGCGTAAACGCTTAATATTTAAAGCGACTTCACGACGTAAATCACCTTCTACATTGTAATCTTCGATTACTTTACGAATGGCACCTACTTCAGCTTCGGTTAAATCTTTAATATGTGTGTTAAAGTCGACACCGGCTTTGGTTAGGATTTCTTGGGCGCGGGAACGTCCGATTCCGTAAATATAAGTGAGCCCGATTTCAGCTCGTTTTTCTCTCGGTAAGTCTATACCAGCAATTCTTGCCATGCCAACACCCCCTATCCTTGTCTTTGTTTATGCTTCGGATTCTCGCAAATCACCATAACGCGTCCTTTGCGTTTAATGATTTTGCATTTATCGCACATCTTCTTAACTGAAGGTCTTACTTTCATTTCGTCCCCTCCTAAACTATTTCTTTCTCCAGGTAATGCGTCCGCGGGTCAAGTCATAAGGACTGAGTTCTACTGTTACGCGGTCTCCCGGTAATATACGGATATAGTGCATACGCAATTTCCCGGAGATATGGGCCAGTATTTCATGTCCGTTTTCCAGCTTGACTTTAAAGTTTGTATTGGGTAGAGCGTCAGTTACAACGCCTTCCACTTCAATGACATCTTCTTTTGCCATGAAAGATCCTCCTTATGCCTCTTGGAAGCGAGACAGTTGTTTACGAATATAACTATCGTTTAACGGTCTATCCTCAGGTTTAAGATCCACAAGAGAATGAGTTTTCTGCAAATGCATAGCCTTCTTCCGCTTGGGATGATCGAGCGTCCTTCTCTTGCCGTCCGCCAACAGAAGATATCTGTCGTCGATGACTTCCAAGACTACAAAGAATCCTTCTTTATCTCTGCCCGCCTTGGATTTTACTACCTGACCAACTCTAATATCAGAGGTCCCTATCATTGATTAAGCCTCTTTATTGAGGCCTGCGCGAATGTCTTCAAACACATCGTCAATATTTTGGGATCCGTCGATATCAAGCAGTAGTCCTTGCGCTTTATAATAGTCGATTAACGGGGAAGTTTGCCTTTCGTAAACATCGATGCGCTTCTTCACCGTTTCTTCTGTATCGTCATCACGTTGAATCAAGGTCGTACCGTCGTCGTCGCATTTGCCTTCGACAGCGGGCTTTTGATTCTTAATATGATACGTTCTTCCACAGGTCGGGCAAACGCGTCTACCGACCGCACGGTCGATGAGAAGGTCGCTTGCCACGACGATATTAATGACGCGATCAAGCTTGGTACCCATTTGTTCCAATGCCGCATCCAGTGCGACTGCTTGATTAACCGTTCTCGGGAAGCCGTCCAGTAAAAACCCGTTTTCGACGTCGGGCTTTTGAAGGCGATCAACGACGAGGTCGTTTACCAGTTCATCGGGGACGAGTTCGCCGCGATCCATGTAGCTCTTGGCTTTCTTGCCCAATGGTGTGTCGTTTTTAATGTTTTCGCGGAAGATATCTCCCGTAGAAATGTGTACGACGTCAAATGTGTCTACGATAGATGCTGCTTGCGTACCCTTACCGGCTCCCGGCGGGCCTAAAATGACTAGTCTCATATGATCCTCCTTATTTTAGGAATCCCTTATAGTGTCGCATCATTAATTGTTGTTCCAGTACTCTGGCCGTTTCCATAATAACGCCTACGACGATGATTAAGCTCGTGCCACCAAAACTGAAGTTCAGGTTGGTGATCTTTTCTAAAATCGTCGGAAGGACAGAAAGAAAGGCTAATGCTATAGCGCCGGGGAAGACCAGACGATTGACCACGCTTTGGAGGTAATCGGAAGTCTTTTTACCCGGGCGAATACCGGGGATAAATCCACCGTTTTGTTGTAAGTTTTTGGAATATTCCACGGTGTTAAATTGAATCGCCGTATAGAAAAAGGTGAAGAAGACAATCAAGATGATCATAAAGATACTGTAGATGAAAACTCCAATGTCACCTGCCGGCGTAAACCATTTGGTCATGAACTTGGCAGCCTCGGAATTCGGGCCTTGGAACATGACGATAATGGAAGGAATACTCATAATAGTTTGAGCAAAAATGATGGGCATAACGCCGCTCATTAATACTTTAATCGGAATATGGGTGCTTTGACCGCCGTACATTTTACGTCCCACGACGCGCTTTGCGTATTGAACGGGGATGCGTCGTTGTCCTTCATTTAAGGCGACGACTAAAACGACAATGCCAATGGCGAGAACGGCGAACACGGCTACCCATGCCCACGATACTCTGCCAATGCTTGCCAGACGAATCGATGCCCAAATATCAGCGGGGAATCTAGCTACGATCCCTGCAAAGATGAGTAAAGAGATCCCGTTTCCTATTCCCTTTTCAGTAATAAGCTCGCCGATCCAAATCAGGAAACTACTTCCTGCTACGACCGAGAGGATGATTACAAAATCTTGGAACAGATTGCTCGTGTTCACCGCTCTGCGATAAAAACCATAGGTATAACCGATGGCTTGAACCGCAGCGAGAGCCACTGCCAGATACCTTGTATACTTCGCAATTTTCTTACGTCCCGTTTCGCCTTCTTTACTGAGTGCCTCCAAGCTCGGAATGGCAATGGTCAATAATTGTAAAACGATGGACGCCGTAATATAGGGATAAATGCTGGTAGCAAAGATGGAGAAGTGTCCGAAGTTACCACCGCTCATTAAATCCAAGAAGGAAAGTATACCACCTTCTTGTTGGCTGAAGATTTGTGCGATAGCCGCCCGGTCCATAAAGGGAACGGGAATGTGGCTACCAAAACGGAAAACGACCAACATGAGTAGGGTGAAGAGAAGCTTTTTACGAATTTCCGGGATCTTCCAAGCATCTCTAAAGGTTTGGATCATCTAGATCACCTCAACCTTTCCCCCTGCCGCTTCGATTTTTTCAGCTGCCGATTTCGTGAAGTGATCTGCTTTTACGTTAACGGAGACATTGATTTCACCGTTACCGAGCACACGCAAGCCGTCGATTGCGTCGGCACGCTTCACGATACCGCGATCTACGAGGGTATCTAAGGTAATATCTGATCCATTATCAAATTGGTTGAGAGCTTCAACATTTACAATAGCATATTGTTTCTTGAAAATATTTGTGAAGCCGCGTTTCGGAAGACGACGGAAAAGAGGCATTTGTCCACCTTCAAAGCCGGGACGAACACCGCCGCCGCTACGAGCTTTTTGGCCTTTATGACCGCGACCGGCTGTCTTACCTGTGCCGGATGCAATACCGCGGCCGAGACGTTTCTTTGCCTTGACTCCTCCACCTTCATTAGGTCTTAAATCATGCAATTTCATTACGTCCACCTCCTTAGTCGACGACTTCGACCATAAAGTCTACAGTGTGGATCATGCCGCGAATTTGAGGAGTATCCTCTTTTTCCACGACTTGACCGACCTTCTTCAGACCTAAGGCCTTAATCGTACGTTTGTGTTTTTCGATCTTTCCGATGGGACTTTTTTTGAGTTTAATTTTAATTGTACTCATTTTAATCCCCCTATCCTAAAATCTCATCTACGCTTTTGCCGCGTAGTTTTGCAACGCTCTCAGCCGTCTTAAGACCGGTTAAGCCTTCCATGGTGGCGTTAACGGTATTTCTGGGGTTGGGAGAGCCGATGCTGTGAGTGTAAATATCTTTAATACCTGCAAGTTCGCACACGGCACGTACGCTACCGCCGGCGATTACACCGGTACCGGGACGAGCCGGTTTTAAGAATACGCGACCGGCGCCGAAAACGCCGACGGTTTGGTGCGGAATGGTATTTCCTACAAGTTTGATGTCGACCATGTTTTTCTTAGCCGCTTGAATACCCTTGCGAATAGCTTCGGGAACTTCGAGAGCTTTACCGGTGCCGACACCGACTCTGCCGTTTCTATCGCCTACGACGACGAGGGCAGAGAATCGCATATTACGACCGCCCTTAACGGTCTTTGCAACACGGTTGATAGCTACTACTCTTTCTTCGAGTTCCGTGTCTCTATCTCTGGTATTGTTCTTGTTACGGTTCAAACTTTCCCTCCTTAGAACTTCAGTCCCGCTTCGCGAGCCGCTTCAGCAAGTGCTGCTACACGGCCGTGGTATACATAGCCTGCGCGGTCGAAAACGACCTCTTCGATGCCGTTTGCTTTCGCCTTTTCACCGATAGCTTTACCGATGGCTTTAGCCGCTTCGACATTCTTTGTGCTTTCTAAACCTAAGGACTTGTCCAAGGTCGATGCACTGGCCAGTGTCTTACCGTTTACATCGTCGATAAGTTGTGCGTATAAGTGGTGCGCACTACGGTAAATGGCAAGACGAGGTTTGGATTCGGTTCCGTTAATCTTCTGTCTGACGCGAGTTTGTCTCGCTTTACGATTGCCTTGGCGATCAATTTTCTTAAACAAAACACTCCACTCCTTTCTTACTTACCGGTCTTACCGACTTTTCTGCGAACGTGTTCGCCGACGTAGCGAATGCCCTTGCCTTTGTAGGGCTCGGGGGAACGGAAGCTGCGGATCTTTGCAGCATAGGCGCCGACTTTTTGTTTGTCGATACCTTTAACCGTAATTTCTGTATTGCTGGGAACTTCGACTTCGATTCCCTCGGGATCTTCAAGTTCGATGGGGTGAGAGTGACCAAGGTTCAGATTTAATTTCTTACCTTGTTTTTGTGCACGGTAACCCGTTCCGATAATTTCAAGTTTCTTTTCGTAGCCGTTGACTACGCCTTCGATATTGTTGGCGATCAAGGTACGGTAGAGTCCGTGAAGCGCGCGAATGTCTTTGTTGTCATTGGGGCGTGTCACGATGACTTGATTATCTTCAACAGCAACGTCGATTCTGGGATCGAGTTCAGTTTGAAGGCTGCCCTTCGGTCCCTTGACTTCTACAACATTGCCGTTAAGTTTAACTTCTACGCCGGAAGGGATATCGATTGGATTTTTTCCTATTCTGGACATCTTAATGCTCCTTCCTTACCAAACGTAGCAGAGAACTTCTCCGCCAACTTGCTCTTTACGTGCTTCGCGGTCGGTCATAATCCCCTTAGAAGTAGAAATTACAGCGACACCGAGGCCACCAAGAACTCTGGGAATTTCCGTGCTCTTCGCATAAACACGAAGGCCGGGTTTCGAAATACGTTTAATACCGCTGATTACTTTTTCATCATTGTTGCCGTATTTAAGTTCTACATTAATTTTGCCTTGAGGTCCTTCTTCAAGTACATCGTAGCTCTTAATATAGCCTTCCTCGAGAAGGATACGGGCGATTTCCGCCTTAATCTTGGAAGCGGGAATCTCAACAGATTTGTGTCTTGCATCGTTGCCGTTGCGGATTCTGCTCAGCATATCTGCAATAGGGTCTGTCATCATAGTCAATTCCTCCTTTCGGTTAGCCTTACCAGCTTGCCTTTCTTACACCGGGGATTTGACCGGCGTAAGCTAGTTTACGGAAACAAACTCTGCAAATGCCGTACTTTTGAAGTACTGCGTGAGGGCGTCCGCAAATACTACATCTGGTGTAGTTTCTGGAGCTGTATTTGTTTTTACGTTTTTGTTTTGCGACCATGGATTTCTTTGCCACAGTTTAACCCTCCTTCTTTGCAAAAGGCATGCCCATCTTCGCGAGGAAAGACTTTGCCTCTTCATCAGTTTCGGCAGTCGTTACGATGGTAATATCCATGCCGCGTAACGTGTCGATCTTATCATATTCAATTTCAGGGAAAATCAGTTGTTCCTTCAGACCGAGTGCGTAGTTGCCTCTGCCGTCAAAAGCAGTGCTTTTAACGCCGCGGAAGTCGCGAACACGGGGAAGTGCGACATTCATCAGTTTATCTAAAAAGTCGTACATTCTTTCGCCGCGAAGCGTGACTTTACAACCGATATTGGAACCTTCACGTAATTTAAAGTTCGCAATAGATTTGCGTGCCTTTGTTACGATAGGTTTTTGACCGGAAATCAAAGTTAAATCATTGATAGCACTTTCAAGCGCCTTCGGATTATCCTTTGCTTCTCCAAGTCCTATATTAATTACTACTTTTTCAAGACGGGGGATTTGCATGACATTTTCATACTTAAACTCGTCCATTAAAGCAGGTGCGACTTCGTTCGTGATTTTTTCGTATAATCTCGATGTCATCACAGGCCTCCTTATTTATCAGAAATGGTAGCACCGCTAGACTTGATGACACGTACCTTTTTACCGTTTTCAAAAGTATAACCGATGCGGCTTCTCTTGTTGGTTTTAGTGTCATAGTACATGACATTGGATACGTGAATCGGAGCTTCAGCTTTGGTGATGCCTCCGGGGTTTTGCGGTCCTCTCGGTTTCTCGTGTTTGGTCACGATGTTCACACCTTCAACTACTACGCGATCTTGCTTCGGTAGGGTGCGAACAACCTTGCCCTTTTTACCTTTGTCCTTGCCGGAAATGACTTCGACGGTATCTCCTTTTTTGATGCGCATTCTATGCCACCTCCTTAAAGAACTTCCGGAGCGAGGGAGATAATTCGCATGAAGTTCTCGCCTCTGAGCTCTCTGGTTACGGGCCCGAAAATACGGGTGCCTTGGGGATTCTTATCGTCTTTAATAACAACGGCTGCATTATCGTCAAATTTGATATAGGTTCCGTCGGGACGACGAATGCCTTTTTTCGAACGTACGATAACCGCTTTTACGACGGCGCCTTTTTTAACAACGCCACCGGGTGTTGCGTGTTTGACAGAGCAAACAACAATGTCGCCGATGTTGGCATAGCGGCGATTGGTTCCGCCGAGAACTTTAATGACACCAAGTTCTCTTGCGCCGGAGTTATCGGCAACTTTTAATCTACTTTCTTGTTGAATCATTCCGAGAACCTCCTTACTTCGCTTTTTCTACGATGTTGACGAGGCGGAATCTCTTATCCTTTGAAAGGGGGCGGGTTTCCATTGCGCGAACGGTATCGCCGATACCCGCTTCGTTATTCTCGTCGTGCACCTTGTATTTAGTGGTGTTTTTAAATCTCTTCTTGTAGATCGGGTGAGTCTTGAAGGTCTCTACGGCTACGACAATCGTTTTGTCCATGGCATCGCTTACGACCTTACCGGAGATCACTTTACGTTGATTTCTTTCCATAAGTTACGCCTCCTTTTCCATGTTGAGCTCACGCTCTTTTTGGATGGTTTTAACGCGTGCGATATCTTTTTTCACACTTTTGATGGTGGACGGGTTGTCTAATTGTCCAGTAGCCAGTTGAAAGCGAAGGTTGAAAAGTTCGTTCTTCAACTCGGACACCTTTTTATTCAGTTCGTCACCGGATAAATTGCGGATGTCTTTAATTTTCATTCGAATCGCCCTCACTTTCTTCGTTTCTGGCGATGAAGCGGGTCTTGATCGGCAATTTCATCGCTGCAAGACGCATTGCTTCTCTGGCGACTTCTTCATCGACGCCACCGAGTTCGAATAATACACGACCCGGTTTTACTACAGCTACCCAGTATTCCGGAGAACCTTTACCGGAACCCATACGGGTTTCAGCTGGCTTTTCGGTTACCGGCTTATCGGGGAATACTTTAATCCAGATATTACCGCCACGGCGAATGTAACGTGTCATAGCACGACGGGCGGCCTCGATTTGATTGGAAGTGATCCAGGTCGGTTCCAATGCTTGGATGCCGTAATCACCGTAGGTCAAAGTGTTGCCTCTGTGAGCGACACCCTTCATTCTCCCGCGATGTTGTCTCCGATATTTTACTCTTTTCGGCATTAACATAGTGCTGTCCTCCTCACTTACCGTCTGTCTTGGCCTTGGCCTTGAGCGTTACGGTTTCCTCCGCGGCGTCTGTTGTCAGAGCCACGACGTTTTCTGTCTCTGCGGTTTCTACGACCTTGGGGTGCTTCGGGAAGGACTTCGCCCTTGTAGAGCCAAACCTTAACGCCGATCTTACCATAGGTTGTGTCAGCTTCTGCAAAACCGTAGTCGATGTCTGCACGAAGGGTTTGAAGGGGGAT
>QWCK01003517.1_pt1 | contig 17023 bp, 13 predicted proteins | sample 1972571 | NCBI WGS metagenome assembly QWCK01 (sample SAMN09866710, study PRJNA288562) | Human gut metagenome isolate term2_stool, whole genome shotgun sequencing... | isolation source: gut | host: Homo sapiens | place: USA: California
CAAAAAAAATCTATGACATATTAAGCACGCTAAAAGTCACAATGGCTACCCCTACTATGGCAAACGCAAGAAAACCTCACCATCAGCTATCGTCATGTTTTATAGATACAGTACCTGATAGCCTAGACGGTATATACAGGTCAATCACAAACTTTGCACAAGTATCAAAGCATGGCGGAGGCATGGGACTATATTTTGGCAAGGTTAGAGCCATGGGTTCAGACATTAGAGGCTATAAAGGTGTCGCCGGAGGAGTTGCTAGATGGATAAAGCTTGCCAATGATACCGCAGTTGCCGTAGACCAATTAGGAGTAAGGCAAGGTGCTTGTGCAGTGTATCTTGATATTTGGCACAAGGACATATTAGAATTTTTGCAATTAAAAACAAATAACGGCGATGACAGAATGAAAGCCCACGACATCTTCACGGGAATATGCGTACCAAATTATTTTTGGGAAATGGCAAAAGATAAAATAAATGACAACTGGTATATGATGGACCCACATGAAATCAGCCTAGTTATGGGATATAACCTAGAGGACTATTTTGGTGATGAATGGCTAAAAAAATACAAAGAATGTATAAATGAACCAAAAATAGACAAAAGAGTTGTCAGCATAAAAGATTTAGTAAGACTTATAATAAAGTCCGCAGTTGAAACAGGCACGCCATTTATATTCAACAGAGATATAGTCAACAAATACAACACAAACCCACATCAAGGCAATATATATTGCTCAAACCTTTGTACTGAAATAGCACAAAACATGAATGCTATGGAAAAAGTTGACAGTGAAATAAAAATGATTGATGGCGAAGAAGTAGTCGTAGAGACTATAAAATCAGGTGATTTCGTAGTATGTAACTTAGCATCCTTAGTCCTTGGAAATATCGAAGTCAATGATTTAGCTGAATTAGAAGACGTAATCTCAACAGTAGTCAGAGCCTTGGACAATGTGATAGACCTAAACTACTACCCTATTCCATACGCAAAAATTACAAACAGCAAGTATAGAGCAATCGGACTTGGCACTAGCGGATACCATCATACACTGGTCAAAAACGATATAGCCTTCCAAAGCAAAGCACATTTAGACTTTGCTGACAAATTATACGAAAATATAAACTATTTCGCCATAAAAGCCAGCAACCAAATCGCCAAAGAAAAAGGACACTACTGCTTCTTTGAAGGCTCAGACTGGGAAAGTGGAGAGTATTTTGAAAAAAGAAATTACACCTCTGACAGATGGCAAAAATTAAAATCAGATGTGAAAAAATATGGCATACGAAACGGATATCTTATGGCAATAGCTCCTACCGGCTCAACATCAATAATCGCTGGCACTACCGCAGCAGTTGACCCGGTAATGAAAAGATATTTCCTAGAAGAGAAAAAAGGCGAAATAGTCCCAAGAGTTGCCCCAGCTCTCACACCAAAAACATTTTGGCTATATGAAAACGCCCACGACATCGACCAAAATTGGGTAATCAAAGCCGCAGGCATAAGACAAAGACATATCGACCAATCACAATCAGTAAACCTATACATCACGACCCAGTACACCATGAGCAGAATACTAAAGCTTTACATCAAAGCCTACGAAGAAGAAGTAAAAACACTTTATTATGTAAGAAGTAAAGCCCTAGAGGTTGAAGATTGTGATAGCTGTAGTGCTTAAAAATTTAAAAGGAGAATTTCTAAATGCAAGAATTAAAAAGAAAAGCCCTATTTAATGAAAATGGAGACATAGAGCTGAGCAAAAGAAGAATGATAAACGGCAATACCACAAACCTGAACGACTTTAACAATATGAAATATACATGGGTTAGTGATTGGTACAGACAAGCAATGAATAACTTTTGGATACCTGAAGAAATAAACCTTTCACAAGACGTAAAAGATTACAGAAATTTATCAGAAGAAGAAAAATCCGCTTATGACAAGATACTATCCTTTTTAGTTTTCTTAGACTCCCTGCAAAGTGCTAATCTTCCAAATATATCAGAATACATCACAGCAAACGAAGTCAACCTATGCCTAGCCATACAGAGCTATCAAGAGTCCATACATTCCCAAAGCTACGGATATATACTAGATAGCATCTGCTCACCTGAAGAAAGAACCAAAATATTGTATCAGTGGAAAGACGACAAATATCTACTGTCAAGAAATAAATTCATCGGCGACCAGTACAATGATTTTTATAACAACAGAACCGTATACAATCTAGTAAAAACAGCAGTAGCAAATTATATCCTAGAAGGAATATATTTTTACTCAGGCTTTATGTTTTTCTATTCCCTTGGCAGAATTGGCAAAATGCCCGGTACAGTACAAGAAATAAGATACATCAACAGAGACGAAAACACACATCTATGGCTGTTTAGAAATATCATACTGGAGCTAAAAAAAGAAGAACCCGAAATTTTTACCGATGAAAATAAAAGCTATTTCAGAGAAATGCTAAAAACAGGTGTCGAAGAAGAAATAAAATGGGCAAGATATGCCATAGGCAACAACATCAAAGGACTTTCAATGAATATGATAGAAGATTACCTAAAATATCTAGGCAACCTTAGATGCAGAGGACTTGGGTTTGAAAGCATATATCCTGACTTTGAAAAAGAACCCGACTCCATGTCTTGGGTACTAGAATACGCAGACCCAAATGCAATAAAAACAGACTTCTTTGAGGCAAAAGTATCCGCTTACTCAAAATCAGCAATAATAGAAGACGACCTGTAAAAGCTATTAATTAAAATAATAAACCCCAAAGCGTAGAGCCTAATCAATCTACGTCTTTGGGTCTTTTTTAACTCAAATTTTTCTATTTAAAATACAAAATTTATTTCATTACAGTTAAATCCTAAAAATTAGCCTCAATTATAGCCTGTACCTGCCCCAATGGAATATTAAATATAATTCCATATATAGACATAGACACTAAAATTAATGCTACTATTACCCCAATCAAATAAGCTATCGGATTATTAAACCTCACTTTTTTAATTACTAGATTAACAAAGCTGTATACTAAAAAAGACAAAGAAATTAAAGCAATAATATAATTTGGTATCATACTCACTTTACATTACCTTTATTTAGAAAATTTATTCCAAAAGTCAACAAAACTACTATGCTCTTCCCTTTGGTCAACATAAGCAAAGGTTTGTTCATCATACCAATCTAAATTTAAAATATCGTCTATTGTTTCAGGTACAAAGAAATTAAAAAACTCTTTCTTAAATGAATTGCCATATTGTAGATAATAAGAGCCTACCATCTTGGTAAAGTTTGTCTTTTTTACATCTTCAGGTCTATATGTTAATGCCTCACCCACTTGACTGAAATCAGGACTGACCTCTAAAAATACGATACTCAAATCTTTATCTGTGTAGCCTAGTATAAAACTTCTGTATTTATAAGTTACTGTACGCAATACAGCAAAGTTAGCTCCACCTATATCTTCTGAATAAGCATATACTATTTTATATTCTGAGCTGTCTTGTACTTTGCTGTCAAATATTTTTCTCATTTCTAGCTTATTTGCATCGCTCTTATTTTTGTCCAGCTCAGCAGTTTTTTTATTACCACCTAAAAAATCAAAAAATCCCATAAAATTTCTCCTTCATATACGATAAAAAATTAAAATATTTTAGCCTTACTCCTTATGCTATAAAAAACTATACATTATTACTATTATTATTGCAAGCGTTATTTTTGTCTATAAGTAGTCCGGTTTATTCATTCTACTTGTGGAGTTTTTATTTTAAATTTTTGTATCTGCTGGTACAGCTTTTATTAAGTTAGTTGTCAAATTCAACTAGATTAAACTGTTTTGCTAATATATCAACTGCTCTTTGACAATCTTCCTGATGTATCGCTATTGATATACTTATCTCAGAGGAGGAAATCATTTCAATATTTATATTATTTTCTCCCATTACTGAAAATAATTCAGACGCAACTCCTGGATTTGTAATCATACCTGCTCCTACTACTGTCACTATTGCTAAATTATCAAGTGCAGATATTTTTTTACCGTCAAGCTCTATAAGGGTTGCCTCAAGAACTTTTCCAGCCTTATCTCTATCACTCTCACTGGTAATAAATGATATTGTATTTGTACCATTTTCCCCTGAGGATTGTGATATTAAGCTTACATTTACTTTATTTTTTGCCAATGCACCAAATATTTTACTTGCTATCCCCGGAACATCAGGTATACCATAAATTGATAATTTTACCATATTTAAATTGTGAGCTATAGCTGTCACAACTATTTCTTTTTCCATATTTGTTTTCTCCTTTACTATAGTTCCCATATTGTAGTTAAAGCTGGAGCGTACCTCCAAATCTATGTTATAAATCTTTGCAAGCTCTACACATCTTGGGTGTAGTACCTTTGCTCCTTGAGATGCTAAGGTAAGCATTTCATCATAAGTAATTTCGTTTATTTTCTTGACATTTTTTACAAATCTTGGGTCTTCTGTATATACTCCGTCTACATCTGTATATATTTCACATTTTTTACCTTGAAGTGCTGCACAAAGTGCTACGGCAGTAGTGTCAGAGCCTCCTCTACCCAAGGTAGTTATGTCATTTTTATTGTTTATACCTTGAAATCCTGCCACAATTACTATTTTATCATCATCAAACTCAGCTTTCATTCTTTCAGAATTTATAGATACAATCCTTGCTTTATTGTAAAAGTCATCTGTATGGATGCCCGCCTGTGAGCCTGTAAGTGAAACTACATCATATCCTCTAGCCTTTATTGCCATGGCAAGCAAGGCGATAGAGATTTGCTCTCCGGTAGAAAGTAGCATATCCATTTCTCTTTCAGGGGGATTTGGATTTATCTCCTTTGCTTGCTTAATTAAGTTGTCCGTACTTTTACCCATGGCAGATACGACTACTGCTACTTTGTTTCCTTGTTCCTTTGTCTTTATTATCCTATCCGCAACTGCTCTTATTCTTTGTGAGTCGGCTACTGAGCTACCTCCATATTTTTGCACAATTATATCCATTTTCCCTCCTGATTATTTAATCTAAGTATATTTAAGATTTAAAAAATTTTAATTAGCTTTTATTGCTCCGTCAAGCTGTGGTTTTAAAATTTTAACCATATTATTTTTATCTTGCTCTAAAAAATATGTTTTTAGTTCATTAAATATTTTTTGTTCCTCAGCTTTTTTACATAAACTCATAAGTGTTGAGCCTGAGCCACTTATAAAAGATGCGATACTGCCATTTTCCATAGTTATTTTCATAAAAGCATCATATTCTTTGATAAGTTTTTTTCTATATGGCTGATGTAGCTTATCATGGCAAGCCTTTGTAAGAAGGTCATAATCTCCTGTTTGTAAAGCTAACACCACTAATGCTGTTCTTGAAATATTATAAATTGTATCTGCTCTTTCAAGGTTTTTTGGCAATATTTTTCTAGCATCTTCTGTTTTGAGCTCATAATTTGGTATTAAGCAAACAGCAGATAAATCGTCTTTTGGCAAAACTTTTTTGTATAAAACTTGTGTTTTTTCAACTGCTCCCACTACAATACCGCCCATTACCGCAGGTGCTATGTTATCAGGGTGATTTTCTATTTCTCCGGATATATTTAATATCTGAGCTTTATCAAAATTTGTTTTTGCTATTTCATTGGCACACATAAGTGCTCCAACTATTATAGATGAGCTGCTGCCAAGACCTCTTGCTATTGGTATTTGATTATATATTTCAATTTTTAGACCTTTTAAAGGATAGTTTACTTTATCAAAAAAATATTTTGCTGCTTTGTAGCAAAGATTGGTTTCGTCTTTTGGCAGTGTATCACTACCAATGCCTTGCATTTTGATTTCTAAGCCTGAGCCCGTTTCTTCCATACCAAGCTTATTGTATAGCTCAAGTGCCATGCCCATACTGTCAAAGCCTGGTCCCATGTTTGCTGTGGTAGCTGGTACTTTGTAGTATATCATTTGTTTATTCCTTTATTTGGATTTTATTAATTTTAATACAGCCTCTTGTGTTGCATCGATTTTTTCTATAGGTCCTATCTGTGCAAGTGAAGTTGTTGGGTCTTTTAAGCCATTACCTGTTAAAATGCACACAACTGTTTGCCCTCCTTTGAAAAATCCTTTTTTATGAAGTTTAAGCACTCCGGCTAGGCTGGCACAAGATGCCGGCTCTGCAAAAATGCCTTCCTTGCTTGCTAAATAATTATATGCTGATATAATTTCATCGTCTGTAACTGCATTTACTTGACCTTTTGACTCTTCAAGAGCTTTCAATGCTTTATCCTTGCTTGCAGGATTTCCTATTCTGATAGCTGTGGCTATAGTTTCCGGATTTTCAATTACTTTTCCATATACAAGAGGTGCTGCTCCATCTGCTTGAAATCCTAATAATACAGGAAGATGGTCAATTTTCCCCTCATTTTTGTATTCATTAAAGCCCATCCAATATGCACAAATGTTGCCTGCATTTCCTATAGGTATGCTTAGAAAATCAGGAGCTTTGCCTAAATCATCACACACTTCAAATGCTCCGGTTTTTTGTCCTTGTAATCTGTATGGATTTACTGAATTTACTAAGGTAATTGGGTGAGTTTTTGTAATATTTCTAACTATTTCAAGTGCCTTGTCAAAGTTTCCGTTAATAGAAATTACCTTCGCTCCATACATAAACGCTTGAGCCAGCTTGCCCATAGCAATATTGCCATCAGGTATAAGCACATAGCAATCAAGATTATATCTTGCTGCAAAGGCTGCCGCAGATGCCGATGTGTTACCTGTAGATGCACACATTATGGCTTTTGAGCCATCTTCAATAGCTTTTGCTACTGCCATCACCATACCTCTGTCTTTAAATGAACCTGTAGGGTTTAGTCCATCATATTTAAAATATAAATTTAAATTAAGCTCATTGCTTATATTTTCAGATTTTATCAATGGAGTGTTGCCCTCATTAAGAGTTATCATTGGAGTTTTGTCTGTTACAGGTAAATATTTTTGATACTTTTTTAGTAAGCCTTCGTATTTCATTTTTTTATACCTCTTTTTATTTAAATTTTAAAGTTCATCGTGTATTCTTATATATTTTTTTGCTTGTATACCATCAATTTTTGACAATTTATCAAAAATTATTTTAAGCTCTTTTTCTGCCATTTCATTGATTACGATTGCGTAATTATCAATTGCAGCAAAAGCTTTAACTTTTACTATAGCTTTTACTTTTTTTTCAAAATCTGTAAATTCTTGTTTTAAAATATCGCTTAGACTTAATCCATTTTTCACATCTATGCTCATATAATATGATGAAATATATTCGTCTGATTTTAAAATATTTTTGTAATCACTGCTACATTTAATTGATTTTGGAGTTTCATTTTGAATTAATTTAAAGCTTATATTTACTAGATTAGATATTACTGCACTGGCTGTAGGCTTTGCTCCCGCTCCTGCTCCTATATAATAGGATTTTCCAAGCAGGTCACTTTGTACGCAAATGATGTTAAATCCGCCATCTATATCTGCAAAAGGTGAATGTTCCTTTACAAATGCAGGATATACAGCTAATTTGGTATTTTTGCCATCATTTTTTGATGTTGCTAACAGCTTTATTGAATAATTCAACATTTTTGCTGCTGCAATATCATTTGTATCAATTTGAGTAATGCCCTGAGTATATACATCTGAGCTGGTAAAATCTTTTTTATAATAAATAGAAGAAAGTATCGCAAGCTTTCTTGCTGAATCCAGTCCTTCTACGTCACTTTTCGGATTAGCCTCAGCAAAGCCAAGGTCTTTTGCCTCTTGCAGGGCGTCATCATAGCTTTTAACATCAGATTTATACATTGTAGACAAAATATAGTTTGTTGTGCCGTTTAAAATAGCGTCTATCCCCGTTATGTTTTCTCCTGCAAAATGATAATTAGCCACATCAATTGCCGGCACACCACCTGCTACACTTGCCTCATATCTAAAAAAGCAATTATTTTCCAAAGCAGTTTTTTCTAATTCTTTTCTATATAATGAAATTAAATCCTTATTTGCAGAAATAATGTGTTTCTTATGCTCAAAGGATTTTAAAATATATTCCTTGGCAGTATCTATACCTCCCATTACTTCTATAATTATTTCTATTGAATTATCATTTATTATTTCCTCAAAATTATCTGTTAGAAGTGAGCCATCTACTCCTTCTCTTATTTTTTTTAAATTACTTACAAGTATTTTTTTTATGTTAAAGCTTATGCCGTAACACTTTTCGTAATAATGATTACTTGAAACTATCGCGTCATAAACTCCCTTGCCTACAGTGCCAATGCCCAGTAATGCTACATTTATTTTTGTCATGTCGCCTCCAAGGAACTAATATAAACTGATTTGAAAATATTATTTAAATTTCAATAATATCTTGCTAGATATAATTAAAAATACCATTTTTTTATACATTTTTGTTCTCGAATAAGAAACAAAATAATGGTATGATTATATCATTAGTATCCCCAAATTACAAGAAAAATTTCAAAATTATTTTATTCAATGCTTTTAAACTTTTACTTAAAAGCTAAAATGTATTATAATGAATATATATTTACTGATTGAATTTATTTAATAAGTAGGAGTTAATCATGTATGAAAAACTAAAAAAAATAATTGATGACTCAGATAACATAGTATTTTTTGGAGGAGCTGGCGTATCTACTGAAAGTAACATTCCTGATTTTCGCTCAGCAGACGGCATATACAACCAAAACACCGGTACAAAATATCCACCCGAAACAATTATTAGTCATAGCTTTTTTGAAAAAAATCCTGAATTTTTTTACGAATTTTATAAGGACAAAATGGTTTACCAAGACGCAAAGCCAAACAAAGCTCATAAAGCTCTTGCCAAACTGGAGCAATTTGGTAAATTAAAAGCAATAATCACTCAAAACATTGACGGACTACATCAAGCTGCCGGCTCAAAAAATGTTTTAGAGCTACATGGCTCTATTTTGAGAAATTATTGCACAAAATGTCATACTTTTTATGATTTGGATTATGTAATGAACAAAAAAGGCATACCATACTGCGACAAATGCGGCGGCATGGTAAAGCCTGACGTGGTACTATACGAAGAGTCTCTTGATGGAGAAACAATTGAAAAGGCAATCAGATACATTTCTCAGGCAGATGTGCTGATAATCGGAGGAACTTCCTTGGTGGTATATCCAGCCGCAAGCTTTGTCAATTACTATAAAGGAAATAAGTTAGTTTTACTTAATAAATCCGAAACCGTTAGAGACTCCTACGCCGACTTAGTAATCCACGACCCAATCGGCGAAGTGCTTGGCTCTATAATACCTACTTAGGAGAAAAATGAATAATTTAAAAAATTTAAAATTTATCATTGGACTTTTATATATTGCATTGCTGTACTTATTCTTAATATGACACCTCTGGCTTGGATAGTATCCTTTTACCATTTAAATTGAATTTTGTTTTTTTATCTATACCAGTAGGCTTTATTGGTGCAGTGGCTGCTTTTTTAAAGAAAAATGTATTGTTTATTTTTTTAAACCTAATTGGTGCAGACGAATTATATTTTGCAATTTTACTATTATATTTATTGTTTGGATATTAAGTCACTGTAAGAAATAAAATTTTCCACACTTTTTGCAGATTTTACAGCATTAACTATTGCTTGTTGCATTGCAAGTGCTCCAAGTTGCCCTACAATATCTACACTGCCCTCTACTTTTGCAGTAGACAAGGCAAATATAGTATCTCCATCTAAAGTAGTATGAACCGGACTGATAGCTCTAGCATAGCCATCATGTGCCATTTGTGCTACTTTTTGCATTTGTGGCTTAGTTAGGCTTGCATTAGTCATTATAGCTCCGATTGTAGTATTTTCACCGCTCCACTTTTTTTCTTGCTTTAAATTTATAAGAATTTTGTTTGTATCGGCAAAAGTTCTTTTGCCCTCGCCTAGACAGCCGGCAATAATTTTTGAATTTTCATAAACATCACCTAGAGCATTTACCGCTACGATTGCAGCTACTTCTATGCCATTTTGAGTAAAAAGCTTTGCATAACCAAGACCGCTTTTCATAGTGTAAGGGTTGCCCTTTATTTTTCCAATGGTTGCCCCAGTGCCTGCACCAAAGTTTCCTACTTCAAATGAATTTCCAGCATTTTCACAAGCAATAAAGCCCATCTTTTCATCAGGAAAGGCAAATTTTTCTCCTACAGGTAAATCATATAGTACGCATTGGCAAACTATAGGCACTTTTACAAATCCGGTGTCAAAGCCTACACCATTTTCATATAAATATTTCATAACTCCGCTTGATGCTGCAAGCCCAAAAGCAGACCCACCTGAAAGCACCACCGCATGAACCTTGTCTACAGTGTTTACCGGATTTAATAAATCCGTTTCTCTAGTTCCGGGTGAGCCACCTCTTACGTCCACACCGGCAACCATACCATCTTTACATATAATTACAGTTGCACCTGTCAGATTTTTTTCGTCCTGAGCGTTTCCTATTAAAAATCCATCAATTGTGTTTGGCATTTTTACTCCTAAAATTTATATTAAATTGTAAATTCGTGTCTTGTATTTATAAAAATTATACGCAATTCTCAAAAATAATTCAACTTTTTATTTTAACTGCAATTTTTAACTAAAATTTATATTTGAAAAATAATTGTAAATACTTGTTTTTACACATAGATTTTATTTTTAACTGCGGGTTTGTGGTTTTTTCGCATTGTTTTATGTGCGGATTTGTGGTAAACTTTAATAAATTTAAGTGCGGATTTGTTGTTTTTTATTAATATATTATGTACGTATTTGGTGAGATATATGTTAAAACGTAAAATTTACGATGAATTAAAAGCATGGAAAATTAATTCTAAAGGTAAGACAGCCCTGCTGATAGAAGGTGCTAGACGTATAGGTAAATCTACAATAGTTGAAGAATTTGCAAAAAATGAGTATGAAAGCTATCTAATTATAGACTTTGCCTTTGCTAGAAAAGAAGTTAAGGATTTGTTTTTAGATTTAAACGATTTAAATTATTTTTTCATGAAATTGCAGCTATTATATGGAGTAGTTTTGCAAGACAGAAACTCCTTAATAATATTTGATGAGGTGCAATTTAATCCAAAAGCAAGGCAGGCAATAAAATTACTGGTCAAAGACGGTAGATATGATTATATAGAAACCGGCTCTTTAATTTCTATAAATAAAAATGTTAAAGAAATACTAATTCCTAGCGAAGAAAGAAAATTGCAAATGTACCCCATGGATTTTGAAGAATTCCTATGGTCTATGGGTGATACAGCAACCATTTCACTGCTAAAAGATGCTTTAATCTCAAAAAAATCCTTAGGTCAAGTTGTTAATAGGGAAATACTTAAAAAATTCCGATTATATATGCTAATTGGTGGAATGCCTCAAGCTATTTTGGAATACCTAAATTCAAATAATTTAGAATTGGTTGACCAAGTAAAAAGGGATATTATAAATCTTTATGAGCAAGATTTTTATAAGATAGACTCAAAAGGCAAAATTTCTGCAATCTATGACGCAATACCAAGTGAACTGAATAAACATTCAAAAAGCTACCAAGTTTCAAGCGTATTACCTAACGATAGAAGGCAGACAATAGAAGACGAATTAGCAGAATTAATATCCTCAAGAACTGTATTGCCCTCATATAATTTGCATGACCCAAATGTAGGATTGTCAAGCCTATACAATCAAAACAACTTTAGGCTTTACAATACAGATACCGGTTTATTAGTGACGCTAATGTTTAAGGACAAAAAATTTACAGAAAATGATATTTATAAAAAATTGTTAAGCGATAAACTCCCAGCAAACCTTGGAATATTATATGAAAATATAATTGCACAAACTTTGGCAACCAATGGGTATAGTTTGTATTATCATACTTATTATGATAATAGCAAAAAAAGAACTTATGAAATTGATTTTATTATTTCAAAAGGTAGCAAAATATTACCAATCGAAGTAAAATCTTCTAATTATAGAAGTCATACGTCTTTGGATAGCTTTTGTGAAAAGTACAGTAATAGAATATCAAACAAAATAGTAATTCATACAAAAGATTTAGACTTTAAAAATAACACCTTATACTTACCTGTTTTCATGACACAATTACTCTAAAATCAAAAAAGTGTAAATTTATTCTAAGCTGCTATTTTCACCCATTGTGGTGAGAACAGCTACATTAAAATAAATTTACACTTTTTAATTAAATTTTTCTTAATTTTTTATGTTTTGCAACCTCTTCATAGCAGGTATATAATTGGATGCCTTTTTGTAAAATTTAATGGCAGAGTCTAGGTCTCCTGCAACTTCATAAATCACACCCATGTTATAATAAGACAAGTAGGAATTAACCCCTCTTACATTGCTGGTTTTGAACGTTGTCGCTTTTTTAAATTCTTCAACTGCTTGCACAAACATAGCGTTATTCATATAGACATGACCCATCAGGTAAACAAAGTCGGCAGAATTGGAAAAAGCATCATATACCTTTTCCAGTAGCAGAGCATCTTCATGCCTTTGCAGATTTAGCAAGCAATAGCCAAAAGAAATTACCATATCATTTACATATTCAAGCTTTGTATCTACATCGTAATACATGGCTTTGTTAAAATAGTCTACTGCCTTTTCGTAGTCCTTGATATAATAATAAGATTTGCCTAAATGATACAATATATATGGAGCATACTCTTTTTCTTGCTCCTTAGTCATATATTTTTTTAGTTCACTTTCTAAAATTTTGATGTTTCTTTTTGCTTTTAAAAGCTTGTCCTCCTCTGTAGTATTGTAACCTACATGGTCTGCAACCGCATTCATAACCTTGGTTTCATATTTAAATCTGCTGTTCGCTTTTTTTACCAGCTGTTCATGTATTGCTCCAGCATACTCATACAGATTTTTATTAAAAAATCTGTTCGTATATGAAGTGCTGGTATTTATATCACCATTGTCCATTATGATGTGTTCTATTCTTTTTAATCTGCCGACTTTATCAGGATTTTTAGCAAAAAAGTCCTCTATGCTTTTTTTGTCAAATTCTATGATGTATTCATCAGCGTCAATTACAAAAATATAATCATTTGTAGCCATAGAAATTGCATAATTTTTTGCCTTGGCAAAATTATTTACCCATTCAAAAAAGTACACCTTGTCAGTGTACTTTTTTGAAAGCTCTACAGTTTTATCCGTAGAGCCTGTATCAACAACTATGATTTCATAACCCAACTTTGACAATGGTCTCAAGCAATTTTCTATATGCTTTTCTTCATTTTTAACTATCATACAGATAGAAAATTCCATAATTCATCCTTTTATAAATAAAAATGTATTAAGCTTCTGTTATAGTAGTAACATTTTCGTCCTCTAAGCTTAACTGACCATTAAATGCCTTTTCAAAATCTTCTTTATTTAAAGTTTCATAATGTATCAACGCTTTTGCAACATTATGGAGTTTATCAATGTTTTGTGTCAGCAGTCTCTTTGTGGTATCATAAGCATTTGTGACAATTTTTTCAACTTCTGTATCTATCTGAGAGGCAACCTCCTCAGAATAATTTCTCCTAGTTGTAAAGTCTTTACCCAAAAATACTTCATCGCTGTCACTATCAAATGTCATAGATGGTAGGTTTGGACTAAAGGCATACTTTGTAACCATATTTCTTGCTATTTGAGAAACTCTTTGAAGGTCATTTGACGCTCCTGTAGAGATATCGCCCATGATTAATTCTTCTGCTACTCTGCCACCAAGTAAATCTACCAGCTTTTTCTCCAGCTTAGACTTAGTTACAAAATACTCATCCTCATCAGGAAGCGTCATAGTAAATCCGCCTGCCATACCTCTTGGTATGATTGTGACGTGATGTACCGGGTCAAAATCAGGTAAAAGTCTTGCCACTACAGCATGACCTGCCTCATGATATGCTGTTAATTTTTTCTCTTTATCAGTAATTATGCGAGATTTTTTAGGAATACCAGCTATTACTTTTGTGATAGCCTCATCAATTACTGTCATGGTAATTTCTTTGCCGTTTTCTCTAGCAGTTAAAATGGCTGCCTCATTGAGCATATTTTCCAAGTCTGCCGGAGTAAAGCCCGGAGTCCTTTTAGCTACAGTCTCAATATTTACATCTGCTGCTAAGTGTTTATTTTTGGAATGAACTTTTAAGATTTCTGTTCTCCCTTTTTTGTCCGGTATTGCGACCATTACTTGTCTGTCAAATCTGCCCGGTCTAAGTAACGCCGGGTCAAGTACGTCAGCTCTATTTGTAGCTGCCATTACTATTATTCCTTGATTAGTGGTAAATCCATCCATTTCAACAAGTAATTGGTTAAGGGTCTGCTCTCTTTCATCATGTCCTCCACCAAAACCTGCTCCACGTCTACGTCCTACTGCATCTATTTCGTCTATAAATAATATACACGGTGAATTTTTCTTAGCCTGTTCGAATAAATCTCTTACCCTTGATGCACCAACCCCTACAAACATTTCCACAAAATCAGAACCGCTCATAGAGAAAAATGGTACTCCCGACTCACCTGCTACTGCCTTTGATAAATAAGTTTTACCAGTACCGGGCTGTCCTACTAGTAAAATGCCCTTTGGTATTCTTGCTCCCAAGTCCAAATATTTTTTTGGATTTTTTAAAAAGTCTACGACTTCTTTTAATTCTTCTTTTTCTTCGTCTAAGCCGGCTACGTTATCAAAGCGGATTTTGTTGTCAGATACGTTTAACTTTGCCCTTGCCTTTCCAAAATTGTTGACTTTAGTTCCCACTCCGCCTCTAGGCTGTTGCATAGTGAAAAATAAAAATCCTAAAAGCATCACAATTAAGACTATACTTGGCAAAAATGTCCAAAACCAAGAGTCTTGTGGCTCAATTTCACCATCAAGTATCAAATCATTTTTTGAAATATTTTTTAGTAATTGTTCAGAAAAGGCTTCACTATTTACAGCGTAAGGTAAAAATGACCTAAATTCCTGACCATTTTTTAACGTTCCCTTGATTTTTCTATCCATAAAATTAATGGATTTTACATCACCCTTTTCCAAGGAAGTATATACCTGAGAAAATGGCACGTCTACCACTTGAACCGGCTCAGTATTGAACATTCTTAGTCCATACATCACAATCAATAAAATCGCTAGAAAAAATAGTGACTGTCTAGCATAATTTTTCAATAATATCACTCCATGTCTTTTTTGAATTGTATCCTTATTACTTTTTTGGTATTCTCATCAATCTTGTAGTTTTCATCAATCCTGTAATCATATAACCACATAATACCGTTCTCATCGCAAAGCACCGGATACTTGTACTTGTCTTGAGGCAATACCTTTTTTTCTATCAATATATCTTTAACCTTTTTTGTGCCTTTAAGCCCAATAGGTTTATATTTATCTCCAGCCTCTCTATTGCGAAGTATTATGTCGCCCTTTATCTTGTCATAATCAAATACTTTTGCAAACTGAGAAGTAGGAAGATTTAGGCTATCTTTTTTATCCATGATGGAGGTTCTGACACCCATTTTTATTTCGTCTATAAATGTATACCCCTCAGGCTCTATTTTATAACGATATGTTATTTGCTCATTATTAATTTCTCTAGTTGTAAAAATTAATCTTTCAGAAAAAGTATATACCTTTAAATTTTGAGGTAAATTCAACATTTTTCCTGACTTTTTTTCAATTAAATCAGAAATATCGCTTATATGAACACTTGAAATATCTGTTAGATTTCCCAGCACATCATTTATAGCACATCTGATAACTCTATTTCTTATTGCTGGGTTTTCATTTGATAGTAAATTTATATTAAGACTTACCAAGTCTTGTTTCTTTTGCGTCCTAATATCTTCATATTTTTTTTGAGCCTGCTGATCGATAAATTCATAGTCCTGCCTGATGTTATTTGCTGTCCTAGATAAGATTTGCTTAATATTCGCAGTGAAATTTTTTTCAATTTCAGGAATAAGATTTAGCCTTACTTTATTTCTTGTATACTCAGCCTGCTTGTTAGTGTAGTCTAGCCTTGGAGTTAAGAAATTTTTCTTGCAGTAATCTACAATTTCCTGTTTGTATACATCAAGAAGAGGTCTTATTATTACGCCATCTCTTATGTAGTCCATTCCGCTTAGTCCTTGTAGTCCTGAGCCCCTAAATAGTTTGAGCAAGACTGTTTCAGCTTGGTCATCCAAATTGTGTGCGACTGCAATTTTATTTATTCCAAGTTCATTTTTAATATCGTAAAATAGGCTATAGCGTTGTTGCCTAGCACAATTTTCCATGCTCATACCGGTTTGTTTTGCTAATTTTGGTACATCTATTACTTTTAGGAAAAAATTGACACCGTTTTTTTCACAAAAATCATAGCAAAACATTGCGTCCATTTGGGCATCATAACCCCTAATCATGTGATTTAAGTGAGCGGCATATATTGTAAGATTGTAGGAGGGAGCAAGCCTTAATAATATATCCAAAAGGCATAAAGAGTCCGGACCTCCTGAAAATGCTACTAAAACCTTATCGTTTTGCTCTAGTAATTTTTCTCTTTCAATTGTTTCTTTTACAGTATAAAGTACCATATTTTACTCCAAAATGTAAACGGTATTATGATTGACCAACAATAATACTAAGCGTGATTAACTGATTAAAATTTACGTTATCACTTAAATTATACATTATTTTTGCACAAAAATCTAAATCATTATTTATTTTCACTTCTAGGCTTTTGGTTTTGATATCCAGCTTAAAAAATCCGTAATCCGTCTTATAATTACATTCAAATTTTAGATTATTTTTAAATACCATCCTGTTTTTTTTATTCCCAAAACTAAATGTCTCAATTTCGTCTTTGGAAATTTTTATTATCTTACTTATATTTTCATCATCTTTATAGCGAATTGTGTAAAAACTACTGGTTTTTACCACGTCCGCCTCTTTTTTTACTACTATTT
>QWCK01003518.1_pt1 | contig 17023 bp, 14 predicted proteins | sample 1972571 | NCBI WGS metagenome assembly QWCK01 (sample SAMN09866710, study PRJNA288562) | Human gut metagenome isolate term2_stool, whole genome shotgun sequencing... | isolation source: gut | host: Homo sapiens | place: USA: California
ATTTTTCATCAAAATAAATTAATGATAATACTCTTTCCTCTTGTTTTTTTTCTTCTTCTAATTTTTTATTTTTTTCTAGCGTCTTCTTTTCATCAAGAGTTATACCATTTAATACCAAATCTCTTGGTATATCTTGGTCAAGTTTTTTAATTATATTTGTTTTGTTTGCAGATTTAACAACTGAGCAAATTTCATTTGCCAGCTTATACCTTGCCTCTCTAGCTTTTTCAGTATCTTTTCCGCCTTTAATAGAATTGAATGAACCTATTTCCACCCATAAATCATAAATCGGTACAGATACGGCAAGCTGCTTGCCGTTGGAGTCAAAAATGCTACCCCTTTCCGGCATTATTGTAAGGTCTGCGTATTGTCTTTTTTGAGCTCTAGTCCTGTAATCCTGTCCATTTACTACTGTTATGTAGCCTAATTTCAAAATAAGAAGCAAAATCATAATTAAAAATATGACTAGAGCAATTTTTACCCTTGAGGTCATTGTCTTACCAGCGTCATATCTTCTTCTTGAATTCCCATGCGTGCTCATTGTATCACCTATTTACTCAACCTCTATATAAATGGTTTGCTCCTGCGTTCTTTTTTGCAAACCAAGCTCTTTCGCCTTTTCTTCTACTTTTTGTGTGGTGGTCAAATCATATAACTTTACCGTCTCCACCTTAATATCATTGTCGATACTTCTTATTTGACCTTTTTTTGAATTGATTTCGTACCTCAATTTAGAAATATTCGTATATCTGTATGCCGTTAAAAAGAACATAGCTAAAAATAAACCGACAAACATAAGGTGCATTGATTTAGAAATAAGTTCTTTTACTGTGGCTACTATACTTCTCCCAGTTTTTTTAACCTTCTTGGGTTTTGCTTGTGTATTTATATTTTTTGTTTGCCTTGCATTTTTTTTAGTCATTTTTTTTGAATTTGCTACAGGCTTAGATAAAGCACTTTTTTTATTTTTTGTAGCTCTATTTAAAGCTCTTTGCTCTTCTAATTCGTATGTATAGCTTTTTGTAGCAGTTTTTTGTGCAGGAGCTTTATTCATATTTTTTTTATTTTTTCCTAACATTTTTCCTCCACAAAATTTAACTTTTACCTAAATAGCATTTACTAAATCGCTTTACAATTTTTCTATAACTCTCAGCTTTGCACTTTTTGCTCTTGAATTTTCTTCAATTTCCTCAGCAGACGGAAGTATCGGCTTTTTCGTGATTAGCTTACCACGCTCTTTTTTTCCACATACACATACCGGAAAATCAGGCGGACAAGTACAGCCTGTAGAAAAATCCTTAAAAGCATTTTTTACTATCCTATCTTCTAGGGAATGAAATGTAATCACTGATAATCTGCCGCCAGTGCTTAAAAGCTCAAATGCGTCATTTATAAAAGTCTTAATTGATTTTAGTTCCTGATTAACCTCTATCCTTATCGCCTGAAATGTCTTTCTTGCCGGATGCTTGCCCTGCTCTCTATATCTTGCAGGTACGGCAGCCATTATTATATCTACAAGCTCAAACGTGTTCTTTATAGGAGATATACTTCTTCGCTCAATTATAGTCCTTGCTATATATTTAGCTCTTTTTTCTTCACCATAGTCTTTTATTATTTTATAAAGCTCATCTTCTGAGTAATTATTTATTACTTCATAAGCAGACAAAGTATTTTTTCTATCCATCCTCATATCAAGAGGAGCATCTTGCATATATGAAAAGCCTCTATATGCTGTATCTAGTTGATATGAAGATACCCCAAAATCTGCAATAATACCATCAACCTTGTCTACGTTTTGGTTTAAAATATCCTTTTTTATGTTAGAAAAATCGTCATTTATAAAAATTATGTTGTCATAGTCCTTAAATTTTTCTTTGCCATTTTCTATAGCTACTAGGTCTTTATCAAACACAAATAGCTCAATATTCTTGGCACTATTCAGTATAAGTGAGCTGTGACCTCCACCGCCAAAAGTAGCGTCCACATATTTTTTGCCATCTTGCACCAATACATTTTCAACTGTTTCATTTAATAAAACAGTTTTATGCTTATACTCCACTGTATTCACCATTTCTTTTTTGGAAAAATATAAATCCAATCGTTCCTATCGCAATCATTAATAGACTGGCTATCTGTGCAGTCCTCAATCCCATTATCATCAAAGAGTCTGTCCTCAACCCTTCTATAAAAAATCTTCCTATAGAATACAAGACCATATAAACACTTGTATACTGACCTTTTTTCAGCTTGTCATTTCTATAAAGATACAGTAAAAAGAAAAATAGTGCCAAATCCCAAATTGATTCATATAAAAATGTTGGATGAACCATTTTGCCATCTATTTCAATCGCCCAAGGCAAAGTAGTTTCCACTCCGTGAGCCTCAGAATTGGCAAAATTTCCCCATCTGCCAATACTTTGACCAAGAGGAATTGATACACAAAGTAGGTCTAAAAATTTTAAAAAGTCTATTTTTTTATATTTTGTGTATATATATGCACTTAAAAATCCGCCTATAAGTCCGCCATGTATAGCAAGTCCGCCCTGCCTGATATTTATAATTTTAACTATATCCCCTTGATAATAATCCCACTCAAAAATGACATAATACAGTCTTGCACAAATAATAGAAACAGGCACTGCAAATAGTAAAAAATCTGTAATCATATCTCCATTTATACCAATTTTTTTTGCATTTTTTGTAGCAACATACGTTGCCAAAACTAATCCTGTCGTAATAATTATGCCATACCATCTTACGTCTATACCAAATAATGTAAATGCTATCGGATTCATGCTACTCCTAACTGCTTTTTGTATTAGTATTTGAGCTATAACTAAGGTAAAAATTTTCTTTTATCTAAAATGTATCATTAAATTTATATTACTAAAAATCATAACAAATATTATACCATAAATTATGTATACACACAAAGATAAATTTGAAATCCTCCGATGTCCGGAAATTTATATGCTTTTTAGCTTAAATTTTGTATTTTGATTTTTGTAATGTGACTACTGCAATATTATCACTAATAAAGCATAAAAAAATTTTTTTTAATAAAATTTTTAAAAATGTATTGACTAAAAGTTATTTAGAGTTATACTGTTTATATAGAGTATAAACAGTATAGTTTTTAAATAATTTGCTAATTGTATTTAGGATTTATTATTCTAATTTTATTAAGCAGGTAAATCATGAATGAAAATTTTTCAATCAATGGCAATTTGCCAATATATGAGCAAATAAAACAACAGATTTTGTTTAGAATATTTACCGGTGAACTAAAATCAGGCGACCAGCTCCCGTCTATTCGCTCACTTGCAAAACAGCTCAGCGTATCAGTAATCACCACTAAAAGGGCATATGATGACTTAGAAAAGGATGAATTTTTGGTGACTAAGCATGGCTTGGGTAGCTATGTAAGAGAGCTTGACAAAGAATTATTGACTGACAAAAAGAAAAAAATTATACAGCAGGAGGCTAAAAAATTAGTAAATCTTTGTGAGCTATATTCTTTTAATAAGGATGACTTAATTAAAATTATTAATAGCTTTGATTGATTGACAAAAGTAATTATGATTTGATTTTTAGTTTACCTATATTAATTTATCAATACTTAGGAGTGAAATATGGATAACTCAGCTGAAATAAGAAACCTAAACAAAAAGGTGTCTACTAAATTTGAAATATCTGATATGAATTTTGATTTAAAAGCAGGCTTTGTGACAGGCTTGGTCGGTGCAAACGGCTCAGGCAAAACTACTTTAATCAGACTACTTATGGGCAATTATGTAAAAGATAGTGGAGAGGTCACATATTTTGGACAAAGATTTGAGGATTTTGAAACTGAGATTAAGAAAAAAATCGGATATGTACCTGATGTGCCACTTTATTTTGATGATTTTAATTTGAAATATAATGCTCAAATGATTGCTCCATTTTATGATAATTTTGACTTTGAGCTATATAATAAATATTTAGCAGATTTTGAGTTAAACGAAGACCACAAGTTTAAAGAACTGTCAAAGGGTAATAAAATGAAATTTGCCCTTGCTATGGTTCTGTCTCACAAGCCTGAAATCCTAATCTTAGACGAACCGGTAGCAAATGTAGACCCTATTTTTAGACACAAATTTGTAAATTTAATCTATGATTTTATATCAGATGGCAAAAAAAGTGTACTTTTTTCCACTCACATCACTTCTGATTTGGACAAGGTCGCCGACTACATCATATTTATAGATAATGGCAAAATTATATTTAATGGAGAAAAAGACCTTATTTTAGCAGAAAATGAAAACAGGAGTATTGAAGATTTGATTTACTCTTACAAAGTAAAAGATAGTCAAACGCTTTAGACGGGGGTGATTATATGTTGAAAACTACCATAAAACAGCTCATTAAACGTTTCTTTTTTGCTTATGCCATTTTGCTTGTCATAACCTTGGTAATCTCTTTACAAACTACAGATTTTTCCGGTTATATTAACTCAGTTGCTCTTTATATTTTAGTAACATCTTTGTTTATAAGCACTACTATGAAAAGCAGAGCAAAAAATTTATTACTTACAAATACGCCTATTCCTAGAAAAGACTATTTAAATGCTACTTTCATAATCGGTTTTATGTTTGTCCTTATCGGTTTTATGATATTTACCGGTATAGCGATAATTCGTATACAAAATTTTAATCAATTAACATATATACCTGATTACGACACTTATAAAAACTTGGGAATGCTTGAAATGTTTTCTGAGAAAATACCTGTCAATGCAGATATAGTGCCTCTACTACTTTTATCCTTTTGCCATTTTCTTTGCTTAGAATTTTTCATAATATTTTGTGCCTTCGTATTTGCTCCCTTCAATATAATATCCGTTGTTGTGATTTGGTTTTTAGGACTTGGAGGACTTAGTTCGCTCATTTTTGCAAAAATGACATCAAGTATTTTTTATAGCAAGAACTTTGCAATGGCTATTGCCTATGTAATCTCAGTTTTGATTTCGCTTGTAGTTTTTTATAAATTATCTGCTGCTGCTTTAAAAAACAGGGATTTTGAATAACGGAGGTTGGCTATGATTAGTAAAAATGTCAAATTAATTATAAAAAATACATGCAAGGAAAAAGAGCTTATTACTTCTTTGTTAAGTTTATTTTGGATGATTGGTATATTTATTACTTCAATAAATATGCCAGTTACTAGAGGATTTCTATCTATGCCACTTTACTACGCTATAAGCTATGGGCTTATTGTTTATAATTTAAATGCAAAAAATATTTCTTTGCACTTGTCCTGTGGGGCTACTAGAAATGAAATTAATCAGGCAAATACTCTTATGACTGCCATTTTTCTACTGGCTGAAATTTTATATATTTTATTATCTTTAAGTATAGGATACAAATTATTCCCTGACAAAGATACCATCAAGGGTTTTTTCAGTCTTGCCTCAAATTTATTTTTTACTAACGCTTTAGTTCTATTTTTATACACTTTATTTTTACTGATTGTTAAAAAAGTTAATAAAAGTCGTAATCTGCAAATGAAAGATTTCTCTAATAAATTTGCTGTATTTACCATTTTCATCGTTTATATATCTTATTTTATTTTTGTAAGTTTTATTGATGATAATACTAAGGTTGCTATTATATCTAGCCATGTCTTAAATCCAAATGGATTTACTACTATTGTCAATTTTATATTGACATTAGGCATGATATTTTTTAATCACAAGGTAAATAGTTGTATTATTAAGGATACGGATTTTTGTTAGAAATGTTTATATTAAATCTAATTTACGGGGGATACTATGGAGGAAGTTGGTTTTGAAACTAAAGCCAAGAAATTTGGAATAGATAGTTTTACTTTAAAAATCATCGCTGTTGTGTCAATGGTTATAGACCATTACGCAGCTATTCTTTATCCTATGAGCTATGGTGGTAGCTTTGCAAAAATGCCGCCTAGCTCCATGCAGATATATATGCTATTAAGAATGGTTGGTAGAATTGCATTTCCTATATTTGCATATCTTATTGCAGAGGGTTTTATCAAGACAAAAAATGCGAAAAATTATGCAAAAAGATTGTTTATTTTCGCTTTAATCTCTACTCCAGCCTATAACATAGCCTTTGGTCAAACCTTTATTTACACAAAAAAATTTTTGATTTCTTTTATATTTGGCAATGTCATGTGGACGTTTTTCTTCTCAATAATAATGCTGTATATAATTAAAAAAATAGAGGAGAAAGGGTTAAATGTTGTAGTAAAAATAATTCTAATTATAGCCACTTTCACCATATTTTATTTTATTGGTAACTTTACCATGTGTGATAGAAAAGGTCTAGGTATATTGACTGTAGGTGCATTTTATCTGTTCAGAAAAAATAAACCTCTTCAATTTGTAGCTGGAGCTATACCGCTTTATTATCAAAATATTGTTTCATGTATAGCTTTTATACCCTTGGCTTTTTACAATGGGAAAAGAGGCAAGGACTACCGCTATTTCTTTTATACATTCTACCCAGCTCATTTGTTTATCTTTGCTCTTATAAGATTTGCCCAATATGGTGTGGGTACTTTTATAAAATAGAATGACGCATTTTCAAAAAATCTCCTTAAAAAATCGCATCCACTGTTAGACGCTATTATGTTGCCAGTGGCTATCATGCTTGCAATATTACTTTCTTTAGCATTTAACTCTTTTTTAATATCAGTTTGCGTTGTTTTATTTTTGATTATCTTCGTATATAAAGTTAGATATGGAAATTATAAATAGAATTTCTAAAGATACTGTATAGAAAAACTATCACTATTTTCTACCAAAAAATTGAGGACTTCTACATCTAAGTGTAGTAAGTCCTCAATTTTTATAAATATAAATTTATACTAAACTCTAATTGAAAGTGCAATAGATACTAGTCTAAAATGGGTGCAAAATTTATTTTTAAAATATTTGAACTTATTGTTTATGAGTGTTAAAATATACACAAATAACAAGTTTTTTAAGTGAAAATACATATAATTGACCGATGATTTGCTTTTGATATAAGTATTGTAAAAAAGGTGATATGCTATGAAAAAGAATTATTTGCTATACAATCAGCCTTTATACAAAAAGATGTTTTTTTATATTATTTTTCTTTTTATATTTCATTTTTTTATAAGGCTTTCTCCAAGTTCTTTTTTGGAAAACCCCTTGTTTCTCATTTCAGAGCTACTTTTAAGTGTGCTTTATATTTTACTTTTTGTAGGCTGGTTTTTTTCACTAAAAATGCGAATAGTTCAACAGTCGGCTAAATACCATATACTTGCCTTGGCTTTTTTAGCGGTATTTTGGCTTTCCATTAGAACTGTCAAGTGGTATTTTGCATTTTCTGCACTTTCCACAAGGACTTTATGGTACTTGTACTATCTGCCCATAATCTTTATCCCTACAGAGCTTTTTATGTTTTCATTATTTATTGGTAAATCTTTTTATTTTAAGCCTAAAAAAAAATATTTTGCCGTATACATAGTTTCAAGCCTGCTTTTTTTAATCGTGCTGACTAATGATTTTCATAACCTGTTTTTCGTGTTTAAAAGGGCTTCCCATGAAACTCTGTACGATGTAAATAACTACACCTACGGTTTTTTGTATTATGTATATATGGTGTGGGCGGTTTTATGTATAGCAGGCTTTTTATACAATCTTATAAAAAATTCAAAAAGTGCTAAAAAAGATTTAAGCTTTGTGTTGCCACTTATACCGGTGTGTTTAAGTGTGATTTATTCCATACTTTATACCGCAAAGGTAAGCTTTGTGTTTGATTATATCAATGATATGACTGCATTCCAGCTAATCATGGTGATGCTGATGGTAGAGTTTTCCATTATCGCACGTCTAATCCCTGTAAATACAGAGTACAAAAATTTATTTAATATCTCAGCTATACCGATGAAAATAACTGATAAAAATTTTGAAACTTTATTTCAAACCTCCTTTTGCACCGGTACATCAGCTAAACTAATTAAGCAGGCAAAAGATGGCAAGCTTATAATAGAAGATGGTAATAAGATACAGTGCAAGCAGATAAAAGGCGGATATATAGCTTGGAAAGAAAATATAAGTGAGGCTCAAGGATTGCTCATGGATATAGAGGAGATAGAGGAAACTTTAAGTCAAAGAAACATAGTTTTGCAGAAAAAATACGACTTTGAAAAGCAAAGAAAATCCATAGATTATAAAAACGCTTTGTTTGATAGACTGTTTAGTGCAATTTGTGAAAAAACCGACCAAATGAAAGTGCTTATCAAAGAATTTGAGCAAGAAGAGGATGTATTAAAGGAAAAGACCACTCTGATTAAAATAATTATTAACGGCATTTATATAAAGAGAAGGAGCAATTTATTTTTTTCAATTAATAACGGCGATGATATTTTTACAGACCGAATATCCAATTATCTAAATGAAGCGTTCTTTTTTCTTGAGAAATTAAATATTAAATGCGGTAAAAACATCGTACAAACAAGAATTGCATCTTCTACAGTGAAACAAATGTATGATATATTGCAAAGTGTCATAGAGCGTGCATATTTATTTTCAATCATATATATATCAATAAGTAAAGACTCAGATAATTTTGAAATACTTTGCGAAATTAAACCTACAGATGAAAAAAATATTAAAATCGATGGATTTGACATCACCAAAGAAGAAGATGGACTTTATCTTTTTTCCAAGCTTGTGAGGGGGTGAATTCATGTGTATGTGCTTAGTTTGCTCACTACTTATGTATTTAATAATCGTGATTTCCTTTTTCACACTCTTTTACGAATTTAATTTTAATAGTAAAAGAAAGTATTTGAGCTTCTTTATCCTGCTGTTTACCTTCTTTTCTTTGAGTATGCTACGCTTGAAGGAAAATAATATAGCTGTTTTTGAAAAAATAAAATTTCCAAACCACTTTTTCTTTATATTTTCAATCATAAATCTAACAATCAGCATAGCCTTACTATATTTTGATATAAAAAAAATAAATCAAACCCTTTCCCAAGAGTCCGTAAAAGAGGGCTTTGACTACCTGCCTATGGGCTTGTCATTTTATGATGAAAACGGCTACCAAATAATGTGCAACGATGTCATGCACAATCTAATCATCGAAATTGACTGCCTTAATATTTTAGAAATTGACGATATAATGCAACGCCTTATAGACATATCCGTAGAGCAAAATCTGCCAAATGTCATCTATATAAAAAGCGGACATACAATCAGATTAAGTGGTGACAGAGTGTGGCAATTTAAAAAAATAATCACAAATCAAAATGACGCTAAATATATACAGCTTACAGCTTATGACATAACTGACATATACAAGCTGATATGTGAAGAAAACAAAAAAACTGAAAAACTAAAAATGATGGCAAAGGATATCGAAAATTTGAGCAAGGATATGCTTAAAATCATCAGAGAGCAAGAAATCTTAAATGCCAAAATTAATTTGCACAATAAGATGGGTGCAGTCCTACTTGAAAGTAAAAACTATTTTGAACAGCCGTCCAGCAAAAAAAAGGCGTCTTTGTTACAGTCATACTCAAAAGTTTTTGAAATGCTTAGCGGAGTAGATCAAGAGGACAAAAACGACAATGAATTCAAAAGACTTAAAGAGCTTTGCAAAAAGCTGAATATTGACATGAAATATACAGGACAAATATTAGATAGTAAACCTATCAGAAAAATAACAGCAGAGGCTATGCGACAATGTATAACAAACACGCTAAAACACGCAGGCGGTACTGAAATATATGTAGATATGTCTTATGACAAAGTATCTATCAGCAACAACGGAACACCTCCAAAAGAAAAAATAGTTGAGGGTACAGGACTAAAATCGCTTAGACAACTATGCGAAAAATCAGGCTATCAAATGATAGTTGACTCCTTCCCAAACTTTATACTCACTATAATATTTTCTGAAAACAGAGGTTTTTAACAATAAAATATCCCATAATATTTTTTAGAAAAATTTTTCCTAAAAAATATTATGGGATGTTAGTATTTATACTAATATTCTATAAAAATATTAATTATACAATTCTCTAATAAAAGGCGAAAATTAAGTTTTACACCTTTTAAAGCCATAATTTATTTAATTTTTACTGTCTATTACATATTCTATCTTTGTATTATTATTTGACCGCTGCCGTATGAAACCTGATTTTCTTCCAGTCCAAGCACCTTTGCCAAATACTGCACCGGTATCATAATTTTTCCGGAAACTACCATCGGTCTTATCCCCATATTTTCTGATTTACCATTTAATGTAATATAACTGGAGCTTGCACTGACTGAGGCTGTCTTGCCCGGTCTTGACACTGTAGCAATTTTTGTTGAGTTGTCATAATTTAACCATGCACCCGACAAATCCGCCAATGTTGCAATCGGCACAAAAGTTCTGCCACCTGTTGATACCGGAGTCACGCCCATATCCGTTTGGTTTGTATTACCAAATTGGTCCTCATAGGATACATATCTTGAATAAGAATTTACCACTATACGAGGGCTGTTTACCGCTGTAGGTCTATACTTTGAGTTGTTTGTCATAGCATAGCCTTTTTGCAAATTCAATAGCTCTTGCTCTTTGTCCTTCAATTTTTGAGTAAGCTCTAAATTTGCAGTGCTAATGCTGTCATCCCCTTCTCTCATTTTAGGAAATCTATATCCGTAATCATAGTAATTATAATTATCATAGTATCCATTCTTTGAAGATGGAGAGCTAAATGGGTCTTGATAGAATGGATTATCATATCTTCTGCCGCTACGATATACAAACGAACCATATCTATTCATATAATCTATTGCTGAGGCTTTTAAATCAGGGTTGTCATGCCCATATTTAGAGATAAAGTCATCTATATATCCTCTATCTTCCAAATATTTTTTTGTGTAACTAGCATCTGTAGGTGCTTTACCATTTCTCTTGATGTAATCATCTCTCATGTAGTCATCAAAGGTTTTAAACATAGAGTCAGAGCCATACTCTGCTTGATATCTTTTTTCCATCTCAGCTATCAGTGCTTTTGCTACACTGTTTCTAAAAATGTCTCTAGCCTCTTTTTCTGCTGCCAATTTTTCTTTAGCCTTTTTAGCTGCCTCCTCTGCCGCTTTTTTGGCTTTTTCTTCTTCTGCCTTTTTAGCCTCCTCTGCCGCTTTTTTAGCTGCCTCTGCGGCTGCTTTTTCTGCCGCCTCTTTTGCTTCTACAGCAGGGTCTTTTTTCACTGTTAAATCAACTGATGTCTTATCTGAAAATATCGCTTTTGAACCTTTTCTTTTTATATTATTTTTCCCAAGGTTTATTTTATGAGCTCCAACTGTTAGTGCCTTTGCATTGGCAGCACTGACAGTTATGACCAAATTTTTACCATCTACAGTTGCCTGTGTAGGTTTATCATCAAGCATAATTTTGTTTTTGCCTACTATTTCTATATTTTTATTGTATGGAATTGTTATTGTTTGGTCTTTTTCCATAGCATAAAGCGGGTCGCTTATAGGACTAGGAGTTGGTAAAGACTCTGTAGTGAAATAGTAAGTTTCAACTCTATCTGTTCCGCTAGGTGAATTATTCCTTGCATCTTTAAAATAGGCTTTATTTAATTGTAGCCTATATTTTGTATCACTAGTAAGTTTATCAAATGTAATTGTAGCTCCTGTATTGGCGTTTTTTAATTTTGGTACTATTTTTAAAGCTGCCGGAGTAGTTATATTTTCTAAGGTAAATGCTTTTGCCGCATCATTGACTGTATATGGAGTTTGGAATGTAATATCTATTCCGGTTTCTAATGAAACTTCGCTTGTTGGGCTAGTCTGATTAGAGGAAATACTTTTATTTGAAAGTGCTCCATCTTCATATACACTTGCAGTTACCTTGCTTGCTACTTTATCGGCAGCATAAGAACTTTTTGCCGGCAACACTAACCCAAGTGCCAGTAGTAAAGACAACACAAAGGATAATCTTTTTTTTAGCATTTTAAACACCCTTTCAAAATGTTAAGACTTTTTTCCAATTTAAATCTATATGTAGAGATTATAAATTATTTTTTAATACAACTATATAATTTATAATCGGCATAAATTTCTTTTCTTTTAATTTTTATGAAAATTTATGAAAAATCTCCTATGACTTTTACTTCCTCCTCCAATGTAATGCCAAATTTATTGCCTACCACTTGCTTTACAAATTCTATTAAATCCAGCACCTCTTGGCAAGAGGCTGAGCCTGTATTTATCAAAAATCCGCTATGTAGTCCTGATACCGCAACATTACCCACGACTAAGCCTTTTAGTCCGCTATCTTCTATAAGCTTACTTGCAAAGTATCCATCAGGTCTTTTAAATGTAGAGCCTGCTGAATATGCCTCTAGTGGCTGTTTGCTGGTTCGTTTGAACATCAAGTCGTCAATAGTCTCTTTTATTACTCTTTTATCACCTTTTTCAAGCTTAAATTTTACTTTTAATACAATCAGATTTTTTTCATTCACTATTGAATGTCTGTATGAAAAGTCCATTTCTTCATTTTTAAATGTTAATATATTTAAGTCTGTGTCTAAGGCTGTAACTTCATATACGATGTCTTGCATATTAGGTCCATATGCACCGGCATTCATTGCTACTGCTCCGCCTACTCCTCCCGGTATCCCACAAGCGAACTCAACGCCTGTAAGGCTATTTTGCAACGATACGTCACAAACAGCTTTTAGTGATGCCCCCGCCTCCGCCTCAATGGTATTATCGTCTACCATAGTAATTTTAGAAAAATTATCCTCTAATCTTACTACAACACCTCTAATGCCCTTGTCAGACACCAAAAGATTTGTGCCTTTGCCAATAATCGTAACCGGCACTTTATTTTGCTTTGCTACAGAAATAACGTCAATTATTTCTTGTATAGACTTTGGATAGACTACATAGTCACAAGCTCCACCGATGTGAAAGTTAGTTAGCTCCTTGGCAGGATAATTCTTTTTTAAATCGTATTTAGATAGTAGATTTTCAATTATGATTGCAGACATTTTTACTCCTAGATTAAGATTTATTTATCTATTTATTGGCTTGATTTTTAATTATTGAAAAAATTTTTGAAAAAGCCTTTTTCATCGTCTTTATTTGTGTTGTCTTTATCATCAGCAGTGCTGGTTTCATCAGATGCACTGTTTATGCTTGGGTCAGCTTGTAATATATCTGAGGTATTATTTACATCAGTGTCTACTGCACTTTGAGCTTGGTCAGGCATGATGATTGTTTCGTCAATTACTTCACTGTCTGTAGTAATTATCTGAGGTGGTTCATAGGCTAACATATAATGCGTCTTGCTTGTAGATTGGTCTTTCATAAAGCGACTAAGCAAGAAAAAGAATGTGTCTCCCATTTCATAGCGTGTGTAATTATTTGAAAATATTTTTTCACCGCTTAGCTTATCAATTGATATTTCGCCTGTTTTTGTGTCGTAGCTTGGACTTATTTCTGAATATGGATACTCTATGCCTTCATAAATTAGTGCATCATTTTTTAGTGTTACTTTCCTCTTGAAATTAAACTTTGACAAAGCTGTACTGGATTTAAATACACTAAATGCCATATCTACTGTCGTGTATATTCCAAAGCTCATAGACTCTCCTGCTCTTAGCCTGTTTTCAAATTCATCAAGATTTGCTGACTTAAAGTCTTTTTGTATATATTTAAAAAAATCCTCTCCAAGATAATTGCCTGAAAATACAGGTGTATCATATCTAGCTTTAATCGCTACCGCCTTAATATCATTATTGTTTGTAGGCACAAAGAAAAATGACTCACAATCCCTATACATTATCGGCTCTACTCTGCCCATGACATTTATTCCATTTTCATAAAGCTCTAATTTTACCCTACTAGAAACTACATACAGCATAATAAAAATGATAAGAGCCATAACCCAAAAGCCTATAGAAACATAAACCATAAATGTATTAAGCATATTGCCCTGAGCATTATCCTTCACTTTTATATAAATAAATATCCCCAATCCAATGCAAGCTAACGCCAATAGAGTATACAATAATTTTTTAAAAAAACCAAAATTTACTTTTAATCTAAACTCACCCAAAATAGACACCTCTTTAATTTTTATGTTTATTTTTTATTTCAAGATATAACTACAATTATGTCTATTATACCCAAATTTTGAAATATTTTTTGTTTTTTAAAGTATACCACAATAAATTTTAAAAATCCACAAATTACAACACAAAACATTAATTACAGTGCTTAAAATGTTTACAAATAATTCCATAGGTGATAAAATCTATACAAATTACTTTATTTTCAATTATTTAAGAATATTTCAGGGGGTTTATATGAATAAATTGAGCTTAGATATTTCAAATTGTCAGGACTTTGTAAGTGAAAGCGAACCTTTAAAATTAGCACCATATGCCGATTTAGCAAAGAAAAATTTATTTACCATAGCAGACAAACCCGGTGAATTTACCGGCTGGATAAATTTACCTACAGATTATGACAAAGAAGAGTTCGATAGAGTATTAAAAGCCTCAGAATATATCAGGCAAAACGCTGAAGTCTTAGTAGTTATTGGTATAGGCGGCTCATATCTTGGAGCTAGAGCAGTAATTGAGGCTCTAAAAAGTAATTTTTCGGCCTATGATAAAAATGAATTAAAAGTAGTCTTTGCCGGCAATAATATTTCTCCTACCTATCTTCAGGACTTGATAGATATGTTAAAGGACAAAGACTTTTGCCTGAATGTAATATCCAAATCAGGTACAACTACAGAGCCTGCAATAGCATTTAGAATTTTAAAAAATCTACTTGAAAAAAAATACGGCAAGCAAGAGGCTAAAAAAAGGATTTTTGCAACTACGGATAGAAAAAAAGGTGCTCTAAAGACATTAGCAGACAAAGAAGGTTATGAAACCTTTGTAGTACCTGACGAAGTCGGCGGAAGATACTCAGTGCTAACAGCCGTAGGACTACTACCTATTGCAGCCGCCGGACTAGACATTAAAAAATTAATGCAGGGTGCAGCAGATGCACAAAAAGAATTTGCTCAAAAAGATGGACTAGAAAATGATGCTTTAAAATATGCAATATACAGAAATATTTTATACAGAAAAGGTAAATCTGTAGAAATCCTAGTAAACTACGAGCCAAGCTTTATGATGTTTAACGAATGGTTCAAACAGCTTTATGGCGAAAGCGAAGGCAAAGACCAAAAAGGAATTTATCCATCTTCTGTAATTTTCTCAACAGACTTGCACTCTCTTGGTCAATTTATCCAAGACGGTAGCAGAATAATGTTTGAAACTGTAATAAAGATTAATCAATCCAAGAGAAGTCTTACAATACCAAGTGATAGTGAGGACTTAGACGGTTTAAATTATATTGCCGGAAAAGATATGTACTTTGTGCAGGAAAAAGCCATGAAAGGTACAATACTTGCCCATGTCGATGGCGCAGTGCCTAATTTAGTTCTTAACATAGAAAAAAATGACGAGTATAACCTTGGCTACATGATATACTTCTTTGAATTTGCTTGTGCAGTAAGTGGTTACATGAACGGAGTAAATCCATTCGACCAAGAAGGTGTTGAAAGCTACAAGAAAAATATGTTTGCCCTACTTGGCAAAAAAGGCTATGAAGATATAAGGGAAAATTTAGAAAAAAGACTTCAAAGCTAATTTAAATTTAAATGGTTCTATGATATTTGTTGAGAGGTAACTCTGATCAGATATTATAGAACCTTTTTTAATATTTTCAGGCGAACAAGGTCCGCCAATAGAGATAGTATGTCTGTTACATAAAAAAAGAGCCTGCTCAAAAGAGCAAGCTCACATTTAAAGCTAATTTCAAAAAGCGTTTTATTTTATTCAACTACAGATTTATAATCATATGTCAAGCCACCGTTTGCATCTTCAAACATTTGTAGATATTTTACATTTGATAGATTTTTATGGGCGTTATTTTTAAAATCGATTATACTTATATAGCTCACATTTCCTCTTTTATATGCGTCATATTTATCAGATTTATAAATCAGATAAATATTTTTAGTCTGTGCATAGGACTCTAATTTTTTATCAAATACATCTTGCTCCAACAATCCAACCTTTGCTCCCGACTGCATTGCTATAATTATATTTTGAGCTGAGGAATTCAACGCATTGTCAAGATTTTGTATCTGTACTTCATTATCATATAGTGGTTTTGCACTATTAAGACTTACAACTATTGTCTTATCTAATGTCTTTAGAGGTGTACCCGTATTTGCTATTAAATTTTCGCCATTTAATTTATTAGAAAAGGTTAAATCACCATTTCCAATTAAAATATTTATGTCGCCGGCTTGTGAATTTGCTATTATTTTAAATTTTAATATATCTGTTATCAAGCTTGATTGGTCTTGTGTATCAGGATAGATATTTATTTTTGGAATAGCTCCTTTTACATTTTTGCTATCGTGAGCGTGTGACTCCAGTACGTTTACATCAGCTGCTCCTATAACTCCTCCAACGGATGCAATTATTTGTCCCTTTCCTGCCGTTGTCGGCACTATGCTTGAGCCTTTAACTGTACTTTGAAAGCCTTGGGAGCTCAAATTCATATTGGCTGTGTTATAGTTTGTGTCTTTAGCGCCGCTTGTAGCTTGAGCAGAGGCAATTACCGGCACTTCGTCTCCTACATATATTATATCGTCCATTGGTGTTACATTTATTTTTTCAATCACTCCGGTTTGATTTTCATTTTTCAACACTAACGCATTTATTACAGCTCTTTCACTTGGTTGATAATTTTGAGTTTTTCCATCTACATAAAGTTCGGTTGAACCTCCTCCATCTAGCATTATTGCATCTTTAACGCCAAGGTTGTATAGATAGTTTTGCATATCTTTTTCGTCAAAGCCTGCTGTAAGAGCTTGTCTACCATCATTTGCAACCATTAGTAGTTTGTTGTCATTTGTTATAGCTAATGCACTTCTTTGTGCTTTTCCGGGTA
>QWCK01003522.1_pt1 | contig 17001 bp, 28 predicted proteins | sample 1972571 | NCBI WGS metagenome assembly QWCK01 (sample SAMN09866710, study PRJNA288562) | Human gut metagenome isolate term2_stool, whole genome shotgun sequencing... | isolation source: gut | host: Homo sapiens | place: USA: California
ATCTTGCGCTTGCCATTATAAAGCGTCTTTTCCACTTCTTCGGTGTAAACCTTAGAAGCAAACCGAGATAGATAATACCCCCAAATATCAGAGGTAAGCTGTCACTAATCAAGCAAACTAAAATTGGAGATAATAACAAACTTCCAGTTGTAAAAATTCCGACTCTTTTCATTGCTCTTTTTATTTTTTAATCTATTAAATGTGTCTTAGACAGATTCCCATATTCATCACGTACCCTTGATGTTGATTCCATTTCATCATATTCATCGTCACCCCACTGGATAGGATAGTCAAGTTTAATTTTTACTCCTTTACTACAGAGTGGGCGGCCGGGGGACAATTTGTCATAATCATGTACTACCCCTATTATCGTCCCAGTGGTCTGTAAACCTGTAAACACGCAAGAGACTCTCTTTCCTATTAAACTTTCATTAATTTCTGATGTTTTCATTGCTCCTATAATTTATAGGCAGGTGGTTAGGCTGCCTGTTTCCTATTCAATGTAAAATTTCTCATTCTTTGCCGTACAGAAACCATCGGCATAAGTTGATACTAACTGCTCACTGTTACTGGAATAAAGAATTGCGCCGTCTGAAATCCTAACAAATGCCATACGCATTAAATAATCTAAGTATGTAACCTTGTAATTGTAATTTTCTAACTCTTCCATTGCTCTTAATTTTTAAAAGTTATTGTTTTAATTTTGTATTGTAAAGGTAGTGAAAATTTACGAAAGTACAAAATGTAAATCGCTTAAAATCAACGTACTATGAGATTTTTAGCGTTAAAGTTTGCAAACAAACAGCGAATTGTAAACGCCCCCTTTAGTTCGTTCTTTAACTTACGATGCCTTAGCAAGACTTTCAAGCAATACCTGTTATTGTCAGTCATATCAAGTTCGTTTCCAACTACTTTATCCTTGTTGAGAAACTCAGCCAACTTAACAACATAATCTTCCGAATGTTTGTTGTAGAAAAACTCCTTAAACTCCTTGTCTGTTGCAAGGATAATGATGTTGCTTTCAATAATTCCTAAACTTTAATATTTTTGTGTTTTACAAGCCTTTCTATCATAGAAACACAAGCATCAAAAAGATTATTTTCTACATAAAAACTAAATCCATAAATTTCATCTTTATCAAAATACGAAACTCTTTCATGCTCCAACTTAAAATATTTTTTTCTATTACGGCTTTTGAGTTCAGAAGGCAAAAGCCCTATCAATGCTCCGAGTGACCAAGCTGGGCAATCAGCTTGCAAATTATCTTCGTTATCGCACACCTCTGGAAATGATGAACCTAAAGGATAAAACATATCAGCGGTATCGCTGCTTATTCCTAATTCGAGCAACCTTTTACTCTGCTCTATTGTTGTACATACCTGTGTCATAGTTATACCTCCTCTACTTCTATATCCACTTGCTCCCAACCATCGCATGCATACAACAATCTTTGTAGTTCTCTACCCTTACTGGTGTTTGGTGATGTGTTATTTAAATCTTCCTCGACATAGCTTTTCAACTTAGCAATAAGCTCTAAAGCTGTATATTCTTGACTGTCGTATTCTCTACTCCAATCTGTTTCTGAAGTGTCAGCAGAGATACACTTACCAATCTTATCGTCCCAATCTTCATCAGATACATAGTCTGTAGTGGATAGTGTTACATTTCTTGTGATAGATTCTGTTACTTCGCAGTAGCGTTCTATTTCTGGATTCTCTACTTGGTTCCAAGGTGCTGATGGCGTATCTGCACCAAGAGGATAATCATAGTTGTTATACATTTTCAAAATCTCCTTTATTTATAATGATTTCATTGCTCTTATATTACGATGTAAAGATAGTAATATTTTTCGATATTTCCAAATATAACTCACTGAAAATCAGTGATTCATGTGTTTTTAATATTTATATATGTGAATAATCCTTTTTCGCTTTAGCGCTTTTCTGTATGCATCTTGTTCGTGGTCTATTTTATAACCCCAGTTTAATGCGCCATACAAGGCTGATCTATACCATGACTTTTCTTCTTTCGTAGTAAGATAATGATTATCTTTAATTAGACGACTCACAAATTCTACATCTCCCATATTATTTCTTTCCCTATTATACCATTGTGCGATTGCGCTATTCTCATATTCCTTACTCTTGGAGATTTTTAAAATAACCTCACCGATACTTTTTACTTCACTCATCAGAACGGAGTATTTTCCTCTACCTGCGGTTTATTATCTAACTCATAGAACTGCGTAAATCTTCCATCAAAGCCAACAAGCGCACTACCTGTACCAACACCGCGTCCCTTAGCAAGTATAAGCTTTGCTGTACCGTGTGTATCTTGGTCGCTATAATCTCCCTCGTATCTAATACTATTATTTGGATATGCTTCCGGACGGTCTATCAAAACGATGTTATCTGCACTCTCCTCTATCTGCCCTGATCCACGCAATTGATTAATGGTAGGATGGTCTTTACCACGTGCAAGCTGTGAAAGCAAGATAACAGCGATCCCACACTCCTTTGCTATGTTTTTAGCCGATCGAGCCATGTAGGCTAAACTTGCCTCTACACTGTTTCCAACCTGCGAATAAATCTGTAAGTAGTCTATCACTGCTAACTTGACTCCCTTTGTCCTAACAAGCGTCCTGATAGATTTTATTGTATTGTCAAACGAAACGGTAGCCCTTTCATCAATATAAATTGGAATTCCACCTGTTTCACCTACAGCTTTGTCAAATTGCTGTAGCTGGAATTCGTCAAGTTTGCAGTTTACTATCACGCTTGATGAAATTCCAGCTTTACCACTGAGTGCTCTTGCAGCCAGCTCAGACTTTCCCATCTCCAGCGAATAGTAAGCAACTGGATTACCAAGTCTTGCTGTGTTCATTGCTATATTCATGGCAATAGATGATTTACCTACACCCGTAAATGCAGCTATAATTGTCAGTGTCGTAGGTCTTAGCAGGAAATGTTCATCAAACAACCTAAAACCTGTTTCAAGACTTTTTCGCTTGCCTTTGGCATTATCATTAACTATTTCTTTTAGTTCATCAACAGACTCATCAAAGGAGTATATTCCACTATCCGCTATATCGCTCTGTATCTCTCCGAGAACACTCATCGTATCATTGACCACCTCATCAAAATCCTCCATCGGGTCAAGAACTTTCTGTGAAGCCAGCTGAAGCTTGATCCATAATTTTCGTTGCTTCCACATTCTTCGCAATCTGTGAATATCCTGATCAAGAGTTTCTATATTTACGAACTTAACTATATTCAAAAAACTTATCTCATCGATAGGACATGCTGTTTCGTGCGTTTTAGCATAATCAGACAAAGCTTTTATATCTGAAACCTTATTATCAGTGATTACTCCTGCTATACATTGATAGATTGACTGATTTTCCTCTTTGTAGAACATTTCAGCAGTAAGCATATCGCTGTACTCACCGAACTTCTCGTTATAACGCATCAGGGTAGCCAAAATAGAAACCTCAGTATTATAATCATACGGCTTAACCTGTGTCTCTCCAATAATCTTTACTTTTTCTTTCATTGCTCTTTGTATCTCTTGTTTTTAATTCGATTCCTAACACTTTTCAGACACGATGTAGCGTTTTTTCTGTTTTGGTACCAACTGACATTTTTTTGGACTTAAACCTTACTTTGCTTTTTGCGTTCTTTGATGACAATTTCGATGAACTTTCCAACATAATCAGAGAATTTTACATCTGTGTACCTATATTGCTTTCCGTCAATAAGTCTGCAACGCCATACGGTTTCATTATATTCAACTTTCTTAATGAGAAAATAATAGTTGGTTGCTAAATATGCCATATATGCTGCAAGCGGATATAATTCTTTATTAAACTCGCAAAGATGATATGGAGATATTGCCTTATCTCCTTCTTTTCTATATTCGATGATAGCAGAGTAAACCTTAGCGTTCCTATTGTCCATGAACATATCAGACGTTATGCAGTAGGAACAATCAGCAAACCAATCCGTGTCAAACGTGTTCAGTAATGTTCCGATGATGATATTCTCTATTTCCTGTCTGCGTGTCATTTTCTGAAACTTTCCCCTGTAAACAAAACTGGTCGAGTAAGATACCGAAGCCTGTCAAGCGTTCGTTCTCCGTATTTGTCGCATATCTCGTCAAGTGTAAGATTAGTTGTAAGAAGTAGCATCTGATTACGCTTCTCCGCAAGACTGACTACTTCCTCAAACACATTATGCGTTTCTCCGTAAATCTTTCCGACATCCTCAACCCCAAAGTCATCTATGAGTATGGCACATTCACACTCCCTTAAAAGTTGGCGCTTATCGTTTATCTCATATCCATCGAATTTAATCAAGTTCTTACGGAGGTAGTATCTGAAAATATTTGGAATTATCTTTTCACAGATAAGAGACTTCCCACGACCGCACTGACCGTAACACAGGAGCCCCTTGTGCTTGTTATCGGTGAGCCAATCAGATATTTCGTCATACTCTGGAGCCCATTGGGCATCGTCACCAGTGAAGAATTTCAGACCTCGCATTAACAAACCGTTTGCATCTTCAATATTTATGTTGAAAATCTCTTTTTTCTCAACATCTGCGAATACTGATTGCTCTTTTACTTCCATTGCTTAATCTTTTGATTTAGGTATTTCTCGTCAGTATTATTGCGAAGGAACATGCCTATTGGTTCTTTATTTGCAAAATTACTTTTCAGAGCAAACAGCCCAGCCCAGTTGTTAGCCATGCTTTGCTCTATTATCTGCCGTGCCGTATTCGGATTGGCATTGCTTAATTTGAGCAACTTTGCGTAACAAGCCTTTAATCCAGTTGGTGTATATTTCTGTTTCTTTTCTCGCTTATACTGACACCACTCTCGCATTATAGGCTTAAAATCCTCTTTGACAGAGTTCTCTATAAATTCTTCTGTAGCATCCTTAGGTTTTTCTTTCTCCTTTGGACTTTCCGTTTCCCCCGTGGGGGATAAAGGGGGAATAATAGTGTTCTTATCTTCTTGTTCTTGTATATCTTGTATATTATTGTGTGAAGTTTTGTTCACAGGGGGTGTGAAGTTTTGTTCACAGGGGTGTGAAGTTTTGTTCACAGGGGGTGTGAAGTTTTGTTCACAGGGGAAATCACAATCAAACCTATCGGCAAGAGCTGTAAATCTGTAATAGCTTTTGTTTACTCCTTTTGGGCTTGTGTACCTGATAAGCAACCCTATATTCACAAGATTATTAATTCTGTCAATAATTCCTCTTTTGGTTTTTATTCCAAGAATAGGGAGTTGCTTTATTATTAGTTCGTGAGACACCCAAAAGTAAATTTGTTCATCATCTAATTTTTCTTTTTTGCAATAGGTCTTTGTTTCAAAAGACCTTAAAAATTCAAAAATGACCAAATCTGTAAGACTTATGTCTATTCCTAATTCTTGCACCTCCCTAAGATGTAAAATAAGTGAGTATTGTATTCCTTTCATAGTCAATATTTTTTAGTTAGCCTTGTTATGCTCTATCCAAAAGTGTAATTTTCCGAGAATTACGGCTACATTTATTCCGTATTCTTTTGCAATGCTGCTATCAAAACATACATCCATATAAATAACCTCCTAAAAACACCAACGCCCTTAACTTTCAGTCCTAATGTCGCGTGCAGACTTACTCGTTAAGGGGTTGGCTCTATATTTTCTTTTCGTTTGGACGCGACTCCAAAATATTTAATTCTGTTATTCGCTTGTAAAGTTAGTGAATTGTTTTATATTAATCTAAGAATAGTCTAATAAAATCTTTGTTGCTAACATATTTTCAGATATTCACCCTTATACCTTTTAGCGAACTAAGCCTTTTTACCTCTGCCGTATAATGCTTAATCATCGCCTCCAGCTCAAAATTAGCCCATTGCTTACTCTGGTGTGCCTTTGCTGACAGCAACTCAAACCGCTGCATACCTATCTTACGTATCAAATTCGCCTGATAGCCAATTAGGTGATCAGCACTAAATCTATTGCACGACCTACATTCTGAATGACAATCATCTTCATCAAACCTGACCGACATGTTCCTTCTGCTAAAGAAGTGTCCACAATCGGCTTGTTCGAACGGCTTTATCTGATTACATGAAATACATTTAAAATATCCACTCGGCATGACATCTCGCAAACGAATGTATGCAGAAAAAACCTTATCAAGTTTCTTGACGAGGTTTGGTTTGCTCCGTGTAGTTTTCTTTCTATGTGTTTTTTCTTCGCTGTGAGCGTCTTTTGTCTTCTTTTTGAAGTAGTATTTGTTCATCATCTAAATATCGTCTTAAATCGCTTGTTTTCGCCTAATTCTACATAACTCATTTTGCTCTCAAAAATAACTTCACATCCTATTGCTGTTGCGACCATAAATTCAGTATAACAGCCCTGTGAGTGATTCCACTTATCCATCATGAATATAGTGTCGCACTCTGTCAGTAACTGAATGTCTCGCTTCATGTGTTGATTAGTGGTAGAATCTTTTGGAAGCCCATTTTCCATAGGATTAACGACATTATATCCAGAAGCTTCAAGCATCACTTGGGCAGCCTTGAAAGTCTTTCTTCTCTCAATTAAGTCTTTTCCACTGATTGGGCCAGACAAATAACATCTCGATCTTTTATTTTCCACTGCTTCCATATCCTCCAATTCCTCTTTCGGTATTTGACAATTCTTCCACTTCCTCAAATTCTATTTTAGGATAAGGCAAAATAATTAGTTGAGCAAATCGGTCGCCAACATTATACAAATCAGTATGTAACAGACGGGTCTTCTGAAAAACAGCTGTAATCTCACCTCTATATCCACTATCAATAATTCCAACCGAGTTCGTTAGTAGCAAGTCTTTTTTCGCATTGCTGCTGCGGGGAACAACCAAGCCAAAATAGCCTTCTGGTATCTCAAATGCTATACCGCAATGGTAGATTATCTTATCACCTTTTTGTTCGATACTCGTAGCTGTTAAATCAAGTCCTGCGTCCCCATCCTTAGCATAATGGGGGATTACGGCTTTTTCCACTAATTTCTTAATCTTAACTTTCATCGTTTTCTTTATATATTTCATTCTGTAAAACTTTCCAACAACACTTCGCTACATAACCAACCATATAGGCTGCGTGTTCATCGTTGACCAAACCGTACGTTATATTAAGCTCATCAAAAATAGAGTTCGCTGCGTGTAGGCTTTCGTGGGCAATACGCTCAACAATCTCACTGCCGAGCACTTCTCCTTCAAAAACGAATAGTATCAGCGTGCCATATTTCTTACTTTTCTTGTGCATAACACATTGATATGTATAGGCATTGCCGTCTTCGTACTTTTCTATTGGTTTTTCATCGTTCTTATGACAGACGAACTTATCCTTTACATCCTCCCAGCTTGTCGCAACCCATAGCTTACGCGGATATATTTCGCAGTTAAACTCTTTCAGCATAATAACGATAATTTCAAGCCAAGGAGAACCATTCCTAAAAGCAATAAAACGACACAAATGATTTGTAAATCCTTTGAGCAATGTTCCCAATTAAAGCTAAGAGAAACAGCCAAGAACACCATTGACGCAAGCGGCGCCCCATATATCAAGACGTCTATCATACTGTACACCCTTTACTTGTTTTCAATTCTTTGTATTTTTTCTCGCTCACGAGGAATACGCCACGTTTCTTGAATCTTATAGCATAGTATCGATGCTCACCAAGCCAATATGTGATATTGACAAAATTTGGACGCTCTTTCAAATAATCAACGATGTTGAACACTGCAAGTAAATCTCTTCCTGCTACATATTTAGCATAGAAATCATGATATTTTCCTATTGCATGACTATCAAACCTTTCAAAAAAGTTGTATAGGTCGATTTCGTCTGGAAACACTGGCATTTGGGCTCCCTTTTGGAAAGATGCAGACGCACTACGACTTTTTCTTTCACACTCGGCAATCATCTGAAACAGGTCTAAAAAATCTCTCATCTTAAAACATTCTATTAGTTAATATTTTCCCATTACTTTTCACACACCAAAGTTGAGAGTTTGGTTTCTCAACATCTATCTTCAAATCAGAAACCTTGCCGAATCGCCTATAGTTTCCGCATAGGTCAATAATCCATCCATCTTTACCTTTGAATGGACGAATTGCACGACCTACACACTGGTAATAGAGTGCGAGGGATTTCGTAGGACGTGCCATAATCACAGTATCAAGCTCTGGATAATCGAATCCAGTAGTTAAAACTTGCGCATTGGCTATAACCTTTATTTCTCCACTCTTAAATTTCTCAAGCATCCATTCACGGTCTGACTTAGACGTGTTACCAGTAACAACATCTGCTGCAATATTCATAGATCTCAACTTCCTAACAAGGTTCTCGGCTTCTTCTACAAATCGAGTGAAAACCAAAATACCTTTACGTGGAACTCCGCTTTTGGGTTTCAAAACTCGCAAAGTGGTAGTTGTGAGTTTGTCAAAAAAACCACTACGTTGGTACTCCAATTTTAAGGAATTCTCATCATAGTCTGCACCCGTTGAGTTACTTATGACATTATCAAGATTGATAGCTGTTAAGTCATAATACTTCAAGTCTGCCAAATATCCTTTTGCCAGCAAATCTGATGTTTGACAAACATATAAGACTTCGCTGAATATTCTCGGCCGAGTACGGGTAAGGAACTTCAACATGGACCTTCCCATATACGAACTCAGTCTATAAGGTGTTGCCGTGAGGCCTACAACCTGTCTATTTTGTGAATTGATAAATTTTTCATACATTCCCCCCTTGCTATTGACAACATGAGATTCGTCTATTATGACATATTTGAAATGCTCGAAATCGCCCATGTGGTTAATCACACTCCCGATAGTAGCAAAGGTTATTCTACTAATATCTTTACGTCCTACCGATGCAGAATAGCACCCACAATCAAGTATTCCATAACTATTTAATTTAGCAAAGTTTTGCTGCAATATTTCTTTGCTTGGTTGGAATACCAATAATGGAGAATCAAGTCTTGATGCTATGTCTGCTATGATCAAAGATTTTCCTCCGCCTGTTGAAACGATAATCAATCCATTTGTTTTCTTGGAACTCATAAATGCCTTTACGGCTGCATCTGACGCTTGCTTTTGGTAATCTCTCAACTGATATTTCATTGCTCTTAGTGTGTAAAAATGGTGCGGAATTTCACCGCACCGATTGTAGTTACTTATTCATCTTCATCATCTCTAAATGGCAAGTCTTCATCGTCTTCCTGTATTTTGCATTCGTCCATTGCAGGCTTTTCTACCTCTGGAAACTCAATACCAAACAATTCTTTCATAGCCTCACGGTTTACATCTTCCTGAGACCACAATGTGTTTCTATCCCAGTCTGGTATTTTCTGTGTTTTTACGAGTTTCATTTCTCCATCTACCCATGAGTAGAAAAGAAAATATCCGTTCAGGGCAATACGCACGGTCTCTGTCGATGAGAGTTTGAAGTCTGTGGTTCCTTGCTTCACTCTTGCTGCCAAGTCTGCAATTTCAAGCAAGATAGAGTTATAGGCTTCCTCAGCAGATTTCTTCATTGCCTTGATTTGTTCCAGCGTTTCCTGCAACTCTTGCTTCCGCTTCGGAAGCTCATTTTCTTCTTTCAAGCAGTACTCCTCACGAATCATTGATACTTCGTGTTTATCATACTGACGTGTAGCTAATTCACCTTCTGGAAACAAGCAATTGAACTTTTCCTTAAAAACATTTAAGGCTTCTTTTGACGACTTGGCTCCTTTGAAAAGGAGCATAACGTCTTTGAACGTTTCCTTCGCTTTGTCGTCAAGCACAAAATCAATCTTTTCTGGACGATAATCTTTTAAATCTGCAAGCATAATTTTACTTATTGTTATAAAAATTCTTTGTTATTTTCAATCTGTTGCTGTGCATAAAACAGCATTTCTGACTCGTGAGGACTTGGCAAGTATAAACCACATTCAGATGCACTATAATTTCTAAATCTTTCGATAGCGGTTGTCATCTCTCCTTTATCGAGTTCAGTTGTACTTCTAATGTAGGTTACCCGCTGGCCTCGCTTATTCGTTCTCGTTCTCTCGAATATATCCTTATTACATTTCTTTTTGAAGAAGTCATACTTCACCTGTTCTGTCGTTAGTCCAAACTCTGAACCGAAATAGCCGAGTAAGACATGGCAATACGAGTTCTGGGCTAACGATCGAGTCGTAAGCTTGTTCTTTAATTCAACGTATGCTTTCTTACGCATCATTTCGTTGCACTTCTCCTTGAAGTTTTGCAAGTCATATTCATTAGAGAGGTTATACAGAGCCATTGCCTACTAACTTATAATTTGCAAATCGTACGGGTCTTCCTGTGATTTGACTAAAAGACGCTTTTGTCTCTGTGATAATGTGATACCCCTCACTTCTTAAATCAGCTACTCTTGCACCTAAACGGTAAATTCCATACTCTCGTAAAGCAGTGAGTGGTTCTATACTCCCAAATCTTTTCAAATGTTGGAGCACGACCTTTTTTTGTGTCATTCGTTCTTTTTCCATAGGTCAAAAAGGTAAATCATCTTCGTTTTTTTTATTTTCGTTTTCATCTATTGGAGGTGGGAACGAATCATTCTGCTGTGACACATTTTGAACACTTTGGTCCTGCTGTGTACTTGGTGGAGTAGGGTTGTTGGTTTGGTTTCCGTTAGACTGCTGATAACTGACGTTTGAACGCTGATAAGGCTCAATCTTATATCCATTGACCGACGTGAAATAAGTAGTCTTGCCATCCTTTTCAAATGGTCTTCCATTTAGAGCAAAAGAAATCGTTACTAAATCCCCAACCTTGAAGCTGTCCAACTCATTAACTCTGTTTCCTACGAAATCAAAAGCTGGAAAATTCTCGTATTTTTGACCTGTCATAGGATTGTAGTGTGAAGCATCAAGAACTATCTGACGTTTGGTGAACGTGTTACCATTCCGTGTGGGAATGGTAACAGGATCTTCTATAATCAAAACTTTTCCGCTTACCGTGTTTGCCATAATTATTTTTCGTTAAAAATTTTCTTATTCGTTATCAAGTCTCTATTCTCCTCCAAGAACTCACAAAACCTCTCACAAATATTTTTTAGCAGGATTTTACTATGTTCGTGGTCATACTGATAAACCTCTGGGTACTGAATGCCAGTGATGAGGGGTGTTCTGCTTGTACCACCTTTTAAAGCGTATGCGGTAAACTCAAATGAAGTCACATCGGTACACATCCCACTTTCTATGAGAGTATAAGGGTATGCGTGTCTTTGCCAATATTTAGCATATTTACCAAACTCATAGCGAGATGTAGTTTTCAGATCATAAACCTTGTTTTCTCTCAACTCGTCTATATATCCGTATAATTCAACTTCTCCGTACTTTGTGTTGAGTGTTGCTGACGTGAAAATCTGACTCAATGAGCCTTTGAAGTACTCTGCTATAGATTTGCAGAAATCAATGTCGAAATAAAAAATAAAACCATCACATATGGCTTTAATAGCCTTGATGCCGTTAAATTCAGCTGTACAAATTTTTACATTTTCATTATCACTATTGCGATGATGAATAAGGCAATCAACTACCTCATTCAAAGCTGTCCCTTTGCTTGCAGCCTCTGACGGCTCATGTGGTACTCGGTTAATAGCATCTAACAACTCCTGTTTCAGAAGCGCATCCACTTCTTCCTGTGAGAAGTGGAGCGTTTCATCTGCTTCGTTGTTGTTCTTATGCCATTTACCTTGCTCATCTTGATAGAAGTAATCCTCTACCTGCGTATCTAAATACGATTGAAAGCGGTCAAGCAAAGTAGGATAAAATCTATACTTAAGCATACTTCTTGGTCTTTTTGTCAAACTTTAACCCCAGTTTCTCGCACTTTGCCTTGACGAGCATACCTATTTTTAGTTTACTATCCCATATCTGTTTAGTATCCGCAAAAGACTTACAGAAGTCGTTAGCCGTACTTGCATCTACAATAGCTTCTACATCTTCCTTTGCTGCATCAACCAACTCGTCATACTTTTTTCTGGTCTCACGCTCGTTCTTCAGATAAGCATGGTAACTGTTAAAAATGTTTGTGAGGAACTTATTTTCACCTGTAACAACCCCTTTCTCGTTGATAATAGTCGGTACCTCCATAGCATTAGGTAGGTTACATGTATTTTTTGTGTAAGCCTTTTCATTTACTCCCCAATAAACATAACGTTTTTGACCATAGGCTTGCATGTATCCTACTAAATCCAATTCTTTAATAAGGTCACCAACAGAGCTTCCTCCCATTTCTGGTCGGACGATCTTCTGGTCTCCGTCTTTATCCTCTCGTTCATGAGCAATAAAGACGAGGTTTTTACCCATCATGCTTACCTGCTTCAAGAAGTTGATAAACATATTCTTTCTTGCGCCAAACCCCTGTAAAGAGAGACTTCCGTCACGCTTTGCTAATTTTGGCTCGTTCTTGATGATGTAAGCTGACATAAAATCCAATGCCTTCCCTGCTGTATCAATGACGATTGTCTTATATTCTGATAAATCCTCATTTAAGGCTGAAATTACATCTTCCCATTTTTCAACTTGCAGAGTTGGTACTTGGAAGGCTCCGTTTACTCTCTGAACTCCGCCATCGAAATCCAATAATACAGGACTTGGTGCTGAAAGGCCGAGTGTACTTTTTCCCATACCTGGGGCACCGTAAACCAACACTTTAATTGTGGAGTTAATAGCCAACTCCGAAGGCTTTTTAAATAAACTTGTCATTGCTCTTAGTGTGTTTAATTGTTAAACAAATTATTATTTTCAGCATATCTGATAAATTCAGATTTTTCGTGTATTCCTAATTTTACATAAACTGACTTGATGTGGTTCTTAACCGTATTAGGCGAGATGTAGAGCTGCTTGGCAACATCATCTTTACTTGCTCCTTGAAAGATTAGTTTCATTACCCTCATCTCAGCATCAGAAAGTTTGGAGTTGAATTTTGGAGAGCATACTACTCCTTCAAATTTGCATTCGCCCCTTAATGGGCACTCAACTTTTTCAAAGCTAAACCTTCCATTTCTGTCAATATCCGATTTTGTGCCGTCCAATTTTCCAAAATTACATTTACAAAATCTTCTCACTATCAAATACTGAAAATATGGAACATTCAGAGAACTATTTTGATACTCGCTCGCGAGAGCTTTGTATGCAGATGGGTAATATTCTCTTATCTCACTCAGTATAGACTTAATGAGCTCTGTTTGGTTTTCATCTACAACTTGGTTTTTCCCATTGTCATACTTACACCAAAGCTCACCTTCGAATATGTAAAACTCTAATCCTCCCATAATTCGTTCTTTGATATTCCTGTTATATCGGTCAGGACCATGATATGTTTTTCGTTAGCAGGTTTCATTCCGTAAAAGATCCAATTTCTTACAGTTGTTGAGGTCACGCCCGTTCTCGATGCAATCTCATTGATAAAATCTGTCTTTGGACATGATGCGTCAGGAAGGTTCTCATAATAGCCCCGTAGGGTTATTTTTTTCTTGTTTTCTCTCATAACTTTATGTTATTAAAATGCTTTTGTTATCTTTGCATTGTTGTGTTTAGTATACTGATGCAAAGATAGTAAATAAAATTAGATTAAACTAAGGTTACTCTAAATATTACTAACTCATTAAGATTTTTTAAGAGTATGAATGAAGTACAGGAAAGGTTAAGACAATTTATCAATTATCTTAACATAAGCGTTTCTCAATTTGAACAAAGCGTAGGGGTTGGAAATGCGTTTGTCAAAAACACGAATAATAGGATGCGTAAAAGTTCCAAAAATCTTATTTCTCAACGTTATCCTCAGTTAAATATCGATTGGTTGATGAGGGGAAAAGGACAAATGCTTAACGATAGCGGAGAGGATCTGTTTAATGATGATTCGGAAAAGATGATTCAACAAACCCGAGAAGAACTAAACAGTTCAAAAACAGCTTATGATTCACAAAGAAAAAAAATCCCATTTTATGACGATGTATGCATGTCGGGAGATCTTGAATATTCGATTGGTGGAACCAAGAATGATTCTGTGATAGGATATATTGATACTGGAGACTGGTTTAAAGAAGCTACATCCGCAATTCGAAACCACGGAGATAGCATGATTGAATATCCAAGCGGATCTATTCTTGCTCTTAAAAGAGTACAAGACACAAATCTTTTAATTTGGGGAAAGAACTATTGTGTTGAAACTACAGAAATAAAAATAATAAAAAGGTTACAAGACGGAGGAAAAGACTACATTGTAGGGCATAGTACTAATTTAGAAACATATCCAGATGGGACATTAATACATTCTCCGATAAAGATTCCAAGAGGTTCTGTAAAGCAAATAGACCTCGTATTAGGGTGTGTAATTAAGGAGTATAGTGACAATGATCTATGATTATTTTAAATAAAAAAATGTGTGGATAAGTGAGCGTATAATACTATTTTTCTGAAAGTATTTATATGCAGAAATCAATAATGTTCATAAGACCGTTTTAAGAAAGATTTAAAATCTCGTAAACATAATAAAATGCGTACAAATTCACCAGAAGCCATTGCTATAACAAAACGATTTTTCCATGCCGTTGATTATCTTATCTCGACGAGAAGAATACGTGGACTTAATACATTTGCAACAAAACATAATATTAATTATTGGAATTTATGTACTCTTCGAAAAGAGCCAGAGAAAAGAGTTTTAAAAGTTGAGTATATTGCATATCTTGTAAGCGATTTCAGCGTATCTCCTGAATATTTATTATTTGGATATGGTTCTATCATAAAAAAAAATAAGGATACAACATGATACAAAAATAATATGATGTTTACTCTTGAACGTGATAAAAATCGCTATCCAATTTAGGCAGTCATGTTTTTTATCAGGTAATCATACGTTGAAAAACTTATTCTTTTCTTTTGCTCTCTTCTTGTCCAGTTCATCCGCCCATTGTACCAAGTCTTTATGATAGCCAAGCGCGGTCTTTCCTACGGCATTGATGGTATCAACACTTGTGGCCTTGCGCTCAATGATATTCATGGCGAGCTGGCAGTCTTTGTCCTTATTGAGATTGACGATATTGTCTGGGTCAAACGATTGGCTTACGTCGGTAAAATAATTCAGCACATTTGTAAGCCGAGCCGACCTGAATGTATCAGACAGGTCTTTGCCAGTCTTTTCTCTCGACATCTTCCAAAAACCATCCCATAAAACACATGCATACTCCAGCATGACGTGAGCAAGGAAAACACTTGTTGCCAATTCTGCCTCATTGAGGTTTAGTCTGTTGACGTATCTATTAATCGAGAATCGAAGAATGTCTATATCGTGTTTCATTTTTTCCTGCCACGTGTCCATGTAGTCCATGAGATATCCTCTTCTATCACCATATCGGTTAATTCGTGATTCCTCATAGAGCATCCGCTCGTATTCGTCTCCAGCCCGTTCTGCTGACTTGACGTTTTTCTTTATAAGTCGTTTGTATCTCTTGGACTCTTTCAATGCCTCGTGAGCATCTTTCAGTAGCGACAGTGCTACGTCGTTCATCGGTACGACGATACAGTGGAATAGTGAAGCCCAATGCTCCCATTCTTCTTTATGCTGCCATGCGCCCTTGACCACTGCCTGTTTAATAGCGACTGTCTGTGTTGTTCTCTCTATCATTTCATATCTATGATTATTGCCCAGTCAGGCAAGTATTCGTATTCTTTCATTATTTACCCTTTCTTACTATTTCCCATTTCCCGTTATCATTACGCCTTAGGCTTTCGCCCTTCCTTGCTACCCATCCGTTGGTGACCTGGTGATTGAGTTCAAGAACAAACCCATCACCTGTTTTTATCATCGAATGAACACATTCGAGATTCCATAGGTCGTTTATATTCTTTCCTGTGATTTCTATTTCCTGTATCATTTGCTTGGTATAAAACAGGCAGCGCACCGATTTAATTTAAAAGAGTCTATTTAATAATTTTATCGTATGAGATGGTGCGCTGCCCGTGGTTGCTTATTGTTTGTCTTTTTATTTTTTAAGTTTATCTATAAGTACATCCGAATGTTGGTTGCAACCGCCGAGAAGGAGGGAGGTATTACCGCATGAATACTAAATTGCATAAAGGCGAGATACGTGAAGTGTTTTGCAAGTTCATCCGCAAAGGTGGAAAGATTATCTACCCTAAGAATGGTACTTGTTTCCACTTCTTCGTAGAGGCGTAATGTTAACGCTGTAGTCTTGGAGGGGGGTGTTCACGGGCACTCACTTTTACTTATACCACTCATTACCCTTTTCAGACCTTCTGCACTTGCAGTTGGATATTCTTTTAGCACAGCAAGAAAAGCATCACGGCTTAGTTTCCTGTAATACTTAACGAAGTCTTTTCTGACGAGGTCGCAAGGCTCACCCGGGTCGATAGCCTTTTCCTTACCCTGCTTTTCGGCTATTGCAGACAATGTGAACACGTCAATACCATCCTTATTAACGATGATGAACTCATGTCCGTTAATCTTCATCCGACCATAGTATCTTGCTATCGAGAACTGGGAATTTTTCCAATACTCCTCTGTCATGCAAATGGGCATATCGTTGTTTGTCATATCCTTATTGTCCTTTCTATGTCTGTCTGTTAGAGATTTTATAATAAAGCAGGAACCAGAACTAATCCATTGTTCTAACACAACCAACCATCTCTGATTTTCGGTGGCCATTACTTCCTTTTGGGATGATTTAGTACTGGGATCGAACCAGTATTAATTCCTGCTGTTAGTTGTTTTCCTCGTGGAACTTTCTCAATACCTCTTTTATCGCTTCGGCTGCTCTCTCGGCTTGCTCTTTTGTTTTGAAGTAGTTGCCACATTCCCAAGAATCTTGGTCGCAAACAAAGTCATCTTCTCGCGCTTCTAATATCTCTAAATAAGAAGATAAAGATAATGTCCAATATCTATCACCTTCCTTGGCTCTCCAC
>QWCK01003526.1_pt1 | contig 16990 bp, 9 predicted proteins | sample 1972571 | NCBI WGS metagenome assembly QWCK01 (sample SAMN09866710, study PRJNA288562) | Human gut metagenome isolate term2_stool, whole genome shotgun sequencing... | isolation source: gut | host: Homo sapiens | place: USA: California
ATGCTAGCTCTGGTTATACATTCGTTATTATCCTTATAGATTTAATACCCCTTCCAAAAATATCTTAGACTCCCATACCATATTAATAAAATGTAGGCGACCAGAGATTTCTCCGTGCGTTCGTTTCTAAACGTGTCGAATTGCACACGGTTAAAATTTGGATTATTGAGTACTTCCCATAATCCTATAAATTCAAGAGTATTCCTATTTCTCATCCAGTTTTATATGACAAATCTTGGATCATCAGTGTTTTTATATTTTGCTAAGCCGTTAAGCTTATATAATCATTTCTGAAATCTTCTGTATAAACTTGAATTGAAAATCCTTTAGCCTTAATTTCTTCTTTTTTTATTTTTGACACTTGATTCCGTCCTTGTACTGGCGTCTATTCTGCAGCTATTGTTATATAATTTCTTGTCTACTAACCTATTTATGGTAAGGCTCTTTATTTATTATTCTATATGCCCTGTAAATTTGTTCCATCAATATTACCCTCATTAGTTGGTGGGGGTAGGTCATTTTGCCGAAGGATAGTCGGTAGTTAGATCTTTTTAGGACGTTTGCTCCGAGTCCGTTTGATCCTCCTATTACAAAGACCATGTCCCTGCCAAAGCCGTCTAGCATTTCATCTTGGATGAGACTTGCAAATTTGATTGAGTCTAGGGCCTTGCCGTTTATTTCTAGGGTCACTACAAAGGAGTCGTCTTTGATTTTCGCAAGGATTCTCTCGCCCTCGGCTGTCTTTACTTGGTCAATTTCTTTTTCTGATAGGCTTTCGGGTGCTTTTTCGTCTGGGACTTCTACGATTTCAACCTTGTTATAGGATGTCATCCTTTTTTCGTATTCGGCTATGGCATCTTTGTAGAATTTTTCCTTGATTTTGCCTACTGCAACGATTTTTATTAACATTAGTGTTGATTTTTTGAGTAGGTTTTATAGGCTTCGCCAATCTTTGAATAGCCGTCTTTTTCCAAGGCTTCTAGGACTATATCACCTACTTCTGTAGTCTGGGTAAGTCTTTTATCATCGCCATGAAATAGCCTTTCTGCGACATCTTTTAGGATGATTGAAACATCAGATGTATTTATTTGCATACCTGCCCTGTCGGCTGCGTTTTTGATTGACCTAGAAATCTTGTCTTCCTTGTATTTTTCAATGTTGCCGCTTCTTTTGACTACATACTCATCATTGCCTGTGATCATGGCCATTATCTCGTCAATTGGCAATGATTTTACAATTTTATCAATATCTAGGCCTTCGATATTGTTCTTTTTTAAGAAATCTGTTACTAAGTTTAATATTTTTTCTGTCATTTTTTTCTCCTAATTTTTTAAAATTTTAAACATTCTTCTACTTATTTTTATACCCAAAAGCTTCTAATCTTATCAAGAATTGTAGTGCCTAGCAGGGAGGGTTATGATTTCGTTGAGTTCTTTGGGAAGTTTTATGTCTCTTTTGAGGGCGGCAAAGGAGATGGCGTCCTTGCCGTATTTTTTTCTAATTTCGTAGATGGCTTTGTCGCAAGATTCTTCCTTAAAATACTTGTCACATTCCATAAAGACATCAAGTTGACTGCCAGATCCTAAGGGTCTTAGGTCTGTGGCTCTGATTCCTATGGCTCTTACCGGCATGGACCAGTCGTATTTTTTGCAAAAGAGCTTAAAACCAGCGTCAGCTAGGGTGATTGAAGACTGGCTGGCAAGTTTGAGCTTGTCCCTAAAGTGGACGGAGAAAAGGTCAGAATCTCTTATGAAAATCTCAACTCCATTTGCCTCAAGATTTGCCTCTCTAAGCCTTCTAGATACTGAAAAACTCAGCTCTTGGATAACATTTTTGACCTCGCCATTATCTACTAAGTCTTTTCTACAAGTAGAGGAATTGCCAATGGTTTTGATTATATCTTTGTGGTTTAGGTCAACAATGGGTCTGGTATCTTCGCCGTTGGCATAGGTCCAAAGGTAGACTCCGTTTACACCAAGGAGGTTTTGAAGGAGGCTAACCGGAGTCTTTGCCAGATCTCCTAGGGTATAGATGCCAATGCGGTTAAGCTTGGCCTTGGTAGCCCTGCCTATACCGACCATAGCCTCAACCTTTTGTGGCCAGACCTTATCCCTCCAATTATCCTCGTTTATAACTGTGATAGCGTCAGGCTTTTTCATATCAGAGCCTAGTTTTGCAAAGATTTTGCAAAAGGATACACCGATGGACACTGTAAGGCCAACTTCTTCCTTCATTCGCCTAGAAATTTCCCTGGCTATATCCATTCCCGACCCAAAAAGCTTGGTAGAACCAGTCACATCTAGGAAACACTCATCGAGACCGAAAGATTCGACCTGGTTGGTGTAGTCGTAGTAGATTTTCTTCGCCATCTTTGAATGTTTTAGGTACTGGTCATATTGGGGAGGAACGAGTATTAGGTCTCTACAATGGGTCAAAGCTTCCCAAATAGGCATACCGGTCTTAACGCCCATTTCCTTGGCTTCCTGGCTTTTAGCGAGGATAATTCCATTTCTATTTTTTGGATTACCCGCCACAGCCATGGCCTTGCCCCTAAGAGCAGGATTTAGCTTAGACTCTATAGATGCATAGCAGGCGTTCATATCTGAATGTAGGATGATTCTTTTCATTATTTGCTCCTTTATGTGAAATATTTTAGAAATACCTTGATTATTCTGGACTCTTAATGTATAATTAAGACAATAAATGACTGTAAGATAATTATAGGACACTAAATGTCTTTTGTCAAGACAAGAATTTAGAAATTAGAAAATTTTTTGAAAGAATCGAGGAAGTATGGATAATATTGATAGATTAAGATTAATAGAAAATGCCCCCAAGCCATATCTACCAGAGAAATTACCTTTAGATCAAGAGCAATTCGCCACTTTAAATATTTTAAAATTATCAAGTAAAGCTGAATCTGAACTTGGTAAATACAGTGGATTTTTATTAAATTTAATAAATCCCATGCTACTTATATCACCACTAGTTACACAAGAAGCGGTTTTGTCTTCTAAATTAGAGGGAACTCATGCTACATTAGAGGATTTATTAAATTACCAAGCAGGTAATAAAGTTGATGTAGAAGCGGATGAATTAAAGGAAATTTTCAACTACAGAGAAGCTTTGTTTTATGCCTTAAATAAAATATCAACAATAAGTAAGTCAGAAGATGGAAAATTGCCTTTAACCAGCAGGATAATTAAAGAGATGCATAAAATTCTACTAAATAATGTTCGTGGAAGTTCGAAGAATCCTGGAAATTTTAAAAGACAACAAAATTATATTGGAAGTCTAAGCAGTATTAGCTACACTCCAGTTCCTGCTAATCTTACAGAAGAATATATGAGCAATTTAGAAAACTATATTCATAGCGAAGATATAAGTCTTTTAATACAGTCAGCAATAATACACGCTCAATTTGAAATGATACATCCCTTCGAAGATGGTAATGGGAGAATAGGCAGGTTATTAATACCCTTATTTTTATACTACAGAGAACTTCTTCCTTACCCAACCTTTTACATGAGTAAATATTTTGAAAAAGATAGACCTTTATACATTTCAAATTTAAATAATATATCTTTAAAAGGAGATTGGAATAGTTGGATTGAATATTATTTAAATGGAATTATCGAATCTGCAAGCGAGAGTACGACAAAGGCTTCAGATATATTTGTTCTTTACAATTATATGAAAAATGAAATTATGCCAAAATTAAACTCTTTATCAAGTATAGAATTATTGGATTTCATATTTACGACCCCAATCTTTTCAGCTAACCAAGTTTCTGAAAAATTGAATGTTTCCAAGGGTACATCATACAATTTAATTAATAAACTAATCGACGAAAAATTTATAATTACAGATAATTCAGCACGTAATAAAACTTTTCTATGTCCGCAGATACTAAATTTAATATAATTAAGTTTATTATAATCTATTTAATTATACTAAAAAACTCTTAGTTCAAAATGTACAAAAATATTGAACTAAGAAAAATATAAGTTCAAAATATACAAAAATATTGAACTAAGAAAAATATAAGTTCAAAATGTACAAAAATATTGAACTAAGAAAAATATAAATTCAAAATATACAAAAAGATTAAAACAAAAAGAGGAGAGTAATGAGTTTCGCAAGCAAATTAAAAAGTCTAAGAGAAGAAAAAAAGTTAACCCAAGGTGAATTGGCAGAGATGGCAAATGTATCTCTTAAAACCATATCCCGCTACGAGCTAGGTCTGTCAAAACCAAGGTATAGAAAGACCTACGACCTCTTGGCAGATGCCCTAAATACTAGCCACGACTACCTAGTAACAGACGAGGAAGACTTCATCTTAACCACACGCGAGAGATACGGTTTTAAAGCAGGCAAGGAAGCAGAAGACCTAGTTGACGGGGTCATAGGACTAATGGCTGGCGGAGAAATCCCAGAAGAAGACAAAAGAGCCATCCTAGATGCTATATCAGAAGCCTACTATATAGCCAGACAAGACAGCAAAAAATTTAGGAAAAATAAATAATGACCTACTCATATGATCAAATCTATGAGGACGTGCTAGACTTAATAAAAACCCATAAAACCCGCGACCCACGAGAAATCTTAGAAGAACGCGGAGTCCACCTAATAGCTTTCAAAGAAGACACTAAGCTTCTTGGAATGTACAAGATAATAATGGACAGTCGTTTTGTCTTCTACAATCCAAATGTTGACTACAGGATAATGAACATGGTCTTTGCCCATGAACTAGGCCACGACATATACCACCAGGCAAACGCCAAAGAAGCTCTAGTCGAATACGAAATATTTGACATCAAAAGCGAAATGGAAATAGAAGCAAATATATTTGCGGCCCATCTTTTATTAGATGAGAAAAAACTCATGGACGACATAGTCGAAGGCTACACCTACAATGAGCTAGCCAGCATGCACGACGTCAACGCCAACCTCATGATATTTAAACTAAATGAAATGCACAGGATGGGTATGCCAATTAGAAAAGAAAGCCCAGGCCAAGCCGATTTCTTCAGACAAATAGACGGCAAAGACCTCAAAAACCTAAGGTCCTACTGATGGCAAAGAGAATAGTCGACCTAGTCAAGCTAATAATAGACAGCAAAAAAGAAATCAAAGTCGCAGCAGACCTCACAGTAGGATCTGGTAAAGACAGCAAATATATCCTGGAAAATACTTGTGTGGAAAGGCTATACGGCTTTGACATCCAGGAAGAAGCCGAGGAAAAAGCAAAAAAATTAATAGGAAACAATCCGAGATTTATTTTTAATCTAGCAAGCCACGACCAAATCGATGAGTATATAAAAGAAGGTTTAGACCTTGCCATCTATAACCTAGGCTACCTCCCAGGAGGAAATAAGGAAATCACAACCAAATACGAAAGTACCATCAAGAGCCTAGAAAGAACACTAAAACTTCTAAACAAAGAAGGCCTAGCAATCCTAACAATCTACCCGGGCCACCCAGCAGGCAAGGAAGAAAGCGAAAAAATTGAGTCTTACTTAGAAGAAATCAACCAGCAAAAGTACACAATAATAAAAATAACCCACCCCACCAGACCAAAAAACCCACCATATATAATAGTAATCGAAAAGAACTAACGAAGACGGAAAAGTAAAGTTAGTTCTTTTTTTCTTGGAAACATCAGATAAAAGATAAGAAACTTAAGATAAAGCTTGAAATAAACCAGACTCTTACAAAAGCAGAATCTGCATATTTGAAAAAACTAAAAGACGATAAAGGGTAGTTTGACCTACCAGTTTTTGATTTGTTAGTGCTATTGGTATCAATAAATTTCTCAAGGTGAGGGCGCCGCAGTAGAAATTTGATGAAAAACTTTATGTAATTTTGAGTCCAACCGTAGGATTTGGTTTACCAAACCAAAATCCAATAGACCCGAAGCAATCCATATAAAGCTAACATAAACATAAAATCTCCTTATAGTGGCATAAATAAGGCGAATTTAAGCGAATAATAAAGTTTCTAAATTCTTTATGATAGTGGGGAATAAGATTTAAATGTATAACTCTTTCAAAAATAAGTATAAATATACAAAATTCCAGGTGTTTATACGAAAGTTATTTGTTTATAGAATAAATAAATAGTAAATAGCATAAGAATTTTAGTTTTATTTGAAAATCCGAGGTGAGAATTGAAAAATCTTTGAAATTATCTAAAATTAGAGTAAATTATCAGTATAATTATTATTTAATATTGTGGCAATTCGTCTTATTATAAATATAGATAGCAAGCCTAAGTAGCATTGTGAATTTTCAATGTTTAAGGATAACGATTTTATAAAAGATACTATAATTGTTTATAAAAATTCACAATATTACCAAGTTAGTGGTTTATTCTTTTTAAAATCTTTTAGGTAGCCCTTTGTTTTGGACTTAGTTAAATTAAAATACAAGCTAAAAAAGCTAAAAAGAAGGAAATCATATAAATGATTATAGGATAACTCTTTAATAAATTTATTGGAAAGTTTACTTTTCTAAATATTGAAATGAAAGTGATTAGGTCTTAATATCCTTTGATTTAAGGTCGTATAAATACATAGTCAAGGAGAAAGAATGAGAATTAATTTTAAAAAAGTAGTGGCATCAATCCTCGCCATAGGGTTATTATTAACGAGTATGCCACTTTCTAGTTTGGCTGATGAATTCGGGATGGCACCTACAGAATTCAAACCAACTGTTAGGGCAATCGAGCCACCAGATTGGAGTGTAAATAAAATAGAGGCAGATACAGACTACTGGCCACTTGCAGAACATAATATCTTAGTAGAGGTCGCACCAGCAGATAGTATCAAAAACCCCACTATAGAATATGCTGGTTCTTACAATCTAGGCGATAGAGAAGTAATTAAGATTGCCTACAGAACCACCTCAAGTGCCAATGCCGTATGGCAAAACCTACTATTAAAGTTTGATAGCGAACTTGCTAAGATGATTGACTGGACTAACGACCAAACAGGAGCATGGAAAAATCCAAAAACAAACCGAAGTCCGGCAAATCCTCAACAGTTTCAAAATGGCATTGCAAAGTTTGCTTCATTACCTGCAGATCTTGTAGGTTCAAACAATGTTTACGGTGTTTCTCTAAACGATGCAGGTTATAAAAATACTATAATATCAGCCCCTATGCATTTTGTATTAAAATCTAAAGAACAATTACAAAGAGAAGGTCTTCCAACAAGCATAGCAGAACTGACAAAAGACAGAGAGCCTGTAATCCAATCAAGGATTGTAGATAGTAAATATGAGAGGGTCCACACAATTATTAGTAAACATATAAACTCATACTCTACCTACACTTCATCTACTATTATCCCAAACAAAAATTACAGGCAAGAGCTTATACCAGAGGCTCAACAGGAACTTGGTGAGGTATGGACTAAATCACAAAATACTTTTATTACCTACAATAAATATGCAAAAAGACCTTATGTAGATCTTACTATTAGACACAACAAGGGGGCTCTTGACAGGTTAGCCTTTAATCCTATAATAGGTCTTAGGACTGTGATAGAAGATAAGTTCTTTAATGTGCTGGCAGGCAGTGCCTATACCAAAGACGATGGAACTTATGTAGCAGAAGATACAGGCGCCCAAATCGCCGATGTATTCATATTAAATGTTAATGAAGACCCCTATGATGGAGGCTCCTATGAAAATCCTGTTCCAAACAGGAGGATACCAGTTTTAAGAAATCAAATAAATAAGGGTGAAGATGGTCTCAACTTTATTCAAGTAGTAGGATCAGACTACCAGAAAACTCCGGCAGAAGGAGGCATAAAAACCCAACATAATGGCGCAGCGCTAGATATGCTTGTAAATGCTGCCCTTGCCAAAGGAGGTCCTGGAATAGGAACAGTTGTAAGATTTTATGTAAACCCAGCTAAGTTTGAGAAGCTTGTGGGCGAGTCAGACTTACTAGATATGTCTTTCTATACTACCTTTACTAGACAAACAAAAGCGAAGACACAAAAAGAAACCTTCTCCGGTACAATAGGCGAAGATGTAAGTTACCAACAAGGAGAAAGACTAGTCCTATACCCAGGAGTAGACAGAGCTTTTTTGGGTGGGTCTGGTGCTAGTAAGAAAATCACAATGGAAATTGGACAAAGACCACATTCAGTTTTCTTCTACTCATATTTTGACCTAAACGCAGGAACATCCTTATATTGGAAAGATAGAGATTCAATATGGTGGACCATACCTTATGATATGACCTTAAAGGCAGGCACACCTATTCGAATCTACACAGAAGGCATAACAGATAATGCCAATGAATTCCGTTTCTATAGAAATAGAGATGTATATGATAATAATGGAAATGTAGAATTTACTATCCGGAGAGATCCAGAAAAATCTGGCAATATGCAGTTTATGCGTTTTGCAGAAAGTTTGAAGGCGCCTCACGTAGCGAAGACCCAAAACGAAGCCTCTGTTCCAGAAATTTTCACAACAGACACCACCTTCTATGGCCATACCCAAATAGGAGGCGCCATTGTAAGGGTAAGAGGATTGGCAAATGATAGAGAAGAAGTACTAAACCAGGCCTACCTATCTGATGGAAATGACAGATACGATGAAGTAGGCAATGAGTCAGTAATCAAGATAAAGAATTCCCAAAGTGTCATCGTAAATAAAAGACTCGAAAATGGTTATGAATTCTCAACAACAACTGCAATAAATCCAAGAGATCCACTAGGGGCACCTGCTTATACAAATAGGGACTACAGACTTCAAAAGGATATGCCGATAGCCTTCACAACAGAAAACTACTCAATTAACGCCACAGAAAAATTGCCGGCAATTATTGAGCAGGTTCAAGCGAAAGTTACGTTTGATTTAAATGGTGGATATTTGGGAGATGACGAAAACGCAAAAAATCCTATTATAAAGGTAGCGCCTCTTAACGAAAGTTACAGATATTTAATTGATGACGAAACAAACTTCCCTACAGCAGTAATAAATAATTCCTATAAAGCCAATGGTTTTGAAGGCGAAAATAGGAGGATGATAAGACCAGCTCTAAAAGATGATAAAGGCAACTTTATTAGAGATGAAAATGGAAATATAGTTTATGATGAAACAGCAGAACTTGTAATGGCATCACACACAGACCAACCACTTGGCAAAGAAACCTACCAAGAAGTCTTTGATAGATATAGGGCTCAGATAGATAAAAAATTAGAAGAGGCGGAGGCCCTGCCAACAGGAGTTGGTGCACCGAATAGAATTAGAGATGCTTATATATCTGCAGCTAATCACGATAAGGCTACCTTCGAGAGTTTTATCAAAAAGTTCTACACAGATAAGGGCATAGACCTTACAAAATCAGAACTATGGCTAAGAGAATTCCCAGGTAGAGAGTCTCAAGAAGAAATGAAGACCCAACCACCTAAGCTAGCTAACAAAGAATTTTACGGTTGGACAACCAAAAAAGTTGAAACAGTAGAAGCATACAATGCCTTAGAAGAACTAACAACAGAAGCACAGGCAAAAGATACATCAAAAACATACAAATTCACTGAAAAATCTCCAATTTTATCTGAAATGACTGTATACGCCTTCTACGGACCACTTCAATCGGCCGTATACAATCCAGAGCAAAAATACGACGAAAAACAAGACATACAATATATAGAAGCTATTTTTGCTGAAGTTAGCAAGGAAGCTTCAGAGGATATTACTTATAAACTCGTTAAGAAAAAAGGAGAAGATACAGAAGGAAATCCAATTTACGAAGAGATAGACATACCAGTAACTAGTGACGATGGTAAATATTTCTTTGATATTACAGGTGATTCGTCACCAGTAAAACATAAAGACGAGATATTTATCAAGACACAAGAAACTGGCAAACCAGTATCTTACTCAAACATACCTATTGTAGTTGATAAAAAAGGACCAACACTAGGTACTTCTGGAAATGAAATTAATTTAGTTCAAGACCACTTTGGATACAAAGTAAAAATCTCAGCAGAAGCTAATGACGACGCAGGTATATTAAGATTGTACGCAGAAAATGATAAAGCAAATGGCTACTACAATAAAGACGCTAGTGAAAAATCTGCTAAATTATCTGAATCTGTTCAAAAGCAACTTGGAGAGGCAAAAACTTTTAAGGTCACAGCGGTAGATAAGTTTGGTAACAAGACTATAAATACTAAAGATATCGAAGCAAAAATGCTACCAGTAAAGTTAAGAGTTCAAAGACCTAGGATTGGCGATAAGTCGATTTTTGTTCAAGCAGAACAAGGAATTGACCTTGAGATTACTGTATACGATCTAAATAATAAAGTTTTGGAAACAATCAACCACACACAAAAAAGCGAGGTAGATGAAATAACTCTTAATAGCCCGCTTCAGAAAAGACAAAAAGTTAAAGTTAGAGGAACAAAAACAGGAAAGGCTAAAGGATCTGTAACTGTGAGAACTAGATGAGAAATAGACGCAATCAAAAAAGCGGTAAGGATGTGAAGACTTGAGTTCTCTATGTTTGTAGACTATTTGTACTATTGGTACAAGTCTTGTAGGATTATTGTGACAATTAAAAAGAAGGAAAAGATAAGGAAAGATTAACTTAGATTGACATCACTTAAAAAAAACTCAATGTTTTAGGACATTGAGCTTTTTTGTGAGTATTTTTAGAAAGGACTCTTCGAAATTTCTGGTCTTTTTCTGGTCCTCAAGAAAGGGACGATTCGCGTTTGCTATATTTCTAGACTCGACCAGTCAGCAGAAAAACCATCAGTTAAGAATCAAATTTTCAAAGAGACTTTTCAGAATTTTAATAATATTTCCTTATTTATCCATCAATTCTCTTAATCTCCTAATCGCCATCGAGTGTCTATTTCTAATTGTTTTCGGGCTCAGACCCATTAGCCTTCCAATCTCCTTATCTGTGAGATTTTCCCAGTATTTTAGCTTTATTATCAATACATCTTTTTTATCAAGCTTCATAATATTTTCGTAAAGGTCTTTGTAGGTCTCATTAGTGAAAAAATCCTTCTCTATATCCTCACTACTAGCCAGAGTTTCTTTGAGACTTTTCCCTGATCTGTTATTTTCTTCAAGAGACAGAGGTATGGGCTTTTTGGCCTTATCCCAAAAGTGATAATTAAGACAGTGTTTGAGAAAATTACCAAAAGTCCCCTGATTTTCGTCATAGATTAGGATTGTCTCAATTAAAACCATCTTAGCCTCGTCAATAGCTTCCTCTTTTTCAAAAATATCAAACCTCTTTATAGTGGCATAAATAAGCGGCATATAATTCGCCATAATTCTTACTGCATTATCTATATTAATCATAATTTATTCCTCTTTCCATAAAATATTTTCCCAAGTTAAGACTATTATAATACATTTAATGTCTAATGATTAATTAGATAAGGCGTGTTTAAGTGAATAATAACTTATTTTAACGTCTATATATATTACTTTGAGAATATATAATATATCATGTTATTTTGAAAAAAATCTTTAGTGCTTATAAATACTTGAGATAAAATATTTAGATTATTAATTATTAAAAGATTGACAAAATAATGATTTACTAACCTGTTCTTGATTGTTGTACAAATAATACTATAGTGTAAATAGAAGAAATGTGTCTAAAATTTGTAACATTTGAAAATGTTTGCATGGTGTTTGTAAATTACAAGGAGAAAGTATGAAAAATAAGAAATCTAGTATCTTAGTTGCTGCTTTATCTATTTCATTTGTCCTTAGTAGCCAGAATGTTTTGGCAGTAGAGGACTTAGACAACCAATCTGGTTATGTGAGTGAAGTGGATAATGAGGAAACTAGTAGTGAAAGTCTCTTTACGGCAGAGAATAGGAAAAAGCTTACTCTCGCTGGTTTTAGTGTAGATGAAATAATTAATCTAGAAAAAGAGGCTGCTGTTCAAAAACAAGCAAAATTGTCTTTAGGTCAAGAATTTGACTTGGATAAATTTATTGATGAAGCTATTAATAATAAAGTAGCTGAGAAAAATAATGAAGGCTTAGAGCTTTCTGATGAAAAGAAATATGAATCTCAAGGCTCTTATGATGTAGATGGTACTACCAGTGCTACTTATTATAATAAAGCAAACTGGGAAAATAAAATCAAAGATGAGAGTCGTTGGAAGGTGGAAGATAGCCAGAATTTAGTAAGGGTAAATGCTTCAGATCCTATAGGAATGACTGATGTTGATTATGATGGTATTTTTGTAGATGCAAACGGAAGATACGTTATAAGGCTTCTATACAAGGAAAAAGCCACAGTAGCATCAGGTGTATGGTATAGAGCACTATTTAACTTTGGTGACCTTGACCAATATATAGATTATGACCTTACCTATGTAGTAGGTAAAGATGAAAAAAGTTATCCGCTCACACCTTTTGGAAAGGGCACAGGCAGGATGCTTGATGTTGGTAGATCTGTAACTCCTAGAACTGACAATAGGACAAATCTCCCAATTAACCTTGTATTAAAAGAAGATGTAAATTTAGAAACTCTCGGAAGCAAAAACTATATAGTTCAAATGAGACTTACTGATAATGATGGTAAAAGAATTTATACTTATGCTCCTAAAAAGACATCAATGGATTATTCTACCTACACAAAGAGTACATCAGTATCTCTTGATGATAAGGTAAATAATTTATTTATGAAGGGTGGATATCAAAAGGATAGTGAGAATGCTACCTATCAAGAATCCTTCATGTCTGAGTTTATCGCAAATCCAAAAGAATATAATGATAAATCAAATCTAGGTATTATTAGGACAGAGTATTTGGGAGAAAGATCAGGCACTGCTAAAAGTCCAACTGTGGAAGGACAGCCTATGGCTTTTACCCAAGCTTTTGATAAAGACCTTGTTAAATATTTTAAACCAGACGATAAAGGATATATCGCTTATGTTACAGTATTAACACTTAATAAAGAAGCTTCTCCTTATTCTCATAGATTCGGCATCAAAAAAGATATGATTAACTATTCATCTGATGGAAAATTAGCATATTTTGTTATAGCTCCAGATTATTTTAAAAAAGAAGGAGTAAAAGTAGTTAACATACCAAGTCACGACCAGTACACTATGCTTCAAGGTATTTATATTACAGCTATTGATTATGTAGTGGATAAGGGTGAGTTTGAAAATACTTTTAGCGAAAATAAAACTAGAAAACTTGACTACTCTATGATTTCTGGATGGACAAATCCTAATAAAGATGGATGGACTATTTTTGAAAAAGTATATGATAAAGAATATGTAGTTCCAGAAGGAGAATCTTATTTAATCGATACCACCAGTGTGCCTGAAGGCAAACAAATTATGATCCGTATAGGGGATGATCAGGCTATAATTAGACGTGGTCAAGGTTACTATAATGGTCTGTCAACTGGAAAGGGCGCTATCGAGAAAATTACTGAATATGCAAAGGGAGTATATGAATTTACCTTAAGAGAAGGTGCAACTGTAAAGGCTAATCAAAGGTTAAGAGTATACATGCCATATACATCTGATCATACCGATCCAGTAAACTTCCTTGAAATGCACAATGGAACTAAGTTAGATCAAGGTGCTGCAACTCTAAAACTTCAAAAAGATAGAAATATCAATATGCACCTTTATACAGATTTGCCAAGAGGAGCAACATTTAAACTTAAATACACTCTAAAAGGCCAAGCAGATGAGAAAGAATTGGTTTTCACTAAGCCAAAGGTAGGTACTTTATGGCAATATACAGATTCTGACAAAGTTCTTACAGGAATTCCAAACAAGTCTATCCTTTCTACAGGTGGTAACTTCTATATAGATACTACTAAGCTAGAACCAGGAAAAGATATAATAGTAGAAGCTTATGATGAAAATGGTAATGAAATCAAGGACAGGAAGTCTTGGTTTAAATATGTAAATATTCCTAAATCAGATAAAAAATATACAGATTTAACATGGACAGACCATTCAGATAAGTCATCCATCTTATCAATCAACAAATCTTTATATACACCATATCAGGTTATATTTACCAATGATTATGCTGATGGAACTGATGATTTTTATAAAGATCCTAGAGTATTACCAACAAATAAAGATTTCAATACTGACACTACAGAAATAGTTGGTTATACTAAGTATGACGGTGGCAAGGTAAGAACTATATTTGAAAGCTATGATGAGAAAGTTAAGTCTCTATATGCAAAAGTGCAAGCTGATGCGAATCAATACGACAATAAAGGAAATTTAGTCGAAGACGTTAGAAAAGATGTAGAAATTAAAAAAGATGACATCTTCGATGCTCAATTTAGTGAAGAAAATAAGACCTACAAAGCCTATGAATATAGGGTAAACCTAGCTAAAATGCTTGCATATAAGTCTGAGGATACGACAGAACATCAATTAGAACTTAAAAAAGATATGAAATTTGTATCAAATGCTTCAGATGGATCATCCCTACCTTCAGACCTATTAGAAACTAGGGTAAGAGCAAGAGTATTGTTCGACGCAAATACTGGTAGTTTTGCCGATGGTAAAGAAAAAGAAGTAAAAATAGCACCAGATAACGTTAAGTTCTACGGCCAAGAAGGCTATGTAGCTAACGGTTTTGAAGGTGCAAATGTAGAGGCAAATACTGGCGACAAATTCCCAGATGCACCAACACTAGCAGAAAAGCACTTCCTAGGTTGGGTAACAGCATCAGGTAAGGAAGCTTTAGGAGATAAGGCAGTTGTCACAGCTGATGCTTTTGCCAAATTAAGCAAAGATCAAATCTTTACTAATGAAACACCAATCACAAAACATTTGGTAGTTTATGCTATTTACTCAGATGAACTAGCAGTAACATTTGATGCGAACGAAGGTAGGTTTACTGATGGTAAGGACACAACTAATGTTAAGGTTGAAGGTGGAAATGTAACAAAACCAGCTGACCCTACAAGAGAAGGATTTACATTTAAGGGTTGGGCAGACACAAAAGATGCAACAACAGCAAATGTTACAGAATTTACAGGCATCACAGCACCAAAAACTTATTATGCTGTTTGGGAAAAGAAGGCAGACGCAGAACTTACTTTAATCAATCCTGAAATAGTAGCTGTTCAAGACACAGAGAACTTAACATCTGATGAAAAAGATGAAGTAATTGCAGCTATAATTAAAGCAAATCCAACTGCAAATTTAACTCCAGCAGACATCCAGGTCAAAAACGATGGTACTGCCATTGTAAACAAAGATGGCAAGACCAAAGAGTTTAAACCATCAGAAACAGTGAAACAAAAAGAAGTAAAAAATAACTTCAACCCACCAATAGAACCAGTTAAAGTTGTTGATAAAAATGCATTGACTGATGAAGAAAAACAAGCTGTTAAAGATGCTATTAAAGCAGCTAACCCAGATAGAAACTTCAAAGATGAAGACATCACAGTAAATGATGACGGATCTGTAAAGATTAATCAAGGTGGTAAGGTAGGTTCATTTACACCTGACCAAACAGTTGTACAAAAAGACACTATTCTTAAACTAGTAGATCCAGCTTTAACTGAAGTTAAAGATCCTAAGAATCTTACTCAAGAAGAAAGAGATGCTGTTAAAGATGCAGTAATTGCAGCAAATACTGGCTTGAATCTAAGCAAGGATGACATAACAGTAGACTCTAAGGGTAATGTTACAGTTAAAACTAGTGATGGAAAAACTGGAGAAATCCCAGCTGAAAAGACTGTCAAAGAAAAAGTTTATGACTTATCTAAATTAAATAATCCTGCAATTACAAAAGTTGCTAACGACACACTACTTGTAGAAAATGAAAAACAAGCAGTTAAAGACGCTATAAAAGCTGCAAACAAAGAATTTGAATTAACTGACGATGAAATTACAGTAGAAGATAACGGTAGGACAACAGTTAAAAGAGGCGAATCTTCAAAAACATTTGAACCAAGTCAAACTGTTAAGAAGGATGCAAACTTACTAGATGTTAAGGCACCTCAAAAAACAGAAGTTGTAGACATCAATAACCTTACAGAAGAAGAACAAGTAAAAGTAGAAGCAGCCATTATTAAAGCTAACCCAGACCTTAATCTAACAATAGATGATGTTGTTATAAACGATGATGGATCTGCAGTTATCACAAAAGATGGCAAGGTATATACACTTGCACAAGCAGATAACGTTGTTGAAAAATTAAAAGCACCAAAATTAGAAGCTTTAAAAGATGGAGGTGTATTAATCACACCGACAGACGACAGGGCAGATAAATTGGAAATCACTTTCGGTGATGAAAGCAACCCACAATCATTAACAGCAACAAGGGATGATAGTGGTAAATGGAAATTACCAGAAGGAACAGATTCATCAATAAGTATAAATGAGACTACAGGTGAAGTATACATCCGATCTGATAAATTAAATAATGTCACAGAAGTAAAAGCTGTATCAAAAGACGGAGATAAAGCATCAGATGAAGGAAAGGTAAATCCTAAAGATACAATAGCCCCAAGTTCACCAAAAGTAGAAGCAAAAGACGATGGTAGCGTAACAGTAACCCCACCAAAAGATGCAGATACAAAAGAAGTTGAAGTAACCTACACAGATAACGACGGAAACAAAAAGATAGTTACAGCAACCAAAGATCCAGAAACAGGCAAATGGAGCGTACCAGAAGGATCAGACGTAACAGTAGATCCAGACACAGGAATAATCACTGTACCAGCAGACAAGGTAAAAGACGGTACAAAAGTAAGTGCAGTAGCAAAAGATGAAGTAGGTAATGCATCAACTGCAGGAACAGCAACAACCCCTACAACAGCAGATAAAACTGATCCAACAGTACCAGCAAAAACTAAAGTTGGAGATACAGCTAACTTAAATGATGATGAAAAAACAGCAGTTAAGAAGAAAGTTGAAGATGCCAACAAAGATAAATTCCCAGAAGGAACAACAGTAGAAGTTGGAAACGACGGAACAGCAACAATCAAATATC
>QWCK01003531.1_pt1 | contig 16973 bp, 16 predicted proteins | sample 1972571 | NCBI WGS metagenome assembly QWCK01 (sample SAMN09866710, study PRJNA288562) | Human gut metagenome isolate term2_stool, whole genome shotgun sequencing... | isolation source: gut | host: Homo sapiens | place: USA: California
AAGAGTAGATGGCACGTATAGCTGGTGTAGACTTACCAAGAGATAAGCGCGTTGAGATCGGCTTAACTTACATTTTTGGAATAGGCCTTACTCTTTCCAGAGAAATTCTGAACAAGACCGGAGTCAATCCGGATGTTCGCGTTAGAGATTTGACGGAAGACGATATTGCCAATATCCGTAATGCACTGGCAGATTACAAAGTAGAAGGTGATCTGCGCAGAGAAGAATCTCTCAACATTAAACGTTTGGTGGAAATCGGTTCCTACAGAGGTCGTCGTCACAGAGACGGACTTCCGACACGCGGACAGCGTACAAAAACAAATGCACGTACCCGTAAAGGACCGAAGAAAACGATTGCAGGCAAGAAGACTGCAACAAAGAAATAATGTTGAAGGAGGGATAAAATGGCTACGGTAAACAGCAAATCAAAAAGAAAAGAAAAGAAACATGTAGAATCCGGTGCAGCTCATATTCGTTCCACGTTCAACAATACGATCGTAACGATTACTGACTCCAACGGAAATACCATCGCTTGGGCATCTGCCGGCGGACTTGGATTTAAAGGTTCCCGAAAGAGTACTCCGTTTGCAGCACAGATGGCAGCGGAACAAGCGGCTAAGGCAGCTATGGATCAGGGTATGCGTTCTGCCGACGTATTCGTCAAAGGACCGGGAGCAGGCCGTGAAGCGGCTATTCGTGCTTTGCAGGCGGCAGGTATTGAAGTCAGCAGCATTAAGGATGTAACCCCGATTCCTCATAACGGTTGCCGTCCTCCGAAACGCAGAAGAGTATAATTAAGGACATACGGACTTGACTTTATATAAAAAGTAAAGTTGGTTTTACTCCTTTTTCCCTTGCGTAATATATTAGCGCCTATGGCGCAGAAGGAGGATTGGATGAACGAAAATACAAGCTTCACAATAAAAACTGTGAAAATGAGTGAAGACGGCCGTTCCGGGGTATTTGAATGCAGCCCTCTTGAACGCGGCTACGGTATCACTTTGGGAAACAGTTTAAGACGCGTGTTGCTTTCATCTTTAGACGGTGTAGCAATTACATCCATCAAAATTGACGGCGTACTTCATGAATTTTCTACCATTGACGGCGTCAGAGAAGATGTAACGGACATGATTCTCAATTTAAAGAAAATCCGCTTTATTGCTTATGAAGAAGCGGAATTTCCGTTGACTGTCCGGGTCGATATAAATAAAGAAGGCATTCTCCGGGCAGGGGACATTCAAGTTCCGCCGGAGATTGATATACTGAATGGAGAATTGGAACTTTGCACACTGGATGTCAATGCTCATCTCGGAATGGAAATGACGATAGACAGAGGGCATGGATATGTGCCGTTCACAAAGAATAAACAGGAAGATGACCCGATCGGCGTGATTCCGATAGACTCTATTTATTCTCCCATTCTGAAATGTAACTATGAAGTCAGCGATACCCGAGTAGGAAATGAAATGGACTACGATAAACTGACTTTAGAGTTGGAAACCGACGGATCCATTAAAGCGAATGATGCGGTGGCTACAGCGGCAACGATTCTTATCAACTGCTTTGAAACATTCCGGCCCTTGGCAACCGGTCCTATTCCGGATACAAAGAATATGGACGGCATGATGGGCGGAGATCATGATTTCAATGACGAAACAAGTGATATTGATCTTTCAAGCGTTCCGATTGAAGAGTTGGAATTATCTGTCCGGGCATTCAACTGCTTGAAGAGAGCGGATATCAATACGCTTGATCAATTGGTGGAAAAATCGGTAGATGAACTTGGACGTGTGCGGAATCTCGGTAAGAAATCAATTGATGAAATTATCGAAAAACTCGCTGCATTTAAAAATCTCGGCATTCATATGAAAGATTAACCTTGGAAACAGGTAATTTAGGAGGAAACACATGGCACGTAGTAGATTGAGAAGAGTCAGCGGCGCGCGGAAAGCATTGCTCCGCAGTCTTGTTACATCTCTTTTCCAGTATGGTCGCATTACCACGACTGAAAGCAAAGCAAAAGAACTCCGCCACGTGGCAGACAAGATGATTTCTCTTGCAAAGAGAGGAGATCTTCATGCCCGCCGTCAAGCGGAAGCATTCATCATGGACAAGGCAGTGACAAAAAAACTGTTTGATGAAATCGGAAAGAAATATACAGAACGTAACGGCGGCTACACCCGTGTTCTGAAACTTGATGCCCGTCTTGGTGATAACGCACCGCAGGCACTGATTGAACTTGTTGACTAAAAAGAAAACGCTCCTTGAGGGGCGTTTTTTTGATGGAAGTCCTTTTTCCTTGCGAAAGGAGAAGGACTTTTTTATTTTGGATATCAATAGATATAGTGTTTTTATTGAGGAAATCAAGAAAATAATTCATCGGGCAATACTTTATTCTTTCCTTCTTCCAGAGTGAAAATGGAGGCCAGAAGTTTTTTGGAATAAGGATGCTTTGTTCTCGTTAAATCCCGAATGGTTTCTACCACTTTTCCTTTTTGCATGACGATGATTTTATCGCAGAACATGTTGGCAAGAGCCAGATCGTGACAAATAAAAAGGTATGCCACATTTGTTTTTTTCTGAAGTCTGTCCAGTAATTCGATAATTGTTTTTTGTACAGACATATCAAGGGCGGATGTCGCTTCATCGCAAATAATAATTTCCGGTTCAAGTACGAGCGCGCGGGCGATGGCGATTCGCTGGCGCTGTCCGCCGGACATATGATTGGCATAGCGGTCGGAAAATTCTTCCGGAAGTTCGACCTTGCGCAGCATTTCTCTGGCTTTCGCATCCACTTGATCAGACGTAATAAGACCGAAATTTTTTAAAGGTTCGCAAATAATATCACGGACACGCATTTTCGGATTAAAGGCGGTGGACGGATCCTGGAAGATCATTTGAATATGTTTGTGATGCTCCCGTTTTTCATCGCCGCTAAGCCCGGTGATGTCTTTTCCATGAAACAGAATGCGGCCGGATGTGACGGAATAAAGAAAAGTCACCATTTTAGCCACAGTGGATTTACCGGAGCCGGACTCTCCAACAATGCCCACCGTTTCTCCTTTATGGACAATAATTTCCACTTCATCACAGGCGGTGAGTGTTTTGCCGCCGCCTAAATCAAATTTTTTGGTGATGTGGTCGATATGAAGTATTTCTTCTCCTCCGGTCATGCGGTGATCCCCCTTTTCAGACTTGGAACAGCAGCGAGAAGCATTTTTACATAGTCCGTTTTCGGTTTATAAATGACATCTTCCGTTTTTCCATATTCCACAACAAGACCGTCTTTCATGACGAGAATACGATCAGCCATATAAGCGGCGACTCCCATATTGTGTGTCACAAGAATGATGGCAGTGTTAAATTTTTCACGCATTTCCATCATTTCTTTTACAATGGCCGCCTGTGTAGTCACATCCAGAGCGGAAGTCGGTTCATCGGCAAGAATCAGTTTAGGACTGAATGACATAGCCATGGCGATGCCTACACGCTGCCGCATGCCGCCGGATAGTTCGTGGATATAACTTTTCAGAATCTGCTCAGGATCGGGGAGCCGCACCATTTCAAGCATGGAAATCATGCGAGCGTGCGCTTTTTCCGGGTCAGTCAGACCGTGAACGGCAAGAAATTCATTGTATTGTGTACCTATAGTCCGGATCGGATTCATCATCGCACCGCTGTCCTGGAAAATCATGGATACATCGGTACCGCAAAGACTTCTATGCATTTCGGGGGACTGCTTTTGTGTATCTTCTCCATTGAAAATAATCTGTCCTTCCGCTATATGACCGTCACCGGGAAGCACATGTTGTATGGCGCGTATGACCGTGGTTTTTCCCGAACCGGACTCACCAACGATGGCCAGGACCTCTCCGGCGTCCAAGTCAAAAGACACATGGCGGACGACCGGTTCCTGATCTCCATAGGCAATTCCTAAATCTTTAACTTCTAAGAGCATATGAAATCTCCTTAAAAAATAGAAAGGGAAATAGAAATCTGCCACAGTCCCTGCTATGTGGGGGGACTGTCGTACATTTCCATCCCCCTTTCGGGAGAATGGAATGACAAGCGCTGTCTGGTAAGAAAGCGGCGTCAAGGTCAATTATTTCGCAGGAGTAATATCCTTGGTGACCCAGTAGTAATCGCAAGGATAAATATTTGCATTTTCTACCGATTTATTGCTTACCATGTTGGTCTGCGGATAGCCGAAAATCAGAATAGCGGCATCATCCTGCAGGAGTTTCTGCATTTTGATAATGATATCTCTTCGTTTTGCCGGATCAAATTCGGACGCAAGCTGGTCGGACAGCGCATCATATTCGGGATTGCTGTAGCCGGAACCGTTTTGCGGATTGCTTCCGTTGCTATTTGTCTTCCAGTACCCGTTCATGAAAACTTCCGGATCGCCGGCCGCTTCAGTCAGAATATTGGAAATCAGGAGATCGTATTCCCCGTTGATGCCGATGTTGTCGAGAACATTATAATCGACATTCTTCAGGTTAATTTTGATTCCCACTTTCTTGGCATCCGCCTGTGTCGCTTCTGCATAGAGAGGGAGTTCGGCGCGGCCGGAATAGAAAATGAAGTCCAGTTCGAGATTCTTTCCGTCTTTATCTACATAGCCGTCACCGTCCGTATCCTTCCAGCCCGCTTCTTCCAGAAGTTTCTTGGCGCTGTCCGGATCACGATTGTCCGGATAGGATTTCATCAGCGCATCGAAACCGAAGTCAAGCGAAGGAGGAAGCATAGGTCCGCCGGCGGTAAAAGTGCCTTTCAGGAGAACATTGGCATAGGTTTCACGATCAAGAGAACGGATGAGAGCCTGCCGTACTTTCTTATCCTGTAAAATACGTCCGTTTGCCACATTCATACGGGCGAGTACGTCACGGATAGAGGAAATGGAACTGATATTGAACTTATTCTTATCCTGGAATAAAGCGAGGTCGCCGGATGCGACATTGACAGCAATATCAATTTCCCCTTTCTGGAGAGCCATGGCACGGGTATTCGGATCATCAATGGTGTTCACGACAAGGTGTTTGAACGGTACTTTGTCATAATAATTCGGATTGGCGTCCAATTCGCATTTGGCTTTGGAGAAAGACTTGACGACATAAGGACCGGTTCCGATGGGACCTTGCTTAGCAAAGTCCACTTTTCCTTCCGAGGCGACGTCAACGATGATGAAAAGCGGATCGCCCAGAATCCCCGGCAGCGTAGCAACCGGTTTCTTTGTGTAAATCGTTACGTTTTGTCCGTCGGCGGTGATGTGATCCAATTCAAACATAGCTTTGGCACGAGCCGCTTTGGCGAAAGTACGCTCAATGGATTTCTTGACAGCTTCTCCTGTGACCGGAGTTCCATTGGAGAACTTGACGTCTTTGATTTTAAAAGTCCACGATAATTTATCGGGAGATACTTTCCAGCTTTCTGCCAGCCACGGTTCGGCATTCATCTTACTGTCGAAATGAACCAGACATTCACCGACACCGTAACGCATGACCTGCCAGCCGAAATAGTTATCCGTCGTTTCCAGACTGTCGGCAAAGTTGGTGATACCGACGGTCAAAGTGTCTTTCGGACCTTTTGAAGAACCGCTGCCGCTTCCGCCGCAGCCGGCAAAAGAAACGGTCATGAGAGCAGCGGCAGCAAGAAGCGCCCCTTTCTTGTAAATAGATTTCATCAGAAACATCCTTCCTTTCTAAAAAAAGAACTCAAATTGAATAAAGAATAAATTTTGGCAGTGAAATTATAAAACCCCACTATATCTCATGCAATATCCGGTATTGCAACGAGTGCATGCTAATCCTGGCGAGGGTCAAGCACATCCCGGAGAGAATCGCCCCAAAGATTGAAAATCACAACGGTGATAAAAATAGCAAGTCCCGGGAAAATCATAAGCCACGGGGCAGTCTGCAGCTGCTGGCGGCCCTCGTTCAGCATAAGACCCCATTCGGGAGCGGGAGGCTGGCTTCCGAATCCGAGGAATGAAAGTCCTGCAAGCTCCATCATCATGGCGCCAATATCTGCAGCAGCGGTGATAATCATAAGCGGTAAAATATTCGGGAGAATATGAACCCATAGAATATGAATGGAAGAACCGCCGCTCACGATGGCGGCACTCACAAAGTCATGCTTCTTAATTTTCAGAACCATGCTCCGGGAAAGACGGGCATATTTTGTCCAAGTGACACAGAGAAGAGCGACCATGGCATTGAAAAGACTTCCGCCCAGAATGCCGGCGATGGCGATGGCGAGAATGACGCCCGGAAAAGAAATCATCATGTCGGCGATACGCATAATGACGGTATCGACGATGCCGCCGGAATAACCGGCAATAACGCCAAGAGTTGTGCCTACCACAAAGATAAGAGCGACAAGACCGACGACACTGGAGAGTGAATAGCTTGCACCGTAGAGGATACGAGATAATACATCCCGCCCGAGTTTATCCGTTCCGAAAAGATGTTCCGCAGAAGGTGCGGCATTGGCATTTCTCATGATGGCTTCTAAAGGATCATAAGGCGCAATCACCGGAGCCAAGAGCGTTACGGCAAGCAAAAGAAAGACAAGACAGGAACTGATACGGAACGCTTTATTTTCTTTAAATCCTCTAATCAAGTTTTCCATACTTATTTACCTGCCTTTCGGAGACGGGGATCCAGACGGTTATAAGAAATATCGACCGCCAGATTGATGACCATATACATAAATGCGATCCAGAGAACGATGGCCTGCACCGTCTGGAAATCGCGGTAAGTAATCGCTTCGACCACCATGTAACCGAGACCCGGCCAGGAAAACACGATTTCAACGACAGCCGCACCGCCCAAAAGGGAACCGAAAGCAAGACCCAGAAGTGTAACCAACGGGAGCATGGCATTGGGAAGAACCTCTTTCCAAAGAATATGAGATTCGGAAAACCCTCGCGCCCTGGCGCCCATGACATAGTCCTGGTGAAGCTCTTCCAAAACGGTGGCACGCACCTGCCGAGTATATTTGGAAGTCATAACGATTCCAAGTGTTGTCATAGGAAGAATCAAGTTTTCTATAGAAATGGAACCGCCGATAATCGGGAAAATATTCATCTTCAAAGCAAAAATCCAAAGAAGCATGAGTCCCATCCAGAAATTCGGAACGGACACGCCGGCAAAAGTAAACCACCGGATGATATAGTCAAACCAAGTATTTTGCTTGACTGCTGTATAAATGCCTAAAGGAATAGAAAATACAAGCATAAATACGGAAGAGGCGACAGCCAGTATCAAAGTGGCGGGAAGTGCGTCCATCAACGCTTCCAAAACCGGCTTTTTCATCATAAAAGAAAAACCGAAATTCCCTTGCAGAACTCTCCCGAGCCAATCGAGATACTGGAAAATAAAAGGCTTATCCAGTCCCAGTTCATGGCGGAGCGCATCAATTTCTATCTGGCTGACAACAATATCCTCATTTCCGGCGATCATCTGGCGGACCGGATCGCCCGGTGCGAGCATGACCAGACAAAAAGTAATGAAACTGATGCCGAGAAGAACAAGCACCATTTGTCCCAGCCTCATCAAAATTTGTTTTTTACTCACAAAATCCCTCCAAACATGCAAAAAAGACATGAAATAGAAAAAATATATCTATTCATGTCTTCCGGATTCTATTTGGCAAAAGCAAAGTTAACTTAGGTTTCATCTTCAATCTCCTCATATATCAGCAAAACGTAAGTTTCCGTTCATTTCATTGTTTAAATGTATTATACCATATTACGAAATACATACAATAATATGCTTATCCAAAAATAAGAATGTATTGAGAAAAGTGAACAGCGTAACTTAAAATAAAAAAGAAATTTAAAAAGAAAAAATTTCCGTGTTGAGAAGTAAAAAAAATAGAAAAAACAGTTGACAGATGAATCTCGATATCGTATAATGGCATTAACAAATAGTTAACACTTCGAATTAAGTAAAAGTTAATACAGAGATATAAATAAATGGTTACAGAAAGAAACTTTCCATGATTAATGAAATACTGCATACCTTTGTGTCCGTAGTGAAATTGGGCAGCTTCAATCAGGCGGCGGACAAATTATCTTTATCAGCCCCCGCCATCATGAAACAAATGAATTCTTTGGAGAAAAGTGTAGGCGTCCCCCTTTTTTACAGAAGCAACAGAGGGATTGTACTGACACCGGCAGGAGAATCATTTTATAAAGACGCCAAGACCATTCTCCGTCACACAAGAAAAGCGGTGGAAAATGCTCAAATTGCCGCCGGTCTGGTTCCGGAAAAGAAATTCCGGTGCGGAGGCGGCAGACATACAAAAGAAATAGTGAAAGGAGGGATAGTGATGGCACATCCGAAGTTTCCGATTCCGGAAGATGAAGAAGGCAGAAAGCGTTACGAATCTGCCAAGAAACACGCCGCTTGGGCAAAAGAACAGGGAAAATCCAGCGAAGAAATTCACGAAATTTTCAAGAAAGTCATGTCCGGCACAGGCGAAGGCAAATGCTCGAAAAAGCATCAATAACGGTATACATAAAGGGCTTCCTGCGGGAAGCTTTTTATATTGCGCTTTTTCCAGGAAGAGAGAAAATTTGTGAAATCATGATGGTTCAGAGAATTTGGCAAACAGATATTTACATTCCATCATAGTGAAAGACTAATAAAACTCGGTATTGATTTATTTTCCGCAGATCCACAAAGAAAGTATGGAAAAAAGTAGTGCAGATACATAAGAAAGCAAGCGTTAATGCAATTTATAAAAATATAATTTCTTTCTTCCTTAATGTTAGCTTTCCCCGCATACAGTGGAAAGTGAATTGTGTTTTTAGGAGCATAGCGACGCGAAAACACAATTCGCTTGCCTTTGACTGGGAAGTGCGAGACTGCAAGGCGATAGGGGCAAGCGTGTGTACAAAAGTCAGAATCGTTTTGAGTACTTTACTCACACTCATTTTCATTCTCCCGTTTCTACTCACACTTATTTGCATTCTTTCGTTTCTACTCCAACTTGCCCCTTTCGTCAACCTGACGGTTGACACCTTCCCCGACAAGCGGGGACGGCTTTTTTGTGTGAGTCATTTCAATATTTTTTGTTTCTACTCACACGTGTTTCCACTCTTGCGTTTCTACTCATACTTGCCCCTTCCGTCAACCTGACGGTTGACACCTTCCCCGTGTCCGGGGACGGCTTGCATTTTTCATTCCTTTTATATAAAACTATAATTTCTTTTTTCCTTGATGTCAGCTTCTCCCGAACTCGGAGGGAAGTGCCGAGCCTTGCGAGGCGATAGGGGCAAGTTGGTGTACACAGGAAAATGTTTCCCATTTCTATTTTTCATACAATTTTTATCCGATGTAAATAGATTCCGGCTTGTTATTTATTGTTTGATGCACAGAAGTTTATTATTGACAAATAAAATAGCAAAGATAATAATATAAAAAGTTAAGTATCCTATGAATGCTTCCTTCATGTTTGAAAAATGGAATCGGACATGAAGAGAAGCACTGTTTTCGTGTGTATGCATGATATTTCCGTATCGGATCATTAAGCCGGGTGGACGAAACAAAGGAAAGTCCTGCCGACGGCTGATGATATATCCACTCTTTCTGCAAAGAAAGAGAATTTAATTTCATAAGCCTTATGAGGAGGAAATAATATGGCAAAAAAAGGGAAAATTTTATCGTGTGCCGTAGTACTGGCTCTTGCAGGAATTGGGGGGGCCGGAGCAGCCGATGTGTATGAATTGAATCCTATCGTCGTGACGGCGACACGGTATGAAAAGGCGGAAATTGATGTGCCGGCAAGTACGCAGATTATTTCTCAAAAGGAACTGGTGCAGACGGGGCAAAATAATTTGCAACAGGCGATGGGATTTATGGACGGTATTGTTTATTCCGCTATGGGGCCCAACGGCACGGCTGTCAGTTCTATGACAAGTAAAGCGATTATCCGTGGTGTTGCAGAAGGAACTGTGGTTTTGATGAACGGAACGCCGATTAATTGGCGGGGAAAATACAATTTGGAAGATATACCGCTGGAGAGTATTGAAAAGGTAGAGGTTGTCCGCGGCGGCGGTGCGGTATTGTACGGTTCGCAGGCTACCGGCGGAGTCATCAATATCATTACCAAAAAGAAAATGAACAATTCCGTATTTGTAGGATTGGGCAATTACGGACAGAAGAGTGCAGGCCTTACTGTAGGGGCAGGTCATTTCTCACTGGCTTATAACTATGCCAAGTGGGGAGATATGGGATTTATTTCATCGACTTGGCCGAACAGCTGGTTTAATCACGAAGATCCGGAAATGAGACAGCACTTTATCAATTCCAAAAAACACGATGTGCTTATGACGTATAAGTTTGATGAACATTTTGATGTTCTCTATAATCACAATATCTCTAAAAACAGCTGGGCATATGTGTTTACGCAGGGACTGGATTCCAAAGCAGATGCGAAAAATGGTGATATCCGTTATACCCGTGATTATGAAAGAATGAAAGATTTTGTCCAGCTGAATTATCATGGAAATCATGGAGTCAGCGGTCATGTGTATTACAATAGAAATACGCTAAAGTCCGAGGGATATAATTATTTCAGTCCTGGTGGAATGATAAAAGCTCCTAGGTTTAAACGAGGAGTTTATGGACCGGGGAAAGAAAAAAATATATCTTATGGCTATGATATCCAAAAAGTTTGGGGCGAAGGAACAGCAGAAACATTTCTTTTAGGAACGACATATGAACGGAATGAATTTATTAAAGATGTCTATGTAGCCAATAGTGAAGACCGGGGCAGACACATTTTCTCCGTAATCGGCTCATGGGAAAAAGAAATGGGCGAGAAGAACCGTCTGACCGTCAGCGGCAGAGAAACTTGGACGACCGGGGCGGATGAAAATAAGAATTTCCATAACTTCAGCGGGCAGATCCAGTATTTACATGCTTTAAATGAGAACGAAAATGTATATGCCAGCATCGGACAGTCTTTCGTGCTGCCTTCCTTCAGTCAGATGTATTCTACGAGTAGTTCGGGACGGATTTCAGGAAATAAGGATTTGGTGCCGGAAAAAGGAATCCATTACGAGTTGGGATGGAAAAAGGATAAAGATAATGTGCAGTACAAGGTGGCACTTTTCGCTTTGAGAATTAAAGATAATATTACTTATAGCAAGGATTCAAAAGATAAACAGCTTTACCACCCCATCAACGAAGATTTCAAAAATTACGGAGTGGAAGCTGCCGTTACTGTGAAAAAAGACAACGGATGGACGTACCATGGAGGAATCACGCTTCAAGATCCGAAATCGAAATCAACGGGAGAAAAGGAAAATATTAAAAATTACTGGGACAGATCATATGGCCGGTTTATGTTGAATGCAGGTGTCAGCTATGCAAAGGACAAATGGACGGCATCACTGAATGCCAACTATCTGGCGGATCGTGTACTTACACCGTCCGACAGCCACTCTTTTCATGAAAAACCGTCTTTGGTAACCGCTATGAATATCAAATATACACCGAATGAAGTGAGTGATATTAATTTGGCAATTAATAATATTCTGGATAGAGATGATAATGTCAGCCATAGTTCCAGTCACTACAGTTCGTCTCCATTTAATTATCTTCTGACTTACAGATATAAGTTCTGATAAAAGAGAAGACAGCGAGCGGAACACCGTATATTTTGGATATTTCAGCATTTACAATAGGGAAATCATTTGTTATGAGGAGGAAATGGTATGGCAAAGAAAAGTAAGATTTTATCGTGTGCAGTAGTACTGGCTCTTGCAGGAATTGGGGGGGCGGGAGCAGCCGATGTGTATGAATTGAATCCCATCGTCGTGACCGCACAGAGAACGAAGAAAACGGAAATCAATACGCCGGTCACGGAAACGATTGTTACTACGAAAAAAATCGAAGAAGCGGGCTATAAAAATGCATTCGATATCATTGAAAGCCAGGTCGGTTTATCAAGTACAGGCTATGGGGATGCGGGACAGGACTTCGGTTTCAGTTCAGGCCGTACCGTCATTCGTGGCTATGATCGCGGTACATTGGTAATGGTAGACGGGATTCCCGTCAATTTAAAAAATTATAATTCCTTAGACGGCATTCCTGTGGATATGATTGAGAAAGTGGAAATCATCAAAGGCGCTTCGGGGACTCTCTACGGAGCGGAAGCGATGGGCGGTGTCATCAATATTATCACCAAACGTCCGGAAGGCATGAAACCGGAATTTACGATCAAAGGGACGGTAGGCAATTATTACAAGGATTTTGGCGTCAATTATTCCGATGACCGTTTCATCATCGGCTTGCAGAAAGAATATTCCAATAAAAATGATAATGCCAACGATTATCCGGGGTGGTCGGATTATGACTGGAGAAATGGAAGAGGGCAGAAAAACAGAGCGACTATCGTTGCAAAGGTGACGGATGAAATTACAGCAAATTTGATGTACCAGGACGGACATATTACCAGATGGTCACAAAGCCCTAAAAAACCGAAATCGAAATTTAACTATAATCATAAAGACCGTCGTATGACAGCAGGTATTCACTACGCCGGCAAAGACAACGGAGTAGAAGCTACTGTAGGATATAACGCCCGTAAAACTTATGGTGATAATTATGCGACAGGTGGATTAATTGACTCCTCTGCTAATCTGCAAAGTTACATAGGAGATGTGCAAAAAAACTGGAAACTGGATAAGGATACGTTGATTGCAGGGTATACCTTTAAGCGGGAAAGTTATGAGGGGCTGGCCGGGAAAAAACCGACAGGACATCGGACGAATAATGCAATCTATCTGTCCTACGACCATGCCTTTACCGATTATTTCAGTGCCACTTTAGGACTTCGCGGAGAGTTTATTGATGATGTTTTGGATAATCAGCGCGTATTTACTCCGCAAATCCAGACTTTATACAAAATGAATGACACAACGTCGTGGTATATCAATATAGGCAAAGCATTCCAGATGCCTACGGTAGATGATGAATTGAAATACAGTTCCGTGACGGGGCTCAAGCCGGAAAAAGGCTGGACCTATGAAACGGGAATCAAAAAACTGATCGGAAATGACAGCAGCTTGCGGATTGCAGTTTATCACATGGATTTTGATAACAAAATCGGCTGGAAAGAATTGATACCCGGTGATTCTAGTAGTAATGTGGCGTATAACAAAGGGGAATTTAGAAATACGGGCGTGGAAGCGGAGTATGATAAGACAGTCAATGCGCACTGGAACTACTCCCTCGGCTTAGGAGTCAGCAATCCCGAGATCCGGGATCCATCCAAGAAGACTTCTCAATGGGAGAGAGACTCCGCACGGATCGACGGAGTGGCGTCCGTCACTTACCGGACGGACAAATTGAGAAGTACGCTCTCTTATAAATATCTGGGAGACAGAGAGTATTATAAGAACAGACAGGTTCCCAGCCGTTCTCGCTTCACATGGAATACGATTTATGATGTAACGGACAATGATACGGTTACACTGACGCTGAATAATTTATTTGACCATAAGAACTATGCGAACAGATACGGCAATTTGGAATTACCGTTCAATTGGAAGCTTTCTTATTCCCACAAATTTTAAAATAGAAATAAAAACGGCTTTTCCATACGGGAGAGCCGTTTTCATTTCTATAAATGGTATTGATTTCACATTTTCTTTTATACATCTACCACATATTGTATTGACGATGAAAAAATTTCGTGATACGATAGGGACACAATTGAAAAGGATATATGGAACTGACGGAATCGTGGAAATGACCACATGAACCATATATCTTGCGTAAGCCGGCCGTCTGGGCAGGGAAACCTACTCGGGCGGCTTTGTGTTTGCCCGTTTCCCTTCGATAAGAACAGGAGGGCGTATGATGAAAAGAAATAAATGGGGCATGGCTTTGGCGGCAGTGGGGATTCACTTGTGTATAGGCAGTGTCTATGCATGGAGCGTTTTGACGAAACCGGTGATGGAAGACATGGGGCTGTCTCTTTCGGAAGTGACGTGGGCATTTTCGATTGCCATTTTATTTTTAGGCATGTCTGCCGGATTTCTCGGGGGTTTGGTGGAACGGATCGGGCCGAGAAATTCGGGTTGGCTTTCCGCCTGCTTTTTCGGAACGGGCATGCTGGGAACGGCGCTTGCGGTTTCATGGAAATCGCCCTTTTTACTCTATCTGTTTTACGGCTGTCTGGGCGGAATCGGTCTGGGAACGGGATATATCACGCCTGTATCGACGTTGGTGAAATGGTTTCCCCGTCACCGAGGTTTTGCGACAGGGCTTGCGATTATGGGATTCGGATTTTCTGCACTCCTTGCAGGACCTGCCATGCAATATCTGACATCTACGGTGGGACTGGTTTCCAATTTTTTCATTTTGGGAGCGGTTTATTTTGTCATCATCGTTCTTTCCGCTTCCTATCTGCGGCCGCCCCGCAAAGGAGAAGTGGCGACCCGCTTTGAAGAGGGGCTGCGGAAACAAACGGACACACGAAAGCAGAGGACTGCCAAAGAATCGTCCTTGACAAGAAAAGAAGCGATGCACACTTGGAAATGGTATGCGCTCTGGTGGATTTTCTTTACCAATATCACTTGCGGAATCGGACTTCTTGCCATCGTATCTCCGATGGCACAGGAAGTGATTCATATGACGGCGGCGGAAGCGGCATCCTTTGTGGGAATCATCGGCATCGTCAATGGAGCGGGACGGATTATATGGTCGACCGTTTCAGACCGGATCGGTCGGGGTCTGACGTATATATTATTTTTTGCTTTTGAAATCGCCGCTTTTTATCTGCTGGCACAGACGGGAGACGTTTTTCTGTTTGAATGGCTCGTGTTAGCCATTATCAGCTGCTACGGCGGAGGATTTTCCTGCATGCCCGCCTATTTATCGGATCTGTTCGGAGTCAGACAGCTGGCGGCCATACACGGGAGCATTCTCACCGCCTGGGGCATGGCGGGCATAGCGGGGCCGTTGGTGTTGGCGATGATGAAAGAAATGACGGGAGGTTACGAAGCAACGCTGTATTTATTTTCAGTCATGATGGCTTTGGCGCTGGTCATTGCGTCCGTTCTTCACCTGTCGAACCGGAAAGCTGTATAAATATCTGTTATGTAGAAGAATTAAATACCTGCCCGTTATTCTTGAACGAAATGAAGAATCTGGGCAAAGAATACGGGTGTTAAATATGCTTTTTGCGATTAACCTATGCCGGATTCTTCGCTAAGAGTCATATCATATTCTTTTCTCTTATTAACATTCGGTTCTGCCCGCCGCTCAAGAATGACGGCAGGAGTAAATTGCTTTTTTCAATGGCATTAAATGGTAGTTGTTACAAAAGGAAAGAATATCAATCGTAAGCTGTCCCCGCTTGTCGGGGAAAGTGGCGGCGAAGCCGTCGAAAGGGGCAAGTATGAGCAGATACAAAAGAATAGAAATCGTGTGAGTAAAACACTTCAAATCGGTATTAAATGCATTTCCCTGTAGCCGTTGCCGGATTCTACGCTCTTTTTTATCATGTAGTATAGTCATTCTGATTCTGTCCGTTATTTAAAAATGACGGCGGAATTTTTTTCTTGCATGTGATTTTTGTATGGAAAACAAAAAAACGACCATGTATGACTAAAAAGCAAAATAGGGGCGGGAAGCTATGACAAAATAGTAAGAATATAGAAAAACGGATAAAAATGAAGAAAAAAGAAATATATTTCAAAAATGTATAGCAAAATCACATTAAAAGCCTTAAAAATAAAAATTTCCCTAAGAATTAGTTGTAAATGAAGATAAAAAATGAAAAATTCAAAGCAATCATTTGGAACAAGAATAAAAATAACTGGATTACCAGGAGAAACTTAAGCTATAATCAATTAAATAGTTATGTAAATAATTCATAAATAGTAAGTGCAATTTTGTTTTCGGAAGTTTTCTATTTTAAGAGAAGAGGAGGATATTTATGAACAAGATTTACAAACTGGTTTGGAGCAAAGTGAGGAACGCCTGGGTAGTGGTTTCCGAAATTGCGAAAAGCCACGGGAAAGAATCATCTCCCGTAAGAGAGAGAAAAGCGCTGAAAACGGCGGTGCTGTCAGTAATTCTGGGGGGGGGTACTTGTCACAGGCGGCATAACCGGTGTATCTGCATTGACACCGGAACAGCAGGAAATTTATGATGCAATTTTGCAAAAACTGGAAACAGAAAAGAAAACAGCACACTACTTCTCCGTGAACGGCACAGTCGTAGGTACAGATTCGAACTACAATAATGACGGTGCGACGGGACAGAACTCGATAGCCATAGGAGTGAGAACGAAAACAGCCAAAGGTCAAAGTGTGGCAATAGGAGCTGATACAGAAGCAATGGAGGGCTATTCCACGGCAATAGGAGCTCATGCACGCGCACAAGAGTACACTTCCACGGCAATAGGAGCTTTTGCAGACGCAGCAAGGAAGTCTTCCACAGCAATAGGATATAGTACATACGCAGGAGGGGAATGGTCCACGGCATTAGGATATTTTGCAAAAGCAACAGGGGAATATTCCACGGCATTAGGACTTGGAGCACAAGCATACGGAAACCAAAGCCAGGCAACGGGCAGAAATGCATTGGCTACTGGGGGTTACTCCCTGGCATCGGGATATAATGCAGTGGCAACAGCAGAAAAGGGGATTGATTTGGCAGCCTATGATGTCCTGCCTGATGAAGAAAAGGATAACTACAGATACTATGTTCGGTCAGAAGGAGGGAAAAAAACCTATTTTTATTACCGTACGAAGTTTAAAGAATATACAAAAGATGAATTTAATGCGTTACCTGTAATGGAACAAGCCATCTTACAACAAGAACAAGGCTATAGCTATGATAACGAGGAACAAGTATGGACGCTCGCACCCAGCGCTGTAGCTATTGGTCATGCAGCAAAAGCGATTGGTTTGTCCACATTGGCTGTTGGTGATTCGGCGGAAGCGA
>QWCK01003533.1_pt1 | contig 16953 bp, 12 predicted proteins | sample 1972571 | NCBI WGS metagenome assembly QWCK01 (sample SAMN09866710, study PRJNA288562) | Human gut metagenome isolate term2_stool, whole genome shotgun sequencing... | isolation source: gut | host: Homo sapiens | place: USA: California
TCGCGGAGCGTTTATCTCAGTCGGAGATTGTACTCCCACTGAGAAAGACTTGTTATTACTCACCACTTGCAGAAGTGGGAGTCTTCTCGACTGAGATAATACTTTTATTCTGGATGACATCTGCCACATGGCTCATATCCCTGCTGCTGAAGTTCTGCCGCGTTTCCGGTAAACTCCTTAAGATTATTTTCCTTAATATCTGTCACACTGGAACAATCCGGCGTATGATATTTCATTGTATTTGTATTTAACACATATGTCTTTTCCGTTTCCTGAGACCGCTGACCAGACGCTGTGGATGCCGTCTGTGCCGCAAGCTCCTCATCCGTTGCTTTCCGGCTGTCTCCGGTATTATAATCAATGATCACTCCCGGCTGTACATTGTAGACATAGACATTATAGCAGACACCTGCGCCATTATCTTCTACAGATTTTGCTTCCATCTGTACTCCGGAGGCCACCAGATTATCTCCCTCAAAAATCGGAGTTACACGGTAGCGCACATGTGCCTTGTTCTGTTTCACATAATCTGCGACTTCATCCTCAAAAGGTAACATTCCTGTCACATTCAGATAACGTGTTCCCGTGATCAAATTTTTTTCATTCGCATTTTCCCCGCTGAGCTGATATCCGATCAGATGGCATCGATTATATAAATAGTTTCCATCAACCCCCTCATATTTAATTGTGTGCCAGCCGCTCGGTTTTACCTGGCCAATGGGTCCACGCTCCTCCGTCGGCATCAGATCAATGCCGACAATTGCATTTGCCACACCACATCTGCCAAGACTGTCCAGATTCGAATAATCCTCATAGGATGTCGTCTGCATATCAGCATCTGTAAAATCAGGTATATTATTGTTGATTGTTACATAAGGCTGACCGGAATACGTCGGAATGCTGTCTGGCGATATACTTTCACTGCTCTGTGATGCGCTACTGCTGTCTGTAGACTGATCCTGCGATTCTGCAACTGCCTGACCATCGGTTTCTGCCTGTGTGGTACGTGGTTCCGGTGTCGGAGGCAGGGAACATGCCGAAGTAAGGACGGTTGCTACCACAATCAGTGGAATCAATACTGCACGCATTGTTTTTGTAACTTTATGTAACAGATCTTTTTTCTTTTCGGATGTTGCAGATGCAACATCTGCATCTGACGCTTTTGTACTTTCTACCATTTTTGCATCTTTCCCTTTTCCGGTGTTCGAAGAATCTGCATCCATCTCATCATCCACGACTCCTGCATTCTCCTTCAAAAATGCTCGCAGTTTCTCATAATCTTCTGTAAATACCCTCGCCTGCATGCCGGCTTTTCGGGCACCTTCTACATTGTCTTCCCGATCATCAAAAAACAGACATTCTTCAGGATTTAACTGATATGTTTCTAACAGACATTCGTAAATCCGTACATCCGGTTTAATCAGATGTACATCTGAAGATACCATGACTCCATCAAAATCTTCCAATAAAGAAAATTTCGGAAAATACCGATAAAACTCATCTGCGGCATTGGAAAGCACATAGGTACTATACCCCCATCTTCGTGCATCCTCACACAACTTTGCAGACTCCTCCAACGGCTCCATACAGATATCCCAGCCATACACACATTTTTTCAATTCCTCATGATATTGCTCAGGGATTCTTTTTGCCACACTTTCATACATTTCCTCGATAGAAATCGTTCCTCTGTCCCGTTCTACCCATTCCGGACCCTGAAACAATTCTTTTCGAATCAGGTTTCTTGCTTGCTCTGATGAAACATATTCACGCAATGGGACTTCCGGATCGTAGCGCATCAGCACATTTCCCATATCAAATATTAAATTCTTGATTTTTGCCATAACTTACCTGCCTTTTTTAACCCAAAGAATGCCACTTTGCATACTCACATATAAAATCATATATGGAATACTCAAAGTGACATTCTTTTTTCTATAATTTTTATTTCCAAAATGCCTTTTTATTGATTTAGACATTTGCATCAGATCCCAGAATTTTTCTGCTCATCATTCATAGATCTGACGCCACAAATATCCTAGCGGATTCCAGTGACCTCGTAACCTTCCTCTTCTACTGCCTTTTTCAGTGCAGCATCATCTACGGAACCAGATAACTGAACAACAGCACTTCCTTTCTCATGGCTTGCTTCTGCGGATGCAACCCCCTCTAATGCCTCTAATGCTTTCTTTACATGTGCCTCACAGTGTCCACACATCATTCCTTTGATCTCGATTACTTTCTCCATGTCATTTACCTCCTGTTTTTCAGCCATTACATCTGTATTTACTACAATCTGTAACTCCTGCTGATTCTGATTCTTTTTATGGTTTTTCTTTTTATCACGCTTTGTACTGTAAACCTTTACAAAATTCAAGCGCAATGCATTTGTTACCACGCAAAAACTGGACAAACTCATAGCTGCTGCCCCGAACATCGGGTTTAATTTCAGTCCAAACCAATGATACCACACTCCGGCGGCAATCGGAATACCTATTACGTTATAAATGAATGCCCAGAACAGATTTTCGTGAATGTTGCGCAATACTGCACGGCTCAGGCGGATGGCCGCCGGCACATCAGAAAGACTGCTTTTTACCAGAACAACATCTGCCGCATCCAGGGCTACATCTGCACCTGCTCCAATGGCAATTCCCATATCTGCACGGGTTAATGCCGGAGCATCATTGATTCCATCACCAACCATAGCAACTTTTCCACGCTGCTGCAATTCACGGATCACGCGTTCCTTTCCATCCGGAAGGACACCTGCGATCACACGGTCTACGCCCGCCTGTGCACCAATGGTCTCGGCTGTGCGCTCATTATCACCGGTCAGCATAACAACTTCAATTCCCATATTCTGAAGCTGAGAAATTGCCTGCGGGCTGTCTTCTTTGATAACATCAGCTACCGCAATAATACCAAACAGTTTTTCTTCTGTTGCAAAAAACAGCGGTGTCTTTCCCTGTTTTGCAAGTTCTTCTGCCTGACGCTGCATATTTTCGGAAATCGTTGTTTCGCCGGAAATGAATTTCAGATTTCCACCAAACACCTGCTGTCCGGAAACGCTTCCTGACAAACCATTTCCCGGCATCGCCTGAAACTCATCTGCCGCAGAAACCGTAATCTGCTGTTCTTCGCCATAAGCCACGATAGCTTTTGCCAGTGGATGCTCACTTTTTAACTCCAGAGCCAGTGCAGTCTGTACCAAAGTATCTTTCGTAATACCCTCACCCGGTATGATATCTGTTACTTTTGGTTCACCCTGTGTAATAGTTCCGGTCTTATCCAGTGCCACAATGTCTACTTTTCCGGTCTCTTCCAGAGATACCGCAGTCTTAAATAATACACCGTTTTTCGCACCTACACCGTTTCCAACCATGATTGCAACCGGTGTGGCAAGACCTAACGCACACGGGCAGCTGATAACCAACACGGAAATTCCCCTTGCCAATGCAAAACCAAAATCTACGCCTACCAAAAGCCATACAATAACTGTCACTATCGCGATAGAAATAACTGCCGGTACAAAAACACCGGATACTTTATCTGCCACTTTTGCGATCGGAGCTTTTGTCGCTGCCGCATCGCTGACCATTTGAATGATCTGGGAAAGTGTCGTATCATTTCCGACTCTGGTTGCCCGGCACTTTAAGAATCCAGACTGATTTAACGTTGCAGCGGAAACACTGTCTCCCGCGCCTTTATCCACAGGAATACTCTCACCGGTCAGCGCAGATTCGTTCAGAGCACTGCTTCCCTCAATGATCACACCATCCACCGGAACGCTCTCTCCCGGACGTACCACAAAGATATCTCCAATCTGTACCTGTTCTACCGGAACAGAGACTTCCTCACCATCCCGCAGGATCGTTGCTTTTTTCGGAGCAAGCTGCATCAGGCTCTTTAACGCATTGGTGGTTTTTCCTTTGGAATAAGCCTCTAACATTTTTCCAACTGTGATCAATGTCAGGATCATGGCTGCGGATTCAAAATAAAACTCATCCATGTACTGCATTACAGCCCCCATATCCATCCGCATCTGTGCGCCGGTCATGGCAAATAATGCGTACGTGCTGTAAGCAAAAGATGCACCGGAACCAAGTGCTACCAGCGTATCCATGTTTGGAGACTTATGCAGCAGACTTGTAAATCCACTGACAAAAAACTTCTGGTTGATGATCATGACCAAAATGGTCAGAAGCATCTGATACAGTCCCATGGCCACATGATTTCCCGCCATAAAGGAAGGCAACGGCCAGTTCCACATCATATGTCCCATAGAAACATACATCAACGGAATCAGGATCACAACGGACGCGATCAATCGTTTCCGCAATTTTGGCGTCTCATGATCCTTCAATGCCTCCTCATCAAAGACCGGTGCGGACGTATTCTGCTCTCCGCCCTGCAAAGAAGCTCCATACCCCGCCTGGGTAACCGCCTGTATAATATCTGACGGTGCTGCCGTACCTTCCACATTCATGGAATTGGTCAGCAGACTGACGGTAACGGAAGTTACACCGGGTACCTTCGCCACCGCTTTTTCCACATGAGCACTGCAGGCTGCACAGCTCATGCCTGTTACTGAAAATTTATCCATAAATTTCTTCACCTCGTTTATTCTCTGTTCGTGCGCATTTCATCCATTTGTCTTATTCAAGTCGAACACACGTGAGACTTGGTGCGTGATTCTGGTCAGCGAAAGCTGACATATTCTTCTCAGAATCACTGCACTCTACACTACGTTTCGGTCGGCGCAAAACCATTGTCTCCCAGACAATGTGCGCCCTCGCGGAGCGTTTATCTCAGTCGGAAATTGTACTCCCACTGAGAAAGACTTGTTATTACTCACCACTTGCAGAAGTGGGAGTCTTCTCGACTGAGATAAAAATCATACTAAGCCACATAAATATAACCTAAATTTCATATGTACACTTCTGATCAATCACATATGCATCAAAATCCTTTATTTCATCAATTTCTGCATCGTTGTAACCAGCTCATCAATGACACTGTCATCACCGTTTCGCACATTTTCCACCACACAGGTTTTGATATGATTTGCAAGCAATACTTTATTAAAACTGTTCAGCGCTGCATTGATAGCTGCCACCTGTGTCAGAATATCCACACAATAGGCATCTCGTTCCAGCATACCTTTCACACCGCGCACCTGACCTTCAATGCGGCTGAGCCGGTTCATCAAATCCTTATATTCTTTCTCGTCACGCTCTTTTTTCTTATGACAACAGCAACAGGATTCTTCCTGTACCGGAGTAGTTTTCTCTTTTTCCATATAATCTACCCACTTTCTTTTCAAAATTGTAATTCTTTCCATTACACTGGCTCAGTATATACCCCTGTAGGGTATGTGTCAAGTGTAAAAATCCGGAAAACACATCAATGATAAAAAATATCAAAAATGTATTTTCCGGATCTGTCAATTTCTTATTCTCTCTTTTTACTATATTACCGCAGTTCACGCGCGCCATTCACAAACCAAACTGTAACCCTACATTCTCTCAAGAATGGTATCTAAAATACAGCCCGCAGCTTCTTTTTTGCTCATCAGTGGCAGTTCTTTTTCCATATCACCTGCGATCAGTGTGATCACATTGGTATCGGTACCGAATCCGGCCCCTGCCACTTTCAGGTTATTTGCTACAATCATATCCAGATTTTTCTTTGCAATCTTGGCTCTGGAGTTTTCCAGCATATTCTGTGTCTCCATGGAAAAACCGCATAAGAACTGGTGTGTCTTGGAAGCCCCAAGAGTTGCCAGAATATCCTTGGTCCGTGTAAGCGGAATGGACATATCGCCATCTTTTTTCTTCACTTTCTCAGTGCTGACCTCTGCCGGGCGGTAATCTGCCACAGCTGCCGTCATAATCACGATATCGGTATCCTCATATTCCTCAGTCACCGCATCATACATATCCTGTGCAGAAATTACCGGTTTCACATTAACAAACATTGGTGGCTCCATGGCACACGGTCCTGTCACCAGTGTCACATCCGCACCACGCAGCATCGCATTTTCCGCAATTGCATATCCCATTTTTCCGGTGGAATGATTAGTGATATAACGCACCGGGTCAATGGCTTCCTGAGTCGGTCCTGCCGTTACCAGTATTTTTTTGTCTGCCAGATCTTTTTCAAAAGCAATGACACGCAGAATATACTGAAACAGTACTTCCGGCTCCGGCATTTTTCCTTTTCCCACGTCTCTGCAGGCAAGCATACCGCTGGCTGGTTCAATGATCTGCTTTCCATAGGAAGCCAGCACCTTTAAATTATCCTGCAGAATCGGATTTTCATACATATTTGTATTCATCGTCGGAACGATCAGCATCGGTGCTTTACATGCCATCGCAGTGGTCGTCAACATATCATCTGCGATTCCATGCGCCAGCTTACCGATCACATTTGCAGAAGCCGGTGCAATCATCATTACATCCGCCTGCTGTGCCAGACTCACATGCTGTACGTCAAACTGAAAATTTCGGTCAAATGTATCCACCAGACATTTGTGTCTTGTCAGCGTCTCAAATGCCGTCGGATGAATAAAATTTGTCGCATTCTGCGTCATGATCACATGCACATCTGCATGCTGTTTAATCAGCATACTTGCAAGTGATGCAATCTTATAAGCTGCAATACTTCCTGTCACACCCAATACAACGGTTTTTCCTTTTAACATGATTTCTTTCTACTCCTCATCCAGTCTTGCTTTATCGAACAACTGGCCGTGTTTCTCATAATTAGTCACCCGGTCAATCCGATTGATTTCATCTACAAAGACAACCGATGGTTTGTGCGTCTTTGCTTCTTCCGGCGTCATATCCGCATAAGACATAATGATGACTTTATCCTTGACAGAGGCACAGCGGGCAGCTGCCCCGTTTAAGCAGATCATTCCGCTTCCACGCTCTCCGGCAATGGTGTATGTCTCAAAACGTGCGCCATTATTAACATCTACAATCTGAACTTTCTCATATTCGAGAATACCAGCAGCATCCAGAAGATCCTCATCAATGGTGATACTTCCTACATAATCAAGCGCAGCCTGTATCACAGTTGCACGGTGAATTTTTCCTTTTAACATCTGAAGGGTCATAAAAACTTTTTCCTCTCTACTTTTACAAATAATTCCGGCTAGCAGATAAGTAATGTGACTGCTTGCAGGCAAAATTACTTATCTATTTGACCGATAAACAGAAATGTGCAAATAGGGCTATTGCCCGGATTGCGAATTACGGTTTGCACTTTTAGGAGTCCAAAGGACGAAAAAGCGCAAGTATTATTAAATCATGAAATTATCAATCAAACGTGTTTTTCCAATATACACTGCCATAGCAACCAGTGCCGGACTCTTCAGTTCTGTTACCTGCTGCATTGTCAGACCATCTACCGCTTTGACATAATCAATTTTTGCCAGCGGCTCTGTCTCAATGTTCTTTTTCATTGCTTCTACTAATTTTACCGCATCTTTCTCCCCTTCTTCAACCATTTTCTGGCCCATAAAGATGGTTTTGCTTAAAATGAGTGCTGCTTTTCGCTCTTCTGCAGACAGATAGGTATTTCTGGAGCTCTTTGCCAGTCCGTCTTCCTCACGGATGATCGGGCAGCCAATAACCTCCACATTCATATTTAAATCATCTACCATATGTTTGATGACTGCCAGCTGCTGTGCATCTTTCTGTCCGAAATATGCACGATCCGGTTGAACGATATTGAATAATTTGCTGACTACGGTACAAACACCACGGAAATGAACCGGTCGGCTCAGTCCGCAGAGTTCCTCTGTCAGAACCGTCATATCCACAAAAGAACTGAATCCGTCATGGTACATTTCTTCCGGTTCCGGATGAAAAATCAGGTCAGCACCAAGGCTCTCGCAGAATTTGCTGTCTTTTTCCAAATCTCGCGGATAGCTCTCCAGATCCTCTGTCGGTCCGAACTGCATCGGATTAACAAAAATGCTGACAACTGCTTTGTCATTCTGCTCTGCGGCTTTGCTGATCAGGCTGCCGTGTCCCTCATGAAGATAACCCATGGTCGGAACAAATCCAACGGTTTTTCCTTCTTTTCTCCATCCTGCTACAATATCTCTTACTTCTTTTACTGTTGATACAACCTGCATTTTTCTATTCTCCTCTATACTTGTTTTTGGTTTTCATTTTTGCTTTTTATTCTTCTTTTTTGTATACATCTGTATAAAATGAAAAACAAATAATATTTACATTAACTTTCAAAATCAACTAACACTGTTAGCAAATTTCATTTCTTAATATAACTTCTCAATGACTTCGTCTGAAATTGCGTATGTATGTTCCGGTGCCGGGAATGTACCCGCTTTCACCTCCGCGGAATAATCTGCAAACGCCTGTTTCATGATCTCACCCACATTTGCGAAACGTTTCACAAACTTTGGTGTAAAATCAGAGAACATACCAAGCATATCCTGATTTACCAGAACCTGTCCGTCACAACCTGCTCCTGCTCCGATTCCGATAGTCGGAATAGAAACAGTTTTTGTAATCACTTCTGCAAGTTTTGCCGGAACGCACTCCATTACAAGCAGAGAGGCACCTGCTGCCTCAACCTTTTTCGCATCCTCTACCAACTGGCGGGCCGCTTCCTCACTTTTTCCCTGCACCTTAAATCCGCCAAAAGCATTGATAGACTGCGGTGTCAGTCCGATATGTGCACATACCGGGATATCTGCTGCTACGATGGCTTCGATCTGTGGGCACACTCTTGCGCCGCCTTCCAGTTTTACACCGTGTGCATGTCCTTCTTTCATCAGACGTCCTGCATTCATAACTGCATCATAGACAGATGTCTGATAAGACATAAACGGCATATCTGCCAGAACAAAAGCATTTTTTGCCCCTCTGCTGACCGCTGCTGTGTGGGCGATCATATCTTCCATCGTAACAGGCAATGTATTCTCATAGCCAAGCATGGTATTGCCAAGGGAATCCCCGATCAGCAAGATCTCAATGCCGGCTTCATCCATGAGTTTAGCCATGGAATAATCATAGCAAGTGAGCATTGTGATCTTCTCACCATTATCTTTTTGCTTCTTTAATGTTGAAACTGTGGTTTTCATAAATTGAGTATCCTTTCCATTTCAGAATAATCCCGCTCGGGATGTTTCATTTTTGCAATCTTCAGCACTTCTTCGGACAAATCTCTATAAATCTTCTGTTCCTGTGCAGACAGGCTGTCTAAATGATCCATAACCGTAGACAGGTCATTTCGCTCAATTGGGCCTGTCAGGGCACCAACCGGGCCGTACTGGATGATATTCTCCGTATTTCCCATCATCAGCGGTGACAATGCGCGATGTGCATTTGCAGCTGAAAAACCGCAGTCCCGCAGCATTTGCTCACACATATTTGCCAGTCCAACATACAGATTGCTGGCCATAGCTGCTGCCGCATGATAACGTACCTTATCCTCCTTTGAAATAACCTCCACCGGATTTCCAAAGCCTTCAAACAACCTCAAAAACCAGTTCAGATATTTCGGATCTCCCTCAATCGTAAAAAACGCCTGAGAAATCACCTTATAGGATTCATACTTATCATTGATGGCGAATAACGGATGGATAGAATATCCATAAGCGTGATAACGCTCAATATCCGAAAAGACAGCGGAACTTAATGAACCGCTGAAATGACTTATAACCTTATTCTGAATCGGAAGCATTTTCAATTGTTCCCACATTTGTGCAATCGCCGAATCCGGAATCGCCACAAAAAGGACATCACTATCCTCTACCAGATGTCTCAAATTCAGGTACTGTCTGGTATTTGTAAAATCTGCTGCTTCTCTGGATGACTGTGGATTACGACTATAATATCCACTCACCCTTACATTGCGCTCGGTTAGATATTTTCCAAGTGAAAAACCTACTTTTCCTGCGCCAATAAATCCAATATTCATAAACATCCCTCCATTTCCTAATGGCGGGACAGTGAGTCTTGTTTGCGAACAGCAATACAAGCTCCGTTTCAAAATAATAAATACAAGGTATCGTTTCCTTTCGGAATACCATCCGCCCGACATTATACCGCCCGGGCACCCATTTGTAAAGGATTTTCAGCAATTCATTTGATTATAATCGGCAATCCACTGTCTGCGAAGTTCTTCCTCCCTGCCTCTCCAGTTGAAGGAATCGGAAGCATCTGACAGTTTTTTTCGTTCCTGATAATACTGCCCCTGATCCGATACTTCCGTAAAACGGGAAAAGGCCTCTTTCATCGTGCCAAAATGAATCTCCGGCTCCAGATTTCCAAGTACTTCATCCTCAGGCACGTAATTCATAGCATACAAATAGCAGTACCTGCTTTGTTCCGACCTGTTTTTCTGATAAGCTGCCGCAAACATCTCTGCAGCTTCCTGAAACAAAAACAGACGCGCATACGCCACACCCAGATTATGCAGGATCCCCCCCTGCAATTCCTCTGTCATATAGATCAGATTTTCCTGCTGCAGCAGTTCCAGATAACCATATGCCGCATGACGGTATTTTTTCTCAGACAGAAAATAATCCGCTTTCATTTTTCGGCGCTCCATCGGATTTTTCCCCCGCATCCGTGTCAGCATCTCATCAATCTGACGCAATCGCTCCACGGTGTAAAATCCGGAAGCAGACAGAATCAGCTCCGCACATTCATAAACATCCTTCGACTTTCGGTAACTGCTTTTTAAATGAGCTACCAGATCTGCTTCTTCCAGTTCTCTTTCCAACCACTGAAACAATGATGTACCGATCCATTTTTCATCCAGCAAAAACAGATTCGATTCGATCGCATAGCAAAGTTCTTCTAAGGTATACACAGAAACAGACAATCCTTCAAGAAAGAACGGATTCTGCGCCTGTCTGTCCCTGCACAGCTTTAATGTTCCCATATCTCATCTGCCTCCTTTTCTGTGTGCATACATTGTTTTGTCTGTGGTGCTGCCTGTATCTGTCTTTAATGTTATCGGAAATTCCCAGATTTTACCGGAACTTTTGAAAAATTCACCAAAGCCGTCATCGGAAAGCCGTAATGTCACTTCTGTTCCGTTTTTTGGGATTGCCTGAATGCGAAAACGCAAGGCAGTTTCCGGCCGATCCGGAAGATCTGTAAGCTCGAGATGCAAAAGTCGACTGTTTGTCTCACCGATCCGACTGATCTTTAACACAATCTCCGGGATACCACCGTAAAGCAATTTGTAAGACGGCGTCTGGCAAAACCAGTTTTGTCCTGCTTCGATCAGACGGATAAAGCCGTCTGATCCCTGACTTTCAACCCGAAGATCCAGTTCCCCCTGCATTTTGTACTCACAGTTAAAGAAAAATCCCCATATATCTGAATTACTGTAACGCCATGCACCATATGCTGCTCCTCTGGTCAGCAGATTTTTTCCTAAAAATCCCCGCTTGTTCGTTCCCATCACCCGGAGGGATTCCTGCAACCAGTTACCGTCAAATCCGTCTCCCACAAAATAAACCGTGGAAATCGTATGTTTTGCAAAAGATTCCCGAACAACATTGGAAAAATATTCATCCATCAATTCAGCATGTGTGCAGATTGATTCCGGTACCTGCCAGTGTTTCTGCTCTGCTGTTATAAGCTGTACTTTCAAGCCACTTTTCCTATGCAGCAGATAAAAACTCAGTTCCATCCCCTGAAAATAAAACATTGCCACATCATGCTGCCACAGTACCGCTTCCTGATGATATGTATGGAAAAAGAAGCTTTCCGCATAATCCATAAAAATCATTTTTTCTTCGGACAATTCCAATTCCTGTCGTATATATTGGAGCAACGTAATCGCCTGCTGTGACAACACCGGAACCGTAATTGCAACACAAGTCGGATCTCCCTTCAGGCCGTAGCGCTCTTTTAACCGGATCAGACGCCGTACAAACTGTACAAGCAATCCATGATACAATGTGGTCTCTTCCGTCTGTTCCTGCAATGCACCTTCGTAAATATCTTCAAAAAAATCTCCGTTTGGCTGTTCCTTGCGTTTCAGAGCCTCATCTCCATAATACGTTGTTCCTTTTTTTTCCAGAAACATTGCCAGAGGAATCCCAAATTTTTCCATTCCTCTGACCGTCGATATCGTCTCCGGCTCTTTTTGGTCCTTCCGGTACAGACTGATCATCGTCCTGTTTCTTCCAATATCAATTCCTACATAGAACTCTTTTTTCTGTTCCACTGCTCTTACTCCTCTATCGGCAGAAACAAAGCATCTGCCAGATCCGTCAGTTCTGCATATTCGTAAGCAGACTGTCTGTCTTTTTTCTCCATCAATGCGAAAAGCCGTCCATATCGTGTTTCTGTGTATTCTGCTCCCGGCTTTGATACTAATGTACCGTGTTCCAAAACTTCACCATTTGCAGTTGCTGCTTCATATTCCATGTTCTGTGCAAAATAAGTATGTATCACACAGGTATACAATCCCGGCAACACTTCCTGCATTCCTGCAGACTGTATTTTTTCCTGATTTTGCGTACAAATCGTCACATGCAAAACCTGCTCTGGCTGTGCCACACAGGAAATCACGTTTTCACCAAACAGCAGATATTTTCGCTGCAATTTTGCCGGAAGTTCCTGATAAAATTGAAAATATATGCCTTTTAACAGAAAATGTTCCAACAGCTTTGTTGCTACTGTTTCTTCTGTATCACGCAGACTTTCCCGCGCCTTCTCTGTTACAGTTTTCACATACTTCTTTAAAAATGCAGCCTGGCAGCAGCGCTGATGCATCCTTCCTGCCAAAAATTCTTCCCGCAGGCAGTTGTGCACTTGTGTCGGAAGCTCTGCTTTTTCCAGCAGATACTGATAGGAAAACCAGGTCATATATGCCTGCAAAAGCAATGGTTCCCCTTTTCGTGCAACGATGCGTTCAAATAACTGTTCATGCCCCGGCAGAAAATTTCCGGTAAACAGCATATAAAGCAGCAGTTTTTCTTCTGCCTCTGCCGTATCCATACCTTCTTCCCTTACAGCAGCAATTCTCTGCTGCATGACTGCCATCGGTGCTTCAAATATTTTGATCTGTTCTGCCAGATCCGTCTCATTTGAAACTACGGTACTTTCCGAGTATTGCTCCGATTCCGTCTGATCTTTTTGATAAACATGTACCCCAGAGAGCATTTTTTTCAGATGAAACTGTTTTCCTGCAGTATATACATTTCCCGCCTGATCTGCATACAAAATCGCAAATGGTTTCGTATGCAAGTAGACATAGGCACTTCGTTCATACAATGCCACTTTCTGTATCTGTCCGGAATCCGCCTGAAGCACCCGAAGTTCTGTCATATCCGGATTTGGCACCCGGATCCGATATGCATCATCCGCAGATTTACGCATATAGTTCCATGCGCCCTCCGTCAGTTGTTTCTTCATATCCTCATAAATCACTGCCAAATCTTCGCTCATATGTTCTTTTTTCAGTTCCTGAGAAGCAAATTCCCGGATCACCGGCTGATACGACTGCCATATCTTGCCAATGCGTTCCTTATTTCGCACTACATAAGCATAAAGCATTGCCCGTCGTTTTGCCGGAAGTGCCTTGCTTCTGACAAAATAATGCAAAATCTCCTCTGGCAGCGCTCCGTTTGCTTTCGTCCATGAAAGCATATATCCTTCATACAATCCCGCGATCTTCAAATGACGACTGATGCCCCTCTGAAACCACGGAAAATAAACCGTACCATACCGATTGCATTTGATCAGATAGATACAGATATTTTTGATCACCGTTGTCTCCGAACCCTGGCGATAACAGCGGCATAATACCCGAAAATAAATCGGGTCAAAGGTCTTCTGCAGCTGCGCCATAGGAACCAGACGATTAATGATACGCGGTGACAACCGATTGTGCTTCATCATCCAGATCAGCAGTCTTCGTTCAAACATATCCACTTCATGTAGCATTTCCGGATGATTTTCCAGCAGGCAGGCAGCTTCTTCATAAAAAATCGGACTGATATTGCCCTTTAACATATATTTGCGAATCCACTGATATTTTCGCTCCGGATTGCGAAGCAGCACTTCATCAATGTGCAATAACACCCAAACCAGCACCGGATGGGAAGGATATTTCAGATAAATCTCTTTCACCCTTCTGGTTACTTCTCGGCAATAGGCCGGTGTCTCTCCAACAGTGGTCAGATACAAATAAAACGCGCCTAATGGTGTCCGCTGATTCTGAATATTTTTCGGCAGTTTTTCCGAAATTGCCTCTGCCCCCAGTTTATCACCACCAGTCAGAAGAACAAAAATACGATACAAAGGAAGCCATTCGTTTTCCGGATCCAAACTGATAGCACGTTTTAGCAGCACTTCCATCTCCTGCATCCAAAGCTCCTTTGACAGTTCCTCCCTGCGGTAATCCAGATAATATTTCTCCATCTGGCTGTGAATATAACGATTTTCCCAATGAGCAGATTTCTTCGCAGAACGCTCTTTTAGCACCGTAACCGCAATCTCAATCGTCTCCTCCTGAAACGGTGTCTGAATTCGGATCTTCGCATAATTTTTGCCTCCATGAAGCAGTCCTGGCATAATATGATACTGAACTTCCGCATGTTTTCCGACAAAATCATAATAACGCAACTGCTGCTTTTCCAACCGGACAAAAGCTGCATCGCAGGAAATTTCTACATTAACATAACCCCAGGTGCTTTTTTCTACATCCAACAGATCTGACTGTGGCAAAACAGATCCTTTCGATACTTTATATCCACGCTGTGGGCGGCTGATAATCAGACGATTCCGTTCCTTTTTTCCACATCCGACCAGAAACTCCTCCATCTGCGCCGCTCCGCAGGCATGTTCCGTCAACCCACGATAAAGCAGCTTCTGAAATCCACTGTCATGGTGCAAAATATTGCAAAAATACCGGGATTTAAAAATCTGCAGCGCTTCTTTCCAGCTCAGCTTGCACAAATTTGTAAAATCGTTCAACGTCTTAATTTTTCCAATGGAAGACATCAGATAACGGCGGGTAATATTTGCACGAAACGGCAGCAGATACTCTCCTACGTTACTGGTGATCACAAACACGCCCTGATCTGCCATTCCTTCCTTCTGCTGGCTGTCGGCATACCGAAACCGGATCTGGATATCCGTTCCGTTAAATTCCGTATCCAGACAGGTCACACACGGGTGTTCACAGCTGACAATTCCGCGAATTGGATGATCATTACTGCTGTGAAAAGAAAATGTTCCCTCAAAAGGTTCACTCTCAATCGCCGTAAAATTCAGATCCAGATCCGGCAACAGCAGGTGTGTATCCTCATATGTAAATTTTTCCTGTATGATGTCCTGTAATTTTCTTTTCATTCGTACAACCTGCTTCCCGGGAATTCGTTTTTCATTGCTTTTTTTCCCGATTTCTTTATAATAAATAATATGTAATAAAGTATAAAACATTTTAGATTTTCTTGCAATGTCAGGGGAACAAATTATACAGGAGATAAAGTTATGTTTGAATCATATATGAATGTACTAAAAAGAGGCGGTTCGCACCTGGTCTCATCCCTTCGTGCCATCGTCTTTGCGGTTCTGACCGGAATTATACTGGGATTTGTCGGAACTGCTTTTTACTATGGGATGCAATTTGTTACAAACACTAGATTACAGCACCCGTGGCTGATCTTTCTGCTACCGGGAGCAGGTGTCGTCATCGTAGGGTTATACCATCTGTTACATGATGAAAAGGACACCGGAACCAACCTGGTGCTTTCCGCGATCCACTCCAATGAAAATATTCCGCTGCGCATGGCACCGTTAATCTTTATTGCCACCCTGCTGACACATTTATTTGGCGGTTCTGCCGGTCGTGAAGGTGCCGCCCTGCAGCTTGGAGGAAGCATCGGAAATTCCCTTGGAAAACTGTTTCACTTTGATGAAAAAGATCAGCACATTATGATCATGTGCGGTATGAGCGCCGCTTTCTCAGCGCTGTTTGGCACACCGCTGGCTGCTGCGATTTTTTCCATGGAAGTGGTCAGTGTCGGCATCATGCATTATTCCGCACTGCTTCCTTGTGTCATCGCATCACTGACCGCTCACGGCGTGGCAACTGCCTGCGGCATTGCACCGGAAATATTTCCGATCAGTTCCATTCCGGCTTTTGCGCCGAAAACAGCACTGATCATCGGTGTATTTGCTGTGTTATGCGCGGTTGTCAGCATCTTATTCTGTACGATCCTGCACAATGCAGAACGTCTGTACAAGCGATTTTTTAAAAATCCATACCTGCGGGTAGTTGTCGGCGGCTGTATTGTCATTACACTGACGCTTCTGGTTGGCGATCAGACCTATAACGGCACCGGTATGAACATTATTGCAGGCTGCATGGAGGGAAAATCCATATTTCCACTGACATTTCTGCTGAAAATGATCTTTACTGCCGCTACACTGGGCGCCGGTTACAAAGGTGGTGAGATTGTTCCGACACTCTTTATCGGTGCAACCTTTGGAACCTTTTTTGCAACCGTTACCGGATGTTACATTCCGCTGTTTGCTGCCGTTGGCATGGGTGCGGTATTCTGTGGCGTTACCAACAGTCCAATCACATCCCTGCTGATCTGTTTTGAGCTGTTTGGATTTGAGGGAATGCCGTATTTTCTGATTGCGATCGCGCTGAGTTATATGTTGTCCGGATATTATGGATTGTATAGCAGTCAGAAAATCATTTATTCTAAGTATAAGACAGAATATATTAACAGAAAAACACATTAAACATATAGAAGCCGACGGGAATACATTCTCATCGGCTTCTAATCGTATAAATGTCATAAAATTTTTATTGTCTCATCATGATTGTCAGTTGTAAAGCGGACATTCGCAATCCGCTTTCGCTACTTGCTCATGAACGCAGTCGCTTTGCGACCTGTCAGTGGGAGCTTTTAACTCCCACTGACATAAG
>QWCK01005846.1_pt1 | contig 16923 bp, 10 predicted proteins | sample 1972571 | NCBI WGS metagenome assembly QWCK01 (sample SAMN09866710, study PRJNA288562) | Human gut metagenome isolate term2_stool, whole genome shotgun sequencing... | isolation source: gut | host: Homo sapiens | place: USA: California
CCCGCAGAGCTACCGCCCGGCGGCGGATGTGCTGATGTTCGCCCACAAGTACGGCAGCGCCTTCCACCTGACCGCAGACCCTGCCGAGGGTATTCAGGATGCCGACGTGGTGGCAACGGCCGTGTGGAACACCGCCCAGCCCGGCACGCCGGAAAGTGAGCAGCGCCTGCGGGATTTTGTGGGCTATCAGCTCACAAGCAAGCTGCTGGAAAGCGCCAAGCCCGATGTCATGGTGCTGCACTGCCTGCCCGCCCACCGGGGTGAGGAGATCTCCTCGGCGGTGTTCGAGCAGCACGCACCGGAAATCTTCGATGAAGCCGAGAACCGCCTGCACGTGCAGAAAGCCGTGCTGGCCATTCTTCTGGCGGGGAAATAAAAACAGAACGCCAACAGGGCCGCCGCACATCGTTTGTGCGGCGGCCCTGTTTTTTATCGTGGGAGATTTGTTGGTGGAATAGAGCGTTGGCTGTGCGCTGCGGTGAAATGGTGTCAACCGATACTTTGCTGGCGCTCGTCCCCATAGGTCTCTATGTAGCGGAAGAACAGGTATTCGCACAGCATCAGCAGCTGTACGCGGGACTGCACCGGAAGGCCGGAGCACACAAAGTTTGTGGCGTTGACATACAGGTTTTCATCTGCCATGCCGCTGAGGGTATTGCTGCCGAGATTTGTAAAAGAAACCAATGCGGCACCACGGCTTTTGGCAACCGTTGCAGCGGCAATGATCAGACTTGTTTCGCCGGAAATGGAAAGGGCCAAAACCAGATCATCGGAAGTCAGCTGCCGGGCGCTGATATTCATCAGGGTGCTGTCATCGTAACAGAAGGCGGCCTTGCCGATGGTCTGCAGCCGCTTTGCAAGTTCGGAGCCGGGCATTCTGCTGCTACCTACGGCATACAGCTCAATGCGGCGGCTGCAGTGGATCAGCTCTACGATACGCTCTACGGTCTCCTCCGGAACCATCTCGATGGTTTTGTGGATATCCCGGAAAAAGTCGGTCGGGTGAGACTTTCGCGGCATTTCCTCCGGCTCAAACAGATCCATGCGCAAAGATGCCTTAAAATCGGAATAACCACTGAAACCGAGCTTCTTGCAAAAGCGGACGACAGAAGCCGGTGAGATGAACAACCGGTCCGCAAGTTCCGTCACCTTGAGATTGGCGATCTCGGTGTGGTTGCGAATGCAGTAAGAAAGAAGCTCATTATCGTTTTTGTTCAGCTGGGGCGTGTGTTCTGCAATGCGGGTGAAAAAGTCCATGATGTCCTCCGGCGGGAAGGCTTTGAAGAAAGTTAGCAGGTGTGAAAATATTTTCAGACTCTGGAATTGTTTCAACTTGGGCAAACTGGTTCAAAACTTTCAAAACGCCTTTAAAAAAATGTTCATATCGATTATATTATAGTCACTCTCCAAAGCGCGCGCAAGGGTAAAATCAGAAACATGATCGCAAAACGAATGTGAGGTTTCAAAAATGGAAGGATTTAAAGTTGTTATTGTCGGCGGCGGCTCCAGCCATACCCCCGGCATTATCCAGAGCCTGATTGCAAATCTTGACCGCTTCCCGCTGAAAAAGCTGGTGCTGTACGATATTGACCCGGATCGTCTGGAGCTGGTCGATACCCTGTGCGGCTCGCTGATCGCAAAGCTGGATCCGGAGTGCGTCTACTTCACCACCACGGACCCGGAAAAGGCCTACACCGATATTGACTTTGCCTTTGCTCAGATCCGTCAGGGCGGCATGGAAATGCGGGAGAAGGACGAGAAGATCTCGCTGGAGTTTGGCGTTGTGGGTCAGGAGACCTGCGGCCCCGGCGGCATGGCATACGGCCTGCGTTCCATCCCCGGCGTGTTCCAGGTGATCGACGATGTGCGCAAGTACGCACCCGAGGCATGGATTATCAATTACTCCAACCCTGCTGCGATCGTGGCTGAGGCCACCCGCCGCAAGTACAACAACTATAAGATCCTGAACATCTGCGATATGCCGGTAGCCATCATGCTGTCCTTCGCAAAGATGCTGGGTCTGGAAAAATACAACGATGTGGACCCGGTCTACTTTGGTTTGAACCACTTTGGCTGGTGGACCCACCTGTACGACAAGAGCGGTGTGGACCGTATGCCGGAACTGAAGGAAAAGATCATGAAGTTCGGTCTGGCTGCTTCTCATGATAAGCACCACTCCGATCCTTCCTGGCGCCACACATGGGAAAACTTTAAGGAAATCCTCACCGACTTCCCGGAGTATCTGCCCAATACCTACCTGCAGTACTATCTGTATGCCAAGGAAAGCGCCGAGGATATGGATCCCAACTACACGCGTGCCAACATGGTCATGGATGGCCGTGAGAAGGACATGATCGAGCAGGCAAAGCTGATCCGCGAGAGCGGCGGCAAGAAGGAAGCAAACCTGAATCTGTTCAATGCTTTTGGCGATTTTATTGTGGATGTGGCATGCTCCATTGCCTATAACAATGCGGACCGCTATCTGGTCATTGTGGAAAACAAGGGCTGCATCCCGCAGATGCCGTATGATGCCATGGTGGAAGTTCCCTGCTACCTGCGCAAGTGGGGCCCGGAGCCTGTTACCATCGGCAATATCCCCCAGTTCCAGCTGGGCATGATGATGCAGCAGGTCTCTTCGGAAAAGCTGATCGTGGATGCTTATTTTGAACACTCCTACCAGAAGGCACTGGAAGCATTCACGATGAACAAGACAGTTCCCTCTGCCAAGGTGGCACGCAAGATCCTGGATAAGATGATCGAAGCCAATAAGGGCTACTGGCCCGAACTGCACTGAGATCCTCAGGAGGTAAATCATGGAGAAGAGAGAGAAGAAAGTTACCTTTTCACAGTTCCAGAAACTGGGAAAAGTTCTAATGACGCCTGTCATGATCCTGCCCATCGCAGGTATTCTGGTGGGCATTGGCTCTGCGTTCACGACAAAGAACATTGTGGCACTGTGGCCGGTTCTGGGCAATACCTATGTCAAGCTGTTCTTTAATCTGCTCAAGGCCATGGGCAATACCATTAACTCCTATCTTCCAATCATTTTTGCTGTTTCCGTTGCCATCGGCTATGCAGAAAAGGAAAAGGGCATCGCGGCATTGTCCAGCGTGATCGGTTTCCTCGCCATGAACAATGTGATGAATATCCTGCTGACCAGTCTGGGCATTCTGGACCCTGCGGCGATGAAGACCGGCCAGTCCATGGTCATGGGCATCGCTTCGCTTGACACCGGTGTATTCGGCGGTATTCTGGTGGGTCTGCTGGTTGCAAAGCTGCATAACAAATACTATAATATTCAGCTGCCGCCGGTTCTGGGCATCTTCTCAGGCACAAAATTCGTGCCGATGATCTCGCTGCTGGCCTGCTCTGCGCTGGGTCTGGTAATGTCTGTGGTGTGGCCCTTCGTTCAGACCGGTCTGGGCTTCATGGGCGAGATCATTTATGACACTGGCATGGCAGGCAGTGTGATCTATGGTCTGGCAGAGCGTGCGCTGCTGCCTTTTGGCCTGCATCACTTTATTTACACTCCGTTCTTCTTCACAAACCTTGGCGGTTCCATGGTCATTGATGGCACGCTGTATGAAGGCGCGGTGAACATTTACAACGCCATGCTGGCTTCTCCGGATGCCATGTTTGACGTGAACATTACCCGCTTTATCATGAACGGCAAGGTTATTTTTGCTATGTTTGGTCTGCCCGGTGCGGCTCTGGCCATGTACCATTGCGCAAAGCCGGAGCGTAAGCCTCAGGTCAAGGCGCTGCTGATCGCAGCCATCATCCCCTCCATCTTCACTGGCATCACCGAGCCCATTGAGTACAGTTTCCTGTTTGCGGCTCCGCTGCTGTTCGTGGTGCACGCTGGCTATGCAGGTCTGGCCTACCTGCTGACTTACATCTGCAAGGTGAATATCCCGGGGCCCAGTTCCTTCGGCGGCCCTTTCCTGAGCACGATCTTCAATGGCATCATGCAGGCGGATAAAGGCTCTAACTGGATCTGGGTGTTCATCATTGGCATTCCCTGCTTCTTCCTGTACTATTTCACCTTCCGCTTCATGATCACCAAGTTCAACTACAAGACTCCCGGCCGCGAAGATGATGGCCAGGAGGTCAAGAAGCTGGACAAGAAAATGAGCGACGAGATGATGGCGACCATCATTGAAGGTCTGGGTGGTGCAGACAATATCCAGCATGTGGATGCCTGCTTTACTCGACTGCGCGTCAAAGTCAAAGACAAGGCTCTCGTTATGCCGGATACTGACTGGAAGCAGAAGACGGGTGCAAACGGCGTCGTTCAGGTCGCAGATGGTGTGCAGATCATCTACGGTGCCAAGGCCGATATCTACAAAAACAACCTCAAGAGCGCTCTGAACATGGACTGATTTTTCAGTGCCGGTCAGGGTTTCCCGAATAAACAGCGAGGGCATCTGCCAACGGCAGATGCCCTTTCTGCATACAAAAAATCAAACCTTTGCCGCACCGCGGTCGAGGATCTTATCGAACCGGGCAAAGAAGGTGATGGTGGTGATGGTGGCGGCCAGAATGTCGCTGACCGGCTCGGCCAGAAACACGCCGAACACTGCATCCGGCAGAACGTGCGGCAGAATGAAGATGAGAGGGATCAACAGAATGATCTTGCGCAGGCAGGCCAGCAGCAGGCTGACCTTAGCCTGCCCCAGCGCCATAAAGCTTTGCTGGCAGGCGATCTGGAAGCCCATGGCAAAAATGCCCGCCATGTAAATGCGCATGGCCCACGTGGTGTACTGGATCAGTGCGGTGTCCGAGGTGAAAATGCCCGCCACCGCGCCGGGAAACAGCATCATCAACAGCCAGAACAAGCAGGTGTAAGCCCCGCACAGCGTCAGCTGAAAACGGAAGGCTTCCTTGACGCGGGCCTTCTTGCCTGCGCCGAAGTTGAAGCTCATCACCGGCTGTCCGCCCTGACAGATGCCCTGAATGGGCAGCGTGCACAGCTGGGATGCGCTGGTGATGACGGTCATGGCACCCACAGCCACATCGCCGCCGTACCGCGCCAGACTGGAGCTGAAGCTGATAGAAAGCAGGCTTTCGGTGGAGAGCATCACAAACGAGGAGATGCCCAGCGCCAGCACCGGCAGAATGATCTGCTTTTCCGGGCGCAGGTAGTCTCTGCGCAGGCGCAGGATGGTCTTTTTGCCGGTGAGAAAGCGGATGATCCATGCCGCGCCCACGGCCTGACTGAGCACCGTGGCAATGGCCGCGCCCCGCACGCCCAGCCCGAGCCCGAAGATCAGGATGGGGTCGAGGATAATGTTGATCACCGCGCCGATCACGGTGGTAAGCATACTGGTCTTGGCAAAGCCCTGCGTGGTGATAAAAGGGTTCATGCCCAGCACCACCAGCACGAACACCGAGCCTGCAATGTAGATGCGGCTGTAGCTCAGGGCGTACGGCAGGGTGGCATCGCTGGCGCCGAACAGCCGCAGCAGCACCGGTGCCCCGGCATAGAAGCCAATGGTCAGCACCACCGAAAAGAGCAGCAGCATGGTAAAGCTGTTGGAGACGATCTTTTCGGCCTGCTGCCTGTCCCCCTGCCCCAGAGCAATGGCGGTGCGCGGCGCGCCGCCCGCGCCCACCAGCATGGCAAAAGCGTTCAGCAGCATCAGAATGGGTGTGAACAGCCCCACGCCGGTCAGCGCTGCCGCGCCAATGCCCGCAATGTGGCCGATGTAAATGCGGTCCACGATGTTATACAGCAGGTTCACCACCTGCGCCACCACGGCGGGGATCATGAGCTGCAGCATCAGCTTTTTGATGCTGCCGGTGCCCATATCTTGTTTTGCCTGTGCCATTGGAATGCTCTCCTCTATACTTCAAATTTGAAAAATATCGTTCCTATTATACTCGGCTCCCGCCCAAAAGAACAGCCTTTTTTGCAAAGAAACCGCGCTTTCTGCCCCAAAAACGCAAAACGGCACGGCTGCGTATGGCTTGCAGCCGTGCCGTGCCGTAACGGGAGAAAAGTGTTGACGGAAAACCGCTTTTTTGCTATACTGTAAAGGCTAATATATGGAGATGTATCGAAGCGGTCGTAACGAGAACGACTCGAAATCGTTTTGTCCTTAATCGGGCACGTGGGTTCGAATCCCACCATCTCCGCCAACAAAAGGCATCAGCTCAGGCTGGTGCCTTTTTTGCGGCAAGCAACCAGCCCTGCGGGCTGTTGCTTAGCCCGCGGGAGAATATCCACCATCTCCGCCAACAAAAGGCATCAGCTCAGGCTGGTGCCTTTTTTACGGCTAGATGGTGAGGATGAGAACAGGGCAGCGGTCCGCAGACCGCAAGCAACCAGCCCTGCGGGCTGTTGCTTAGCCCGCGGGAGAATCGGCATCGATCAAAATGGTCATGCGTGTTCTGCCATCCCCCCACCGAAATGCTTTCGCCGTGCGCAAATCGGCGTCTTTGAAATGCCCGCCGCTGTTCCATTCAAGGGTGCAGTCTGCGCCGCGCTCTGCAAGTCGGCTGTGCAGGGTGCGGATATTATCCCCCACCGCAGCCATGACGGTGTTTTTCGTGCGTTCTTCCTTGTCGCCAAGGCTCAGATAAATGTGCTGTACCTGTATCGGGTGCCGCTGTTCAAACTCCATCCAGCCCGGGAACCACACCGAGGGAGATGCAGCGGCGACACCGTAGAACAAATCGGTCTGGGTGGATGCCCACAGCGAAAACAATCCCGCCAGCGAGTAGCCGCCCAGAATGATTTTGACGTTCTCCGAGAGTTCAAACTGTTGTTTCAGCGTGGGGATGACCTGTTCTGTCAGAAAGCGCAGGGTGTCCGCAGCATTGCCACCGAAACCCTGCTTCCCCCACACGGCAGGGGCTTCCCACGGAGAAAGTGCATCGTTCCAGCTCTCCACCGGGATGGCCGCAAACAGAAAGTGGTGCGCACTCTGTGCAATAGTGGCAACCTCGTTTTCCATGCTTTGCAGCTCGTGTTCGCCGGTCATTTGGAGCAGCAGGTATTCTGCATGAGCTTCGCCGTAAATGCGGCAAGGCCTGTTTCCGATTTGCATTGTCTGTGCGGTCATTGCGGCATCCTCCCGAAAAAACTTTGATAAGCCCAGTATAGCAACTGAAAAATCATTTTGCAATTCAAAAAGGCGTTCGCATTCGCAGCAAGCAGGGCTTGTTGGGAAATCCCAAACCCTTGCCTGCATCGTAGGAGGGTGTAGCCATCACGGAAGCGTGATGATTGCAGGAATGCTATGCCGAAGCAACAAGAGCGGAGCCTTTTGCAAGGCCCCGCTCTTGTTGCTGCCGTTAAGCAGAAAATGAAAATGAAGGAGATTTATCTTTCAAAACCGCCTGTGGACTGCTGCAGCGATGGGGAGCCATAACAAATCCATCAGACAGGCTTTGGAAGAAGCAAACAGGGACGGGAAAAATGCACTGTCACAGGTTGATGCCGATTCCAAGGATCACGAACAGGATCGCCAGACAGATGCAGCTTACCCCGTTTCTTCGTTCCGTGAAAGCGTCCAGAGAACACTTTGCACGCTGTTTTGCCTGTTCCAACTGGGATGCCCCCGCATAAGCGGAGAATCCGGCACAAATCAAAAGCATCAAACCGATCCAGATCATCATAAGCATGCGCCCAAGGGTTTTGCCGATTCCTTCCCCGGGCTGCAGCGGATGCCGGACACCCAGCTGACCATGCTCACGCTGGAAAACCCTTCCACCCAGGCACTCCGCAAGCTGCTGCCGGAATTTGAGCACCGCAGCGGCATCCGGATCAAGCTGATCGGTGTCCCCTACGATGACCTGCTGGCGCAGCTGAACCTCATCGGGCCGCATTTTACCTATGATATGATCCGTATTGACGTGGCGCAGTTCGGAGACATCGGGCAAAGCATTTATCGTCCGCTGGACGAGCTTTCCATCTCCCCGGAGGGACTGTCCCCCCGGCTGATCAAAAACGGCTACGACAGCTACTCGATGCTGAACGGCCGGGTCTATGCCCTTCCCCTTGACCCCAGTGTGCAGATCTTTTTGTACCGCACCGACCTGTTCCACGACGCCAAGCTGTGCCGTGCCTACTACGAGCGTTTCCACGAAAATCTTGTGGTGCCCACCACCTACGAGCAGTATCTCCACGCTGCGGAGTTCTTCACCCGCAGCTGCAACCCGGACTCCCCCACCGAGTACGGCACCACCATGACCTGCGGCTCTGCCTCCGTTGCGGCAAGCGATTTTCTGCCCTTCTACCTTTCCCGCATCGACCGCTTCGGCTCCACGCCGGAGACCCTCCGGCTGGACTGCCCCGAAATGCAGGCGGCCATGCGCCAGTACCATGCACTGGAAAAGTTCTCCTGCAAGCAGAACTGGTGGGGCGACAGCATCCAGAAATTTGCGGAGGGAAAGACCGCCATGACCGTCATCTACTCCAACTATGCAGCCGAACTGATCAACTCCGGAAATTCGGTAGTCGTCGGTCGGGTGGGCGCGGCCATCCTTCCGGGATGCAAGCCTCTGCTGGGCGGCGGCATCGTGGGCATCTCCCGATACAGCCAAAAAGCGGAAGCCTGCAAGCAGTTCTTCCACTGGTACTACTCTGCGGATGTGGCTTCCCTGCTGGTTCGTCTGGGCGGCACCTCCCCCATTGTGGATGCCTATGAGGATTTCCAGAACTACAGCATCTTCCCGTGGATGAACACTTCTAAAAAGAGCTTTGGATTGGGACAGCGTGGGGTGATAAACCAGACCCCGGAGCGGTTCTCCATCCCGAAATACGAATTTGCAGTAGGCACTGCCGTCCGCAACGTGGTGCAGGACCTGATGACCCCGGAGGATGCCAGCCGTATGGCGCAGGCCCTTTACGATGCTGCAGACCCGATCTGTCGCTAAACCGGAACAGGAACTGCATGAATATGAAAAGCCCACAGGCCGGAATTCCATCTGACCTGTGGGCTTTTTGTCTCTTTTCGGTTCTCAGTGCTTCGGTTTTTTGCCCCAGAGCCCCAGTCCGCTGCGGCTGGATGCTTTGCCGTGCTTGGGCGCTGCAGCCGGCTTCGGTGCACGGCTGCGCTTCTTCTCTGGCTTTGGTTCGGGTTTCGGCTCGGTCCAGGGGAGCAGACCGGCCTTGGACTCCGCTTCGGGCTCCGGCTGTACGGGTTTCGGCTTCTCCACCGGTATGGGTGCAGGCGGTGCTTCCGGTACGGTCTTTGGCTTCTCCGCCGGCACGGGTGCAGCCGGCGGTGTATCCGGTACAGGCTGGGGGGCCGGAGCCGCCCCCGAAGCCGGCGGTGCATCCGGAACGGACTGCGGCTGCTGGGTAGCGCTGCTGTCCGCTGTCGGCTTCCGCTCTGGCCGCTTCCAGCTGCCGTCTTTTCCCATGCGGAGCAGCTCCCACATGATCTCATCATCGCTCCGGGTATTCTGGCTGCGCTGCAGATCATCGGTCAGTTCGTCCATCACGCTTCGGCCATCTCCTGCCGGTTTCCATGTCGGCTCCAGCGCGGAATCTGCCGGACGGAGCAGGTCCTCCGGCAGAGGGCTGTCGGCGTTTTCTGGTTTCTTCTTTTTCTTCCGGATGGGAGCTGCGATGTGCTCCGGATGGAGCGGAAGGATTTCCAGCGACTGCACTTCGTTGACCACACAGCCCAGCAGCTGCACACCGGACTTGTTCAGCTTTTCAATGGCATCCTGTATGACAGACAGCGGGGCGGCGTCGTGACGCACAACGAACAGCGCATGGTCTGCCAGCTTGTTCAGACGCAGCACATCCGAGGAACGTCCCACCGAGGAAGCATCAATGATGACATACTCGTAGGGCTCCATGATCGGTTTCAAAAAGTCGAATAGGGCGGCATCCAGCGGCACCGCATCGGGTTCCAGCACCATCGGCAGAAGGTCCAGATAGCCAGTCAGCGAAATAACCGCTTCCGGCTCGGCAGATTCGCCTTTGTACAGGGCATTCAGTGTCCGGCTGTACGGCAGATCCTGCAAAAACATTCCGCCCAGGCGGGGAGCACGGGTGTTCAGATCCAGCAGCAGGGTGCGCTTTTCCATATCGGACAGCTGCAGGGCCAGATTGGCCGCCACCGTGCTCTTGCCTTCTCCATCCTCAGCCGAAGTCACATAGAACCAGTGCGGCTCTGCCGTGGTGCCGAACCGGTTGATCAGGATATGCGCGGCCGAAGCAAAGTTCTGCACGGCATCGGCATCTGCACGGTGCGTTTCGCTCAACAGCTGCATGTTCTTCTGGAAGTAACTGTTGTCCTTGGGGATGCTGCCCAGAGTTTCGAGCTTCAGGACGTCCTCCACGTCCTTCACATTCAGCAGGGTGGGCCGCAGGAAAAACTCCAGCACCGCCAGACCCGCACCGGCGGCCAGACCCAGCACACAGAAGATCACCCACAGGCGGACATACTGGCCGGCACCGCCGCCCGTTGTAGAAGCTGCTTCCGGAGCGTCGATCATGGCCACAGAGCCCATCATCAGCGTTTCCGGCAGGATCTCCTTGATGGCATCCACCAGCGCATTCATCAGCTGGACGCCGGCCTCGGCATTGTTCCAGGTCAAGGTAAGCAGCAGCACCTGCGTCTCATTGTAGCGGCTCACCTGCAGATTCTGAGAAACATCCTGTGTTGTGACCGATACAAGGCCCGAATGATCAATGGCAGTCTGCAGGGTGCGCTCACTCTTCATCACAAAGGTCGCGGCGTCCATCATATCCAGGGTCTGATAAAAGGTGTTTGAACTCAGATAATCAGAATTATTGTTTACAACGCCGTCTGCAGAGGGTTGGGAGGTGATCGCAACGGAACAATTGACCGCGTAGTTGGTACGGCTGTTCCGCAGAAAGGAGACGCCGCTGAACACGAATCCGCAGAAAAAGCCCAGCAGGCCCAGCACAAGGATCGTCTTCCGGTGTTTGAAGACGGTGTACAGCAGGTCGCTGATGCGGATCTCGTCATTGTCCATTGTTTCTCACCACCTTTACGATTTATTTTCGCTCTGGTCGAGGGTCTCGTCCTGAGCTGCAGCAGCTTTCCGCGCCTTGCGGCGGCGTGCAAGGATGCCCCACAGGAACACCAGCAGCCAGACCGCACCGACGGCGACCACAGCCAGAACGGCCAGAGCCACCGCACTGCGCAGCGTAAACACCGGCACGGTCCAGTTCTGCGTACTTGCCGTATCCTGTACAGTGAACGGATATTTCCGGGCATTTGCGGGATCTGCCTTGCCGCGTACCACGTAGTAGCTGCCCTCGGTCAGATCGGTGAACAGCTGGCCGGAATCGCTGGACGTCCAGCTCCGGATCAGCTGATCCTGCTCGTTGTACAGGGAGAGCTGTTCGCCCTCCGTATTGCTGCGCAGCACCATATCCACGGCAGAGATGGATACCCGCAGGAGCCGGTTGGTGATGTCCAGCATTGTGCTGCCTGCACCGTCAATGCGGCCGTCCGCAGCGACGATCACCGTGTGATCCGTGTCGTCCGGACGGTAGTTTTCCGGTGCCTGCTGTTCGCGGATAAGATAGGTCGTGCTCTTATCCAGATCGGTCAGACGGATCTGGCCCGCCCCATCGGTCGCCACCGTCTGGGTGGTGCCGGTGCGCCGGTTGGCCACCGTAAAGACTGCACCCTCCAGAGCGGAGGAAGTAAGCTCGTCCGTGACGTTCAGAATGATCTTGGTCTTTTCGGTATCGATCTTGTGCAGCTCCGGGTCGCTGCCGTTCTTCTTTTCCACTTCTGCATCCAGATCCTGCTGCATGGTGGTGTAGTAGTTGGGGGACGACTGCTGCTGCACCGTGTACTTGCCAAGATACAGTTCCACGCTTTCGCCGTAGCCGGCTTCGTCACAGGTGATGGTATCCACCTGCTGGCCCTGCGTATAGCGCACCGTGCCATCCTTTGTGATGATATCTTCGGCTGCGATCACCCGGAAGGTGCCGCCGCCTACAGGCTGCTGGGTTTCGGCGTCGTTCATCTGCAGCCGGATGATGTTTTTGCAGGGAGCCACCCGGATCTGCACGATGTAGGGCTCCGGCCAGTCGTACATGCGGTCCACATCGTAGTAGGTGTCCGCTGCCGCATCGTATCCTTCCGGCTCACTGAGCTGACGGAAGTAGTAGCTGCCCTGCCAGATCTTTTCCGGCAGATAGAAGGTGCCTTCCCCGGTGGTCTCATACTCCCGGTAGCTGATCTTTTCCGGGTAGTAGGTATTCAGGGTCTGCAGGCTGCCGTTTATCAGATGGGCCGTATCCGTGCGGTACAGCTCAAAGCGCACACCGGCTTCCTGAATGCGCCGCTCGGTCTCCTCATCGATCAGCTCGGCAAACACGGCGGCCTTAACGCCGTCCTCGTCGTAGCCGCCGCCACCACCGCCGCCGCCGGTCTGGATGATCTGCTGATCGTATCGTCCGTCGCCGTCGCCGGGGTCGTCATCGGCACCGCCATCGTGCCAGCCGTCGTAGTCATCGTCATGCCAGCCGCTGGACGCGGCCTCCTCACTGGAAGAGGAGGGCTCTTCGAGGCCGGTATAATCGCTCAGAAGATAAAGGCCCAGCAGTGCAATGATCAGAAGCAGCACATACACAAGGGCGCTCATCATATCGGTTGCCGGCTGCCAGAAATTGTATTCTGCATCCGGATCCTGTCTGCGTTTTCTCGTTTTCATCCGGAGTGCCCCACTTTCAGGATCCTGACAAATTCATCCACCGACAGCGGACGGGAGAAGAGGTATCCCTGCCCTTCGGTGCAGCCGGCTTTGCGCAGCACGTTCAGCTGCTCGGTGCTTTCAATGCCCTCGGCCAGCAGATTCAGCCGGAGCGTGCGGGCCTGTGCAAAAATACCGGGCAGCACATCGGTCTTATTCTGCAGCGCGGCGCTGCGCAGATCCAGTTTGAGCAGGTCGGTGCCAAAGCCGCCCAGTGCGCTCAGTTCCACATAGTCGCCGTCAAAGCCGTCCAGGATCACCCGGAAGCCCATCTGCTGCAGCTGTGCTTCCGTATCGCTCAGCGCACCATGGGTCTCCAGATAGGCAGACTTTGCAATATCGATGTTCAGATATTTTGGCGGGATACGGTACTTTTTGAGCATTTCGGAGAAAAACTCCGCCACATCGGTGGCCAGAATATCCGTCTTTGTGACATTGACCGCGATGGGGACCGGGCGGACTCCCGCATCGATCCACACGCGGATAGTCTTGCACACTTCCTCCCAGATGTACTGGTCCAGCTTGGTGATGTAACCATTGTTTTCCAGCACCGGGATGAACACGGCAGGCGAGATCACGCCCAGCACCGGGTGGTTCCAGCGCACCAGTGCTTCGGCACCGACCACCCTGCGGGTGTTCAGATCATATCGGGGCTGCAGGAAGAAGGTAAACTCGTTCTTGCGCAGACCGTCCAGGATCTGCGGCATCAGCACGCGCTCGTTGAGGCCTGCACTTTGCACCGTCTCGCGGCTCAGAACGCCGTTGCCCGCATTTCTGGGCAGGCGCTCCAGCAGCTCCAGGATCTGCCGCACTTCGCGGCGGCTGCTGTAGCGCGCCTGCTCGTCGGTGGTGGGAATGACCGACTTGTGGAATTCTTCCAGAAACAGCCCGGTCTCGCGATTCATGATAGTGCGCAGGACATTGTTTGTGATGTTGAAGAGGATCGACAGGATCACGCCTGCAATAGAGGTATAGAATGCCGTGTTGATGCCGGCCAGAATGGACTGCACGCTGCCCAGTGCGGCTTCCACCGTGACGAAGCTGATGCCCCGCAGGCCCAGCAGCAGACCTACGAAGGTGCCAAGGATGCCCAGACCGGTCAGGGTGCCGGGCAGCTGTGCGATGACGCCTTTCCATGTGTGCAGCGCCAGCACGTCTTCATTGAGCACTTCGTCAAGATCGCTGACGATCTGCCCGGTCTCACGCTGATGCTGCACTTTTTCACGATATTCCTCAAACAGTCCGTCCAGCGTCTTCTGCTGGAAAAAGCGTTCGATCTGCAGGGCCGCGACCCATGCGGAGCTGCCTTCGGTCTCAGACGCCTTGCGGATGCTTTTTTGGCCGTTCAGCAGGCCGCTCGTAATGGAGATGGTCGGTAAAAGGCCATGGATGCACCCGGCCAGTGCAATGATGCACATAAGACCAACGATCAGCGCTGAGAGCAGATCCGGGGAGTACGCTGCAAGTGCAATGCTGCTTAGAAGCAGCACCGCCACAGACAGGTAGGAAAACAGCTTCATATTTCCATCCTTCCTCTTGTTTTGAACGGAGAACCGTTTTCATAAGCAGTGCACACTGCCGGAACGGCCTTTTTGCCCATATCCATTCGGTGCACTCTGCTTACGAAAACGCTTCCAACCGAGCACAAAACACCTGCTCTTCCGAAAACGTTGCCCCAAACGGCCCCTTTATGTAGAAATAGACTGAATTTTTGATGTTTCAGATACACCCTGATAAAAATGTGCATTTTTTGAGTGTCAGGCTTTCATTTTACCACGTTCTTGGCGAAAGAGCAATCATTTCCGGAAGAAATTGGAATTGCGGAAGTTCCAGCCGTGGAGCGGGATTTTGGTGCATGAAAGCCGGCATCCTGCGTCTCTCACAGCGCAGCGCGCGCAGCCATCATGCAGCTGCTGCGGCGGCAAAACGGATGGGGGAACACCTTGCGCCGGATAAAAAAATGCCGTGGACCCTTTGCAGGATGCACGGCAGATCCGCTATGAAACAGGATGGGCCTTACGGTTCGTTTTTCCGGGCAAGGTCCTTGGTGTACAGGGCACGGGTGGCGTTGAGCACGGCCAGCACCATCACGCCCACATCGGCAAAGATGGCGGTCCACATGCTGGCCATGCCGATCGCGCCCAGCACAAGGCAGGCGAACTTGATGGCCAGTGCAAACACGATGTTCTGATACACGATGCGCAGGGTGCGGCGGGCAATGCGCATGGCCAGCGCGATCTTGGCCGGGTCGTCGTCCATCAGCACCACGTCTGCGGCCTCAATGGCGGCATCGGAGCCCAGCGCACCCATGGCGATGCCCACATCGGCACGGGACAGCACCGGCGCATCGTTGATGCCATCGCCCACAAAGGCGAGGTTCTCTTTGGGCCGCTTTGCGGCGAGCAGCGTTTCGATCTGGTCTACCTTGTCGCCCGGCAGCAGGCCTGCATGGTATTCATCCAGACCCAGCTCTGCGGAAACGGCCTTTGCTACGGGCTCGGCGTCGCCGGTCAGCATGACGGTCTTGCGCACACCGGCGTCCTTCAGGCCCCGGATGGCCTGTGCACTGTGGGGCTTCACCACATCGGCGATCAGCAGATAGCCCGCGTACCTGCCCTCAATGGCAACATGCACAAGGGTGCCCGTCTCGCTGACGGCGGGGGCGTTCAGGCCCAGCTTTTCCATCAGGCGGGCGTTGCCGGCAGCAACGGTCCTGCCGTCCACCTTTGCGGTGACGCCGTGGCCGCCCAGCTCCTGCACGTCGGTGACGCGGTTCGGATCGATCTCCCTGCCGTAAGCGGTCTTGATGCTCAGGGAGATGGGATGCTTGGACCAGCTCTCGGCCAGTGCGGCGGCTTCCAGAAGCTGCTGCTCCGTGGTACCCTCTGCGGGGTGGATGCCGGTCACCTTAAAAGTGCCCTGGGTCAGGGTGCCGGTCTTGTCGAACACAACGATGCCGGTGCGGGCCAGCTCTTCCAGATAGGTGGAACCTTTGACCAGAATGCCGCAGGCAGATGCACCGCCGATGCCGCCAAAGAAGCTCAGGGGGATGCTGATGACCAGTGCGCAGGGGCAGCTGATGACTAGGAAGGTCAGTGCACGGTAGACCCAGTCGCCAAAGCGGGCGGGCTGACCCATGAGCAGCAGCACCACCGGCGGGATAAAGGCCAGAGCCAGTGCGCTGTAGCACACGGCGGGGGTGTACACGCGGGCAAACCGGGTGATGAAGTTCTCAGCGCGGGCCTTCTTCATGCTGGAATTTTCCACAAGGTCCAGAATTTTGGAAACGGTGGATTCGCCGAATTCCTTGGTGGTTTTCACCTTCAGCAGGCCGGTCATGTTCACGCAGCCGCTGATGACCTCGTCACCGGTCTGCACGTCGCGGGGCAGGCTCTCGCCGGTCAGGGCGGCGGTGTTCAGGGCAGAAGCGCCCTCCACGATCACGCCGTCGATGGGCATGCGCTCACCGGGCTGCACCACGATCACGGTGCCGATCTCCACGTCGTCCGGGTCCACCTGCTCCAGTTTTCCGTCCTCGCCCTCAATGTTGGCGTAGTCCGGGCGGATGTCCATTAAGCTGGAAATGCTCTGCCGGCTCTTGCCCACGGCCACGCTCTGGAACAGCTCGCCGATCTGGTAGAAGATGATGACGGCGCAGCCCTCCATGTAGTCGCCCAGCGCAAATGCACCCACGGTGGCAACGGCCATCAGGAAGCACTCGTCAAAGGGCTGGCGGTTCTTGATGCCAAGCAGTGCCTTGCGCAGCACGTCCCAGCCCACCACGAGGTACGGGATGCAGTACAGCGCCAGCTCCACCGGTGTGGGGAACTGGGGCAGCAGCTTGAGGATGAGCACCAGAACCACCGCAGCAATGATGCGCTGCAGGTTCTTTTTCTGCTTCTTATTCATAGTAAAGCTCTCCTTTTTTGGGGGATCATGGGCCGCATTGCGCTGCGGCAGGCGGGGACTTTTCAACAATTTTTCCCCATAAAAATGGATATTCCACGGTTTTACCCGGGTTTTCCACGCAGTTTTTCTGCCGGAAAAGCACTTTTTCACGTTTCTTTTGCAAGTTTTCCGCAAAGGATGTTGAAAACCGGGTTGAAACTGTTGAAAACAGTCTGTTTTTTCAACAGAAAAAGTTATTGCACAACACAATCGCACACAAAGTAAAAAGCATCTGCACATTCGTTTGAGCTCTCAGAAAATCTACGAATTCTTGCT
>QWCK01003539.1_pt1 | contig 16920 bp, 17 predicted proteins | sample 1972571 | NCBI WGS metagenome assembly QWCK01 (sample SAMN09866710, study PRJNA288562) | Human gut metagenome isolate term2_stool, whole genome shotgun sequencing... | isolation source: gut | host: Homo sapiens | place: USA: California
CCGGACAACTATGACTTTCTGCCTTTGATGAAGGACCCCATTCTGGCCGTGCTGTCCCGAAAGAACCCCTTGGCCCGGGGAGAGACGGTGGACATCCGGGAGCTGATCCGATATCCCTTCATCCTCCCAAACGAGGGGGCGGACGAGAGTGTGCGGAACGTAATGCAGGAGGAGGGGCTGACCCCAAACATCCGCTTCCGCATCAAGGGCGACATGGCCACCCTGGCCATGATCGGCCAGGACCTGGGGGTGTCCCTGATCCCCAAACTGGCCATCCTGCCGGTGTGGGACGATTTGGTCACCCGCCCCCTGCGGGAGCCCCATTTCCGCACGTTGGGTATTTGCATCCGCTCACTGAAATATGCCTCGCCAACGGCCAAGGCTTTCATTCAGGAGACACGGGACTATGTGCAGGAGCATTGGACGCAGCAGGAAAGTGAATAGACATAACGCAGAGGAACCTTCCGCCGAGGTATGGCGGAAGGTTCCTCTGTTTGGTAAAGCGCATGGAAAAGACGAATCGAAAGGAGACGAAGATTACAGATACTTGGAGAAATCCTGCTTGGCAAAGCCGTTGAACACGCCCCAGGGGATGACCAGGTCGACCCACATGTGGTGGCGGTTGAAGTACATCAGGGCGGCCTCAGTGAGCTTGATGAGCTGCTCCAGGTTCTCCACAGAATCCAGGGCCTCGATGTACATATTCAGCAGCTCCCCGGCCATGGGGACACCGGTGAACTTGAAGAACTTGGCCTTATAGTCCAGCAGGTTCTTGGCATAGCGGACCAGGGTGTGCAGGTCCACATTGCCTTCCTTGGCGGTCTCCACCATGTAGAACAAAATCTCGTCGCACAGGGTGCGCATCTCAGAGTCGGCATACAGGGCAGTCATCACATACTGCCCATACACGTTGGTGTCGCCGGGGACCACGCCATTGCTCAGGTCGTAAACATCATGGGGCATATTTTCCCAGATGGCCAGACGGCGCTCCTCGAACTTATCAATCGCAGCTTTCCAGTCCATAGATATCCCTCCTTATTCCACTTCGCCCACAATGGTCATGATGCTGCCCTGCTTCAGCCAGTTTTTGATGCCAGCCACCTGAAGTGCCTCTTTGCCCTCGATGATGCGGCCGATACGGCTGATGGGAAGGGGCTCGTCGGTGCACACACCATAGGGGATGCACAGCTGGCAACGGGGGGGATAGTACGCCAAATCGAACATATCCAGGTCGCCGCCGCGGCACTTGTTCTCAAAGCCGCAGGGATAGGGCAGGGTGCCGAAAATCAGCTGGCCGTTCAACTTGGCGTGCTGAACCACGGCCCGCTGGCCGGGGTTGCTCAGGATCATGTTGCAGATCTCCGGGGCCTTGTCTACATAGAGCTCCGCCACAATACGGGTGTCGTCGATGGTGATCGCAATTTTCTTGTTCGCCATAACTTCCATCTTCCTTTCTGCTGCAAGTTTGCTGGATGATGATATTATCTTATCGCAGCATTATTGATAAATCAACTGAATAAATATTATAATATACATGCAAAAACAGAATGCAATGTAAATTGATGCCGACATAGATGTTGTGCGTTCTGACGACAAGAACAGAAAACAAACTTGAGCCTTTCAGCAATTCTTACGTGCGCTGGAGACGGGTGAGGACGCTGAATACAGCTACAACGGCAGTGCATGGCAGACTTCCCTGGAGTCCACCGACCTGACCGTCAGGACCACCTATGCCTTCCGGGTCCGCTATGGGGAGACAGATACCCGCGCGGTTTTTGACCTCAGCGATGCGGCGGAGTTTGTAGTCCAGCGGGGTCTGATGTCCAGCGTGGGAGAAAACCTGTCCGGCGGCAGTTGGAACGCCACCCGTGCCGAGATGGCCGTGATGCTCCAGCAGTTTGTCAAGCTGACGGAGAAGTAAAGACAGACAAAGATAGCAAAACCCCGGCGGTCTGCGGGCCGCCGGGGTCAACTATTTTGGAACGGATCGCCGCGTCGGGCTATGCGCTTCTTGCAATGACGCGGGCGGCCAAGGCTGCCCCATTGCAAAAAACGGAGCAGGCGATAAAACGCTTGCTCCGTTTTTTGGTGACCCAGCGGAGATTCGAACTCCGGACACCCTGCTTAAAAGGCAGGTGCTCTGCCAACTGAGCTACTGGGTCAGGTATTGAATTGAGGTATCCTCTGCCAAATCGAAGCCCAGCGAAGCGGGTTCGATTTGGAAATGAGGAACATGAAGCCTGTGAGGAGTTGGCAGGGATGGCTGGACTCGAACCAGCGAGTGAGGGAGTCAAAGTCCCTTGCCTTACCACTTGGCTACACCCCTATGTCCGCAAGAGACAAAGAAAACGGAAGAAGGACCGGAGCCGAAGCTCCGGCCCTTCCGCCTTATATGTGGGGTGGGTAAAGGGATTCGAACCCTCGACACCCGGAACCACAATCCGGTGCTCTAACCAACTGAGCTATACCCACCATATCTGGCTGGAACGCTGTATTCGGGAATCCGTCTGCGCTGTGTCTGCCGCTTTAAAAAAGTGGCACGCCTGAAGGGACTCGAACCCCTGACCCACTGCTTAGAAGGCAGTTGCTCTATCCACCTGAGCTACAGGCGCATATGGAGCGGGTGATGGGAATCGAACCCACGCGACCAGCTTGGAAGGCTGGGATTCTACCATTGAACTACACCCGCATGGACGGCGTATTCTCTCACGTCAGCTTAGATATAATAGCATAATTCCAGCCGCCTTGTCAATCCCCTTTGCCAATTTTCCAGGCTAAATTTTTGTGCCGGGCGCTGACCCGCTTCGTCAAAAATTTCCCCTTTACAATCAGAAAAAATTCTGTTATAATATCAAAGTATCCAATAGAGATGCGTCCGTAGTTCAATGGATAGAGCGTCAGATTCCGGTTCTGAATGTTGGGGGTTCGAGTCCCTTCGGGCGTACCAGAGACATTTGCCATAGGCAAATGTCTCTTTTTTTATGCTGGACAAGCAGAACAGTACAGAACCGTACAGGGAAAAAGACAGATGAGAAAAAGGGCTGCTGCACAGACGATTGCCTGCGCAGCAGCTCTTTTGCTTCAAAACAAGGAGTCTGGGCTTTTGGGATATCGGAGGACCTTACCCGGCGTAGCCCAGCAGTCTGGGGATGGTCAGGCTGACGGCGGGGATATAGGTGATGATCAGCAGGCCCAGCAGCAGCACCAGCAGGAAGGGGATGATCTTTTTGACCAGCTGAGCGAAGGGGATGTTGCCGATGCCGCAGGCCACGAATAGGTTGACACCCACAGGCGGGGTGATGAAGCCGATGGCCAGGTTGACCACCATGATCAGGCCGAAGTGGACGATGTCCACGCCGAAGTTGGCTACCACGGGGTACAGGATGGGGGCCAGGATGAGGATGGAGGAGTTGGTCTCCAGCAGGCAGCCACAGGCGAGGAGCAGCACGTTGATGATCATCAGCATGACGATCTTGTTGTCGGTGAGGCTGAGCATGGAGGTGGCGACCATGTCGGGGATCTGCTCCAGGGTGAGCACGCGGCCCAGGATGGTGCTGGTGCCCACGATGATGTTCACGGTGCCGTGGGTGCAGGCAGCGTCAGCAAACTTGGCGTACAGGGTCTTCAGGTTCAGTTCTTTGTAGATGAACAGGCCCACCAGCAGGGCATACACCACGGAGACCACGGCGGCCTCGGTGGGGGTGAAGATACCGCTGTAGATGCCGCCCAGGATGATAACGGGGGAGAGAATGGCCCAGAAAGCATCCTTGAAGTTGGCGGCCACCTTGGCCCAGCTGAACTGCTCGCCGTTGCCGGTGAAGCCGTGCTTCTTGCAGGAGAGCACGGCAGTGATAATGAGCAGCAGGCCCAGGATGATGCCGGGCATAAAGCCGCCCATGAACATGGTGGCGATGGAGGCGTTCACGGAAATGCCGTAGGAAACCATGGGGATGCTGGGGGGGATGATGACACCCAAACAGCCGGAGGCTGCCACCAGGGCCATGGCGAACTTCTTGTCATAGCCCTTTTCCACCATGGTGGGGACCATGATAGCGCCCACAGCGGCTGTAGTGGCAGGCCCGGAGCCGGAGATGGCACCGAAGAACATGCAGGTGATGACGGTGACGATGGCCAGACCGCCGGTGAGGTGGCCCACCAGAGAGTCAAAGAACAGCACCAGCCGCTTGGACAGGCCGCCGCCCTCCATCAGGGCCCCGGACAGGATGAAGAAAGGAATGGCCATCAGGGGGAAGGAGTCGCAGGAGGCGAACAGGCCGGAGGCGATGTATCCCATGTTCACAGACCCGGTGGCCAGGGCATAGGCCACCACGGACAGGCCGATGGAGAAGCCGATGGGCACCGAGGTAAACACGCACAGCAGGAACACGATAAGAATGATCATTGCACCCATCAGACAGCACCTCCCTCTGTACCCTTCGCGCCCTTGCACAGCTGACGATAGGACTTGATGTGGAACACAACGTTTTCAATGGAACGGAAGGCGCACAAAAGCATACCGAGCACAGGGCCGGCATACGCATAACCCATGTTGATTTTGGTGGCAGGGGCATACTGCACATAATCAAAGGCCACGTGCTGCAGTGTCTGCCAGCCGTAGAACGTCATGGCGGCGGCAAAGACCAGCACGCCTACGTCGCCGATCAGATTGAAGATCAGCTTTCCGGTGTCACCGCAGAGGATGGGGAAGATGTCCACCTTCTGGTGTGCCCGGCGGCGGGTGGCATAGGCCGCGCCCACATATACGGCATAGATGAAGAGATAACGTCCGATCTCCTCGGTCCAGGCCATGGGTATCGTCACATACACGCTGATGGCACGGATGATGATCTGGATGAAAATGACCAGCGTCATCGCCGCCAAGACGAACACGCAGATCATTTCTTCCAGGCGCTCGTCTAAAAATTTCAATAGTTTCATAGTACTTTTCCCCTATTACACAGATGCGAGTGCGAAAATTCGTTCGTGCGCCGCCCGGTGCGGACGGCACCCCAGCCGGGGTGCCATCCGCGGCCTGCATACAGGGCCGGACGGGGGTGCGGGTCATACTTGCTTGGGAATGAGGGCAGGGAAGCGGGAAGATCAATAGTTGGCAATGTCGGCCATGATGGCATCCAGATCATACTGGGGATACTGGCCGCGGTACCAGTCGTACACGGGCTGGCAGGCATCCTTAAAGGCGGCACGCTGGTCGTCGGTGAGGATGGTGACATCCATGGTCTTCTTCATCTCGTCCAGATAGGAATCCAGCTTGTCAGCATAGTCCTGGCGCTCCTTGGCCACGGCCTCCTGAGCGGCCTGGACCACCACCTGCTGCAGGTCCTCGGGCAGGCTCTGATAGAAGGCCTCGGAGATGAAGATGACGGAGGTATCCTGGACGTGGCCCAGGTCGGTGTAATAGCCCTGGACCTCGTTGAACTTAGAGTCCATGGACAGGATCAGGCCGTTGTCCTGGCCATCCACGGCACCCTGCTGCAGCGCGCTGAACAGCTCGGAGAACTGCATGGAGACGGGGGCGGCGTTCAGGGCCTCGAAGGTCTTGATGTACACGTCAGAGGTCATCACGCGCAGCTTCAGGCCGGCGCAGTCGGCGGGAGTGGCCACGGCGTGCTTGGAGTTGGTCAGAGCGCGGGCATCGTTGTAGAAATAGCCCAGCACGCGGACGTTGGTGTCCTTCAGGAACTGGTCCTCAATGGCCTTCACGGTCTCGCCGTTGTCGAAGTAATCAAAGGACTGCTCCTTGCTGGAGAACAGGAAGGGCAGGGCGAAGGGGGTGTACAGGTCAGAGAACTGGGTGACGGAGGCGGAGGACACGTCGCCCATCTGCACGGTGCCGTTAGGCTGCTGCATCTGCTGGAAGCAGTCGCTGAACGCGCCCAGCTTGTTGTTGTTGAACACGGTCATCTCAATGCGGCCGTTGCTGAGCTCTTTCATCCGGTCGGCCATATACTTGGCGTTGATGGCCTGGGGGTTGGAATCGGCAACGGTGTTGGCATAGGTGATCTTATAGACCTTGCCATCGCCGCTGCCGCCGGAAGCAGCAGCGCTGTTGTCGCCGCCGGAAGTCTTGCTGCCGCAGGCGGCCAGGGACATGACCGTCACCAGGGACAGGGCCAAAGCGATGATTCTTTTCATTTTAAAACCTCCAATATAAATTTGTTTCTCTGCCGTTTATCAATCAGACCGAGCCCGCAGCCGGGCCGGTCAGATCTCCTGACTGACTCCCTCCAGAACGGCGCTGCCGTCTGGGAGAAGGGCACCGCCGCAGCCGTCTACCCGGCCGGTTCCGGCGGCGTAGTAATCGCCGTCCACTCTCATCACGCTGTTGAGCATGGTGCTCATGGCCTGGTCCACGGTGTTGCGCACCAGGTGGTGCCCCCGGGCCTCCAGCAGCTTGAGGGTGTCCTCGGAGATGCCGTATTCCACCTCAAGGCCCTGGGCGTTGGTGATCACATGGATGTAAGGCAGGTTGACCAGCCGCTCGGGGGTCATGCCATAGTCCACCGCGTTCACGATGCCCTGCAGGGTGCCGGTGATGATGCGGGGCCCGCCCGCCGCGCCGATGGCCAGGAAGGGTCTGCCGTCCCGCAGGACCATGCAGGGGGACATGCTGGACAGGGGGGTCTTGCCGCCCTGGATGGCGTTGGCACTGCCATAGGTCAGCCCCTGACTGGTGAGGGCTCCCACCGCCGCGGAGAAGTCGGACATGGCGTTGTTCAGCACAAAGCCATAGCCGCCCACCACGATGCCGCAGCCGAACCAGTCCCGAACGGTCTGGGTCTGGGAGACGGCGTTGCCGAAGCGGTCCATCACCGCAAAGTGAGAGGTGTTGCCGGGATAGTCCTTGGCGGCGATGTTCTCCGCCGCGGCGTAATCCTGGGCCTGCGCCCCGCTCTGGGCAAAGCGCTGGGCGGCAAATGCCTTGGAGACCAGCCGGTCGGTGTCCACGTGGACAAAGTCCGGGTCGCCCAGGGCCTCGCTCCGGTCTGCAAAGCCCAGCTTGATGGCCTCGGCCAGGGCGTGCAGGCTGTCCGCCGTGTTGTGGCCCATGGCCTTCAGGTCGCTGTGCTCCAGGATGTTCAGCATTTCTACCACGGCGCAGCCGCCGCTGGGGGGCGCGAAGGCCACCACCTCGCAGTCGCGGTAGGCAGAGCGGACGGGCTGGCGGAATTTGGGGGTGTAGTTTGCCAGGTCGTCGGTGGTGAAGCAGCCGCCCCGTTGGTTGATGAGCTCCACCAGATCCTGGGCCACCTTGCCCCGATAGAAGTAGTCCGTACCCTGTTCGGCGATGTTTTTCAACAGAGTGGCCATCTCCGGGTTCTTCTGCACCTCGCCGAAGCGGTAATAGCTGCCATCCGGCTTGAGATACAGCTTGCGCATGGACTCAGACAGCTTGAGCTTGCGCTGGACGGAGTCGTCGTCCATGGTCAGCGCGCCGGTGAAGCTGGTGCCAAAGCCCTCCTCCGCCAGACGGATGGCGGGGGCCATCACCTGGGAGAGGGTCATGGTGCCGTATTTCTCCAGCATGACCTCCAGGGTTTTCAACAGGCCGGGAATGGCCACCGATTGTCCACCCAGGTCCTTCCACTCGTCCTGCACCACGCCATCCTTCAGGAACAGGTCCTCCTTGGCGTTCTGGGGGGCCACGCCCCGGCCGTCTACCGAGTGGAACGCGTTGTCCTTGGCGCTGTAGATCAGGCTGAAACAGCCGCCGCCGATGCCGGAGTGGTGGGGCTCCACCACAGACAGGGCCAGGGATACGGCGGCGGAGGCATCAAAGGCGTTTCCGCCCTGCCGCAGGATCTCAAGTCCGGCCCGCGTGGCATAGATACTGTTGCTGCTCACCGCGCCATAGGGGCCGTGAGCGACCGGGCGGCCCCAGTGGGACGGCCACATGTACTGACCTTTTTGTTCTGCCATAGCGTTCACCTCTAAAACATTCACCGGTTTCCGGGTGGAAGTGTGTTTTGTTTCACGATATGAAATATGTAATATATTACACATCACAGGTAAAAAGCCGTCTGGCTGGGGACGGCTATTTTACGGCTTCTTGGTCCAATAATTGCCTAAGGTACGGCGGTATGCATTTTCAAGATGAGAGGCGGCGGCCTGCCGGGCCTGTTGAGCGTTCCGGTTTTTTACCGCCTCGTACAGGGCCTGGTGCTCATCCACAATGGACTGGGCAAAGGTCTGGCTTTGATAGACGGTGAGGGTCTCGAACCGGAGATAGTGGTTGAGCACATCGTCCAGTGTGTTGTAAAGCAGGGCGTTGTGGGCCGCCTTGGCCACAGAGCGGTGGAACTGGTGGTCGATGCGGTAATTCTGGATGATGTTGTCGGTGCTGTGATGGCGCTGATTGGCCTCCAGACATTCCCTGATATAGTCAAGGTCGCTCTTGGTGGCCCGCTGGGCGGCCAGCTCAGCACCGGCCATCTCCAGATAGATGCGCATTTCCAATATATCGTGGATGGCCTGGTCGTCCAAGGAGACGATCTGGATACCCTTACCCCGGCAGAACCGGATGTAATTCTCCTTTTGCAGCTCCAGCAGGGCCTCTCGCACCGGGGTACGGCTGATGCCCAGCTCCTGACAGATGGCCTCCTGGGAGTAGATGGTGTCGGCCTGAAAGCGCTGATAGAGAATGGCCTCTTTGATCAGGCGATAGGCCTGCTCTTTATAGGTGGGTGTTTTGATCTGCCCGTGCCCGGAAAAGATCCCAGCGACAGAATTATTTTCGGACATGGTGAAAGCCTCTCGTTCCGATTGTATTGCGTATGTAATATATTTCTACTACCACGCTAAAGTATAAACGCTTTTGTCCGGCAATGCAATAGCGCCATCTACGAAAATTTTAACAAAATATGAATAGCAAAAATAGATATATTGCCGAATACACCGGGGAAGGGGGGCTGCCCATCCTGTCATATCTCTATGCCGGCCCATAAAGAATATGCCAAGAAAAAACCCGGCCCCCGGCTCAGGGCCGGAGACCGGGGAAAGGGGCGAAATAAAAGAACAGATCCCGTCAGAACGGGCAGAACCCCCAGGCCACCAGCGGGATGACCAGGGCGGAAACGAACAGGAACACGCCGCTGGTAAAGCCGTCCTGCCCCGTGTGACCGGCATAGCCAAAGCGGAACCAGCGGGCCGTCAGGGCAGAGACATCGGGCAGCAGGTCGTGATTCTTCAGCCACAGATACACCTGACACAGGAAGGTGTGGACCGTCCAGACCACCAGGGCTATATAGATCGCCACCTCCACAGGGATCGCCAAGGCTTGACGGCTTTTTAAAAGACCCCGGGCAGCGATGAGCGCCACCGGGAAAATACGCCAAAGAAATGTGTTCATGTGTGCTGTCCCCTCCTGTTTTCGCGCCGTGCGGACGGCGGCTGCTGCGCTGTCTGCGGCATGGCCGCTCTCTATTTTTAGTATAGCAGGCAAAACGGAATTGTCAATAATATATCAAGAAAGTTTTTAGGATATAAATTTTTCGTTAAAACTGACGGAGGCTGTATAAAAGAAAATACCCGCTCTCCCAGAGAGAGCGGGTAAAAGGGCCTGAATCGGAAAACCGGGGGCCGGGGGCGCAGCTTCAGCGGTCAATTTGCCGCAGCACCCGCCGGAACCAGTCGGGCAGGGGGCACTCCAGCTCCACCAGTTTGCCCGTGGACGGGTGGACAAATTTCAGCCGGCGGGCGTGGAGGCACTGCCCCGCCAGACCGGGCCAGGGCTTTTTGCTGCCATACACTGTGTCCCCCAGCAGGGGGTGGCCGATGGAGGCCATATGGACCCGGATCTGGTGGGTGCGGCCCGTCTCCAGGCGGCACTCCACATGGGTGCCCAGGGCATAGCGGGCCAGCACGGACCAGTGGGTCACGGCGGGGCGGCCGTTCTTCCAGTCCACCGCCATGCGCTTGCGGTCCACCGGGTGGCGGCCGATGGGGGCGTTCACCGTGCCGCTGTCCTCTTTCAGGCCGCCCACCGTCACCGCCTCATACACCCGGGCCAGGGAGTGGTCCTGCAGCTGGGCGGCCAGAGCCAGGTGGGCCCGGTCGTTTTTGGCGGCGATGATGAGACCGGAGGTGTCCCGGTCGATGCGGTGGACAATGCCCGGGCGGATGGCCCCGTTGATGCCGGACAGGGAGCTGCCGCAGTGGTAGAGCAGGGCGTTGACCAAAGTGCCGTCCGGGTGGCCGGGGGCGGGGTGGACCACCAGACCCACCGGCTTGTTCACCACGATCACGTCGTCGTCCTCGAACACCACGTCCAGGGGGATGTCCTGGGGCTGCACGTCGATGGGTTCCGGGTCTGGCAGGGTGAAGACCACCTGGTCCCCGGGATTGGTTTTATAGTTTTTCTTCACCGCTACGCCGTTTACGGTGACGGCCCCCTCCTCCAGCAGACGCTGGGCGGCGGAGCGGGTCAGGTCGGGGACGGTGCGGGCCAGAAAGGCGTCCGCCCGCTCCCCGGCCCGGTCAGCGATCAGCGTCTGCGGTCCCATGGGGCGCCTCCTTGTGCTCCAGCTTGTCGGCCAGCAGCAGATAATAGGCCGCGGCGGCAATGCCGCCCACCACCACACAGATGTCGGCCACATTGAACACGGCAAAGTTCATAAACAGCAGCTGGAACATGTCCACCACAAAGCCCCGCAGGGTCCGGTCGATGAGATTGCCCACCGCCCCGGCCAGCAGCAGCGCAAGGGTCACCTTGCCCAAGGGGTGGGTAAAGAAGTTTTTCCACAGGGCAACGGCCAGCACCACCGACATGATCAGCGAGATGAGGGCCAAGATCCAGGTGTGCTGGGAGAACATGGAGAAGGCGGCCCCGGTGTTCTGCACATAGGTCAGGCAGGCGATGTGGGGCAAAAAGGGCACATAGCCACCCAGGGGGATATAGGTCAGGACAAGATATTTTACCACCTGGTCCAGGATCACCAGGACCAGGGCGAGCAGGGCATAGGGCATGGGCAGGTTCCTCCAAAATCTTAACTTTACCCGATTATATCATATCCGGCCATGGGGCAAAAGGTTTTCTGCGAAAATTTTTTCAGCGGTCCAACGGGTCGAAAAACGTCTAAAATGAAAAAGTTTCAGAGAAAAATACCAGATGTGCGGGCCAAATTTGACGGCTGTTTCCTGAACAGGAAAGAAAGGCCCCCTTGACATCGGAGGGCTCCCTGTGTATACTGACGGCAGAAAAAGAAAATATCAGTCTTCAGGGCGGGGTGCAATTCCCCACCGGTGGTACAGCCCACGAGCCGTAAGGCATGATTCGGTGAGATTCCGAAGCCGACAGTATAGTCTGGATGAAAGAAGATTTCGTATGGCAGGATAGACCCGGTCTATCCCGGTTTCGGCGACCTCGGCTCTGGAATTTGTATTCCAGAGCTTTTTTGTTGCCGTCCGGCGAGGACCGTGGGCGCTTGCCGGCAGTTCCCCCGCCCTGGACTTGATGGTCCGGGGCATTTTTCGTCCCCGAAGGGAGCGCAGCAAGCATGACGGAAGCAGATAAGCGATATATGGCCCTGGCCTTAAAGCTGGCGGAACAGGGGGCCGGATGGACCAGCCCAAACCCCATGGTGGGGGCTGTCATCGTAAAGGACGATCAGATCATCGGTCAGGGATATCACGCCCGATGCGGCGACCTTCATGCTGAGCGTGCCGCATTGAAAAACTGTACCGCCGACCCGGCGGGAGCCACACTGTACGTCACGCTGGAGCCCTGCTGCCACCAGGGCCGCCAGCCCCCCTGCACCGAAGCCATCTTAAAGGCGGGCATCGCCCGGGTGGTGGTGGGTTCCCCCGATCCCAACCCCCTGGTGGCCGGGAAGGGGAACCGCCTGCTGCGGGAACACGGCGTTCAGGTGGAGGAGCATGTGCTGCAGGCCCAGTGCGACCGGCTCAACCGGGCCTTTCTCAAGTATATCAGCACCGGGCGGCCCTATGTGGTGATGAAGTACGCCATGACGATGGACGGGAAGATCGCCGCCCACACCGGAGCCTCCCAATGGGTCACCGGAGAGGAGGCCCGGCAGCACGTCCAGACCCTGCGCCACCGCCACCGGGCGATCATGGCCGGGGTGGGCACGGTGATCGCCGACGACCCCAGGCTCACCTGCCGCCTGCCGGGAGGGCGCGACCCCATCCGGGTGATCTGTGACACCCATCTGCGCACCCCCCTCACCGCCCAGGTGGTGACCACCGCCGGGCAGACCCCCACCTGGATCGCCACCTGCTGCGCCGACCCGGAGCGCCTGGCCCCCTATGAGCGGGCGGGCTGCCGAATGTTGGTGCTGCCGGAGCGGGGCGGACATGTAGACTTAAACGCCCTGATGGACTGCCTGGGGAAGCAGGAGATCGACTCCGTCCTGCTGGAGGGGGGCGGCACCCTGAACTGGTCGGCTCTGGACCAGGGGGTGGTGGACGCCGTGATGGCCTATGTGGCCCCCAAGCTCTTTGGCGGGCGGACGGCTAAGACCCCGGTGGAGGGCCGGGGCGTGGACGCCCCTGGGGCGGCCTTCCCTTTGAAAAACACTGCGATCACCCAGATCGGGGCGGACTTTTTGCTGGAGAGCGAGGTGGACCGGGATGTTTACCGGCATCATTGAGGAACTGGGTACCGTAGAGCGGGTGACCCGGGGCCGGGTCTCCGCCGTACTTGCCATCCGGGCGGAAGCGATTTTAAGCGATTTGAAGATCGGCGACAGCGTGGCGGTAAACGGGGTGTGCCTGACAGCCACCAGCCTCACCGGCCACGGCTTCACCGCCGACGTGATGCACGAGACCCTGGACCGCTCCTCCCTGGCGGGGCTGGGCCCGGGCAGCCCGGTGAATCTGGAGCGGGCCATGGCGGCAGACGGCCGCTTCGGCGGGCACATCGTGGCCGGGCATGTGGACGGCGTGGGCACCATCGCCGCCATTGAACAGGACGACAACGCCATTTGGTTTACCATAACAGCACCGGAGCAGGTGCTGCGCTATGTGGTGGAGAAGGGTTCCATCGCCATCGACGGCATCAGCCTGACGGTGGCCCGGGTGGAGCCGGACCGGTTCGCCGTCTCCGTCATCCCCCACACCGCCGCCGTCACCCTGCTGGGACGGCGCCGGGTAGGCGACCGGGTGAATCTGGAGAGCGATATCATTGGCAAATATGTGGAGCGGCTGCTTCGTCCCGCCCCGGAGCTCAAAACCAAAGAGAGCAAATTGACCATGGATTTTCTGTCGAAACACGGATTTTAAACAAAAATCCCTCAGCCATCCCCCTTTCACGGGGACGACGAGGAGAATCGGAGGATTTTGAATATGAGTCAGTTCAATACAGTGGAGGAGGCCCTGGCCGACCTGCGGGCGGGCAAGATCATTCTGGTTACCGACGACCCGGACCGGGAGAACGAGGGCGACTTTATCTGTGCGGCCCAGTTTGCCACCACAGAAAATATCAACTTTATGGCCACCCACGGCAAGGGCCTGATCTGTATGCCCATGTCGGCGGAGTTCGTGGAGAAGCTGCAGATCCCCCAGATGGTCTCCAAAAACACGGACAACCACGAGACGGCCTTCACCGTGTCCATCGACGCCGCCAACACCACCACCGGCATCTCCGCCGCCGAGCGGTCCGTGACCGCCATGGCCTGCGTGGCCGAGGATGCCAAGCCGTCGGACTTCCGCCGCCCCGGGCACATGTTCCCCCTGCTGGCCAAGCCCAACGGCGTGCTGGAGCGGGAGGGCCACACCGAGGCCACCGTGGACCTGTGCCGCCTGGCGGGGCTGAAGGCCTGCGGACTGTGCTGCGAGATCATGCGGGAGGACGGCACCATGATGCGCACCCCCGAGCTGATGGAGCTGGCAAAGCGCTTTGGCCTGACCTTTATCACCATCAAGGACCTGCAGGAGTACCGCAAGTGCCACGAGAAGCTGGTAGACCAGGAGGCCGCTGTCCACATGCCCACCAAGTACGGGGACTTTACCGCCTATGGCTATGTGAACCGCCTGAACGGCGAGCATCATGTGGCCCTGGTGAAGGGGGACATCGGCGACGGAGAGGACGTGCTGTGCCGGGTCCACTCCGAGTGTCTCACCGGTGACACCTTCGGCTCCCTGCGCTGCGACTGCGGCCAGCAGCTGGCCGCCGCCATGAGCCAGATCGAGAAAGAGGGCCGGGGCATCCTGCTGTATATGCGCCAGGAGGGCCGGGGCATCGGTCTGATCAACAAGCTGAAGGCCTATGCCCTGCAGGAGCAGGGAATGGACACCCTGGAGGCCAACCTGGCCCTGGGCTTTGCCGCCGACCAGCGGGAGTATTATATCGGGGCCCAGATCCTGCGGGACCTGGGGGTGAAGAGCATGCGCCTTTTGACCAACAACCCGGACAAGCTGTATCAGCTGGCTGAGTTCGGCATGCACATCAACAGCCGGGTGCCCATCCAGATGGACGCCAACACCCACGACCTGTTCTATCTGCGCACCAAGCAGAAGCGGATGGGCCATCTGGTGAATTATTGATCCTACGCTGTCATTGCGAGGAGCGAAGCGACGTGGCAATCCGTCCCCACGTTGGCGCAGAGAGCGGATTGCCGCGTCACCCCTTTGGGGTTCCTCGCAATGACAAATTGAAAGATAGAAAACAGTAACAGTAGGGGCGGATATCATCCGCCCGCATAACCGAATGTATCAACGCCGGGCGGATGAGGACATCCGCCCCTACAGAAAAGAAAAATCTGGAGAGGAAGATCGATATGACAAAGACATTTGAAGGTAAGTTAGTCGCCCACGGCATGAAGGTGGGCATTGTGGCCGCCCGGTTCAACGAGTTCATCACCAGCAAGCTGCTGTCCGGGGCCATGGACGGCCTGCTGCGCCACGAGGTGCGGGAGGAGGATGTCCATGTGGCCTGGGTGCCCGGGGCCTTTGAGATCCCCGTCATCGCCGCCAAAATGGCCCGCAGCGGCAAGTATGACGCCGTGATCTGCCTGGGCGCGGTGATCCGGGGCAGCACCAGCCACTATGACTATGTGTGCAGCGAGGTGTCCAAGGGCGTGGCGTCCGTCTCTCTGGAGACGGGGGTGCCCGTGATGTTCGGCGTGCTGACCACCGAGAACATCGAGCAGGCCATCGAGCGCGCCGGGACCAAGGCGGGCAACAAGGGCTATGACTGCGCCCTGGGTGCCGTGGAGATGGTGAACCTGATCCGGGAGATCGACGCCTGATAACAGCCAAAGAAAAAAATATCCACAGGACCGGCCGGTCCTGTGGATATTTTTTGCGAATCTGGCTTGAGAGACGGCTTACAGCCCGTCCATCTCGTCCTGGTCCACCACACGAATCCCGTGTTTGTGCAGAGCGGACTCGGCGGAGGCGGGGTCCTCCACCCGGAAGATCATATAGGCGTGGTCCACGTCCTTGCCGCCCAAAAAGGCGTACATATATTCCACGTTCACCCCGGCCCCGGACAGCACCCGCAGCACCTGGTCCAGACCGCCGGGAGTATCGGGGATGGCGGCCCCCACCACGGGGGTGACGGAGTGGACATAGCCTGCGTCCTTTAGTGCGGTGGTGGCCTCGTACACCTTGTCCACGATGATTCGGACGATGCCGAAGTCCTTGGTCTCGGCCAGGGACAGGGCCCGCATATCCACGCCCTGTTCGGCCAGCACCTGCGTCATGGCGCTCAGGGCGCCGGGCTTATTCTCCACAAAGACAGAAATCTGTTTGATGCTCATCCTGATCTCCTCCTCGTTTTAAATTTTACGGTTGTCGATGACACGCACCGCCTTGCCCTCGCTGCGGACGATGGACTTGGGGGCCACCAGAGTGACCTTGGCGGCCAGGCCCAGCATGGCGCGCAGACCGTCCACCAGCTGCTTCTGGCGGCGCTCGATCTCGCCCACGTTGTCGGTGAACATCTCGGGGGTCATCTCCACATGCACGTCCAGGGTGTCGGTGGATTTCACCCGGCCCACGATGATCTGATAGTTGGCGGGATAACCGTGGTTGAGCAGCACCGTCTCGATCTGAGAGGGGAACACGTTCACGCCCCGGATGATGAGCATATCATCAGAGCGGCCCATGGGCTTGCACATCTTCACCAGGGTACGGCCGCAGGAGCACTTCTCCCGCTTGAGGATGCAGATATCCCGGGTGCGGTAGCGCAGCAGGGGGAAGGCCTCCTTGTCGATGGAGGTGAACACCAGCTCGCCCTTGCTCCCCTCGGGCAGCACCTCGCCGGTGTCGGGGTCGATGATCTCGGCGATGAAGTGGTCCTCGTTGATGTGCATCCCGCTCTGAGCGGAGCACTCAAAGGCCACGCCGGGGCCGGACAGCTCGGTGAGGCCGTAGATGTCATAGGCCTTGATGCCCATCGTCTTCTGGATGTCCTGGCGCATCTCCTCGCTCCAGGCCTCCGCACCGAAGATGCCCGCCTTCAGGGGGATCTGGTCGGGGGTCATGCCCATCTCGTGCATACTCTCGCCCAGATAGGCGGCGTAGGAGGGGGTGCAGCACAGGATGGTGGTCCCCAGGTCACGGATGAACTGGATCTGACGGTCGGTGTTGCCCGAGGAGATGGGCACGGTGAGGCAGCCCACCCGCCTGGAACCCTGGTCCAGGCCGATGCCGCCGGTGAACATCCCGTAGCCATAGGCGATCTGACACACGTCCTCCTCGCTGCCGCCCACGGCGGTGATGGCACGGGCGCAGCAGTCGGTCCACAGGTCGATGTCGTGCTGGGTGTAAAAGGCCATGACCCGCTTTCCGGTGGTGCCGGAGGTGGCGTGGACACGCACGCATTTGGAGCGGGGCACCGCCACCAGTCCGTCGGGATAGTTGTCCCGCAGGTCGGCCTTGGAGGTGAAGGGCAGCTTATACAGGTCGGCGGAGGACTGGATGTCCTCGGGAGTCACGCCC
>QWCK01006686.1_pt1 | contig 16914 bp, 27 predicted proteins | sample 1972571 | NCBI WGS metagenome assembly QWCK01 (sample SAMN09866710, study PRJNA288562) | Human gut metagenome isolate term2_stool, whole genome shotgun sequencing... | isolation source: gut | host: Homo sapiens | place: USA: California
ATGCAACAGAATATTGAATTTGAGCGGTGCATTGATTTTCTGGTACGGATGATTGATAAGTACGGCGAAGAAGTCCTCCGGGAGTTGGAGGAAGAAAAATAGAATAAAGAAGAAAAAACAGCATAGAATACTTCTTTTCATAGCATTTGTAAGACCGTCGAAGTCTCCTTTTCACAGGTTCGGCTTGCTATTCTCCATCGGAAACAGAGTCTTTCTTTTTTTAGACTTACCAGAAATCATTTCATGCCCAGAATAGATAGCTATGATCATGCAGAACAGAGAGCTACAAGCAAAATACTTATGAGCGGATTTCATATTTTTATAGCCAGTATAAAAGATTCCAAACATTGCTGCCAATGCACCAAGTGACCAATATTTATGTGCTTTCATCTTAGATTTCTCCTGCGTTTTTTTATTATGATTCAGTTTTTTTCTTTTATTTATAAAGAAATGAGGAACACATCTGTATATAGCGAGATGGTTCCTCTTTTTGTTATGCGGTTTTTTGTACAGCCAGCGCTTCGATTTCTTCTAAGGTCAGGTCTGTAAAAGCGGCAATATCTTCGTAAGTGAGTTTACCGGAGGCCAGCATACGTTTAGCAATTTCAATGCGTTCAGCTTTCATGTCTTTCGGATTGGTACAGGAAAAATCGTGCATTAGTTTTCCGAGTTCTGTTTCATCTTTGATTTGGGAATTTATATAAATAATATGAGCTTCATCACCGAATGGTTCACCGGTTTCCTGGATGATGCGGTCAACATGATAAATTGGAAGCCCGGCTTTTAATACATCATTTTCGGTAATAAAAATCACATAGGTTTCAGTGAGAGCATCATATTTATCGCCAGCTTCAGTCATATTGGCATCTATAAGACTGCTATTGTATCTTGCACGTTTTGCATCAGCACCACGATCACTTCTTTGAATTTCTATATTATAAATGCGGTTATTGGAATCAACAGCTAATATATCCAAGCGAATAGAACGTCCCTGTAAATTTTTTATATCGTATTGTCCCTGCACAGATTGTACTTTAAGGTCATGTCTTTGCAAAATAATTTGAAGTAGAAATTCCGCACATGCCTTATCTTCAAAAACTTTACTCATAAAATCATCATCTAAAAGACGGAACCCCCTGAGGCGTTGTAGATCTTCTTTATGTTTTTGCTCAAAATCTAATGTTTCTTCTGTATTATCCATTGTAAAAACACCACCTGCTTTCCTTTAGAATGGGACATAGTAAACATGGATTCCTGTATCATTATTTTAACATGGCAAATAGTAATCCTCAATACCTGAATTTTGAAATGACAAATGCCGATAAAAAATAACAGTCTATAAATCTTTTACTTTTTCAATCTGTTCATTCACATCTTTAAGTTGCTGTTCAGTATCTTTTAAAGATTTTCTGGGAGCACTGGTCTGGTCTGATGCCTGATTGAGTTCTACATGGAAATCATCAAGAGAATCATAGCCATGTTCCTGTATGTAGGCAACAGTCTGAGCCATCTGCTTCAAATTGGTGAGCTTTACTTTTTGAGCATAGGCTCCACTTTGCTGTGCTTTAATACAGGTTTGCAGATCTATGACAAGCCGGAGATCTGATTTTATGAAAATGAATGGTGTAGAGATAGCAGAAGTATCAGAGAAAGGAACAGTTGGTAAATCTGTGGAAGTATTCGGAGACTGCTGTTCCAGAATTTCTTCTTTCTGGTGATCGGGCAATACTTGCAGCATCATCAATAGCGTCACGGAGAAATTGTTTTTCTGTCTGGTAACGAGTTTCTTTCGGTGTGATTCCATCTTCTTTCATTTTCAGATTCAGCTTATCTAATTTTTCCTGTCCCCGGCGTTGTGCCCAGTATTCTTTTTCGGTGATTTTTCTTTCAGCAGGAGTGAGCAGATCAACTTGGTGCAACCCTTCTTTTTTGCACATATCCATGACTTCCTGTTTTAGATGGGCAAGATAGGCAGCACTTAGATGATGCTTATAACCGGCTTTTGCTTCACAGTCAAATTCCATATAGGGTTCTTGTGGTATATCATATTTACGGAGACTGTTAATTACGATATGCACATGGATGTTTCCACTTTTGTTATGACCGTCGGTATGAGTACAGACTAAAGCCTGATGACCGGGAAAGTTTTTCTTTGCAAAAGTCAATCCGAGTTGCTGGGCACGTTCACCGGTCAATCCACATTCAGATGCAAAAGAGAATGGATCACAGTTCAGACCGTCCAGATAATATTCTTCTCTCAGTATCATATGCCCTTCTTCATCAAGAATCGGTTTTTGCGTATACTCGTTGTGCTGGAAGATAAGATACCGTTCCGATTCTCCATAGTCAGAGTTTTTGTTTGCGATATGTTTAATTACTGCCACGAAAATCACCTGTCATTTTCATCACTTCATATTTCATTTCATAAATATCCCGGAGAGACTTTCGGATTTCATTTCTCATTTCAGAAGAGAGGATTCCACCCTGATTAAAATATCGGGCAATCTGATTTAGGTTGCTGCCAATTTTACCAAACTCGCTAATAAGTTTTTTTATTTCGGGAACATCTGCGGTAATTTCGTATTTGATGATGACTTTCTGGTTGACCAAGGCATTTCGGATAAAATCAGAAACCGTCATGCTGTTAGCATTGGCTCTTTCTGCAAGAAGATCATATTCAGTTTCATTCATGCGTAAATGCACATCTTTAGTTTTTGCAAGAGTTTCCTCTTTCTTAGGTCTTGTCATTGGGGAAACGAAATCCCCATCAAGTTGCAAGTCGCCAAGAACCCGGAAAGGGGTTATTGTGCTACATTGCGAAACTTGCTCTATAGTGTTGAAAAATTGCTGCTTATAAATATATATAAACCAGAAAAAATAGGTGAGCAAGATTAAAATAAAGTTAATTCTTGTTCATCTATTGGATAATAGAATTTAATTCCTTGTTAGTCGCTTTAAAACGGATGAAAGTAATAATAAATCTTCTTCAGAAAATTTACTAATATCTGAAATAATAGAATGTAACAAAGTAGGGTTCTGAAAAGATGGATCAAAAAATTCAGTAGGAGTAATATCGAAGTACTTACAAATATCTAAAAAAGTATTCATAGAGGGTAATATTCTGCCAGAACTAATTGATTGTATATATCCTTGCGAACGACCGATTGCTAAGCTCAAAGTGTATTCGGAGATTCCTTTTTGACAACGTAATTCAGTAATTCTATTTTTGATAAATGCTGAAAAATCAGTTTCCTCATTCATGACACCTCCTATACATATTGTAAGTGTTTTAAAATAATTTTATTCGATTTTAAATATCTATTTGACAATGATTTTGCTTAAAATATACTATAAATATCTAAAGACAGCTTTGAATGAAGGTTAAAAAGGAGATGACTTGCATGAATGATACCGAGAGAGTATTATACTTTCAGGAGGGAAAAATAATGAAGATTGTAATTTGCGATGATGAAAAAAGCACATGTTCCGAGCTAGAAGAGATTATACTGAAATATGCGAAAGAGAAGAGCGTTTCACTTGTGACAGAAGTTTTTTATTCTGGAGATACTTTGTTGGATTATTTGAAAAGAAAGAAAATAAACATTCTTTTTCTGGATATAGAATTGCCAGGGAAAGATGGAGTTATGGTAGGCAAATATATAAGAGAGGTTCTTGAAGAAGAGAATATATTTTTGATATATATATCTTCAAAGGAAAATTATGCATTACAGCTTTTTCAAAATCGCCCGTTTGATTTTTTGGTAAAGCCCATAGAAGCGGCGAAGGTATATCATGTTTTGGATAATATTTATCGTATATCGGGAAAAAATAGTGTGGGATTTGAGTTCCAAACTCAAAATAGTACATATCGCATTTCGTATAAAGATATTTTGTATTTTCAAAGTACTGGAAGAAAAATTAATATTGTAATGAAAAAAGAGATCAGAACATTTTATGGAAAATTGAATGAGATTGAAAAACGAATTCCAGAAAATGTTTTTTTAAGAATACATAAATCGTATTTAGTAAATAAAAATTATGTAAAGGAATTTACATACGAGTGGGTAAAAATGCTGAATGGAGATGTACTAAATATAAGTAAAATTAATCGTGCAGATGTACGAAGAAAGATTTTGGAGAGTGCTGCAGATGAGTTTAAAAATATTTAATGATATTATAGCGTTACTGGCAAATGCATTACGTTTTTACGCATTGAAGTATTTTGTTGGTATTTTTGTGCAAAAAGAAGAGAGTAGATGGAAGCATGTCTCTATTTTATATATTATAGGCTGGGCATGGACAAGTGCGATAAGCTTGCTATTTTCCTCTCCGGCTATGAATATTTTGTCAAACATTACAAGTCTTTTTTTGATTTTTTTTCCATACCGCATAAAGAAAACAAAGAAATGTTTGGCTGTATTTATTATATATGTGATTAATGCATTGGTTGACAGCATTGTCATTTTATCTTTAACAAAATATACGATGGGACAGCCGGTGAATCAGGTATATGAATGTATCACCAGCTTTGCTTTATTATTTATTGCAATTATTATCCAGAGGACAACAGAACCTGAAAAAGAAATTACATTACCGGCATTAAATATGGCTGCACTTTTAATGGTTCCTGTTGTCAGTATTGTATATATATATTATCTGATTATTGTTGCGCATGAAATAAAAGAAATTGTTATTTTTGCAGCACTGGCACTTCTTTTTATTAATATTCTCATTTTTTATCTGTATCATTCACTCCTTAAATTTTATTCTGCCCGTATGAATGAGCAGGTGTTTAAACAGATGTTAGAAGTTTATTCTTATCAATTAGATATAGCCAGAGAATCGGAAGAACGGGTGAAAGCATTGAGGCATGATATAAAACATCATATCATTGAGTTGTCTGCAATGGCTAAAAAAAATAATAATGACGACATGATAAAATATTTAAGCGGCATGAAGGATTTTATGCTAAATCCAAAAGAATATTCAACTACAGGTAATCAGGAAATAGACGGAGTATTAAATTATACGCTGCAGAAAGCAAACAAGACGCTGAATCAAGTAGATGTTCAAATAAATATTCCGGAAGATCTATATTTTAATAATTTTAATATTTGCGTGATTTTGGGGAATCTGGTAGATAATGCAGTAAGAGAGGCCAGTAAATCGAAGGAAAAGTTACTAACTATAAAAATGCAAATAAAACAAGAGGTGTTATTAATCTTTATAGAAAACAGCTATTCAGGAAAAATCCTTGAAAAGAGAAATGGACTGCAGACAACTCAGCCAGAACTTGCAATACATGGTATTGGATTAGAAAATGTAAAAAAAGTGGTCATTGCCAATGGAGGAGAAATAAAAATAGATTATACATCTAATAGATTCTGTGTTCAGGTCCTTTTATATATGTCGCGGATTAAAAACTAAGAGACTCGTTAGGGGTCTCTTTTTTACTTGAAAGAAAAGTCTAATTTTGACAAAATCGTGGGCGAATTTTGACAATTGAATAAATAATCAATAATTATATGCTACAATTCAATCACTTCAAAGGGAGGTGCAAGCCAATGGATAAGAGAACTTCTACAAATGGGAACAAGGTATTGGGGTACATAGCAAAGAGGATAGCTGTAAGAGATGCCAATACAACCTGTCCTTTCTTAGGATACCAGCCTAAACTCCCAACGGCCGTAAAAAAATTAAAGAATTCAAAATGAAAGGAGATTCAAATTATGTTGAACAAAAAGATTAAAAGAACATTGTGTGGTTTAGTTGCTTCTTTATGTTTGGTAGGCAGTACAGTTCCGGTATTTGCTGAAACAGTTGATTTTGACGTCACGGTACCAGGAGATATCCTTTCTCCGAGAGCTGCTAAATTTGATTCGGAACAGAGGTTTTATGTAACAGGAACTTTGTTTAATAAGACGGGAAGATTGGATTGCAGGTCTATTAATCGTACGAATAGTGCAATACAGTCAAGGATAGCGTCAATTTCTCCGAGTTATTTGTCGAGTAGCGCACTATATTACAGTAATGCACCATCAGGGCAGACGTATTACATGACAACATCTGCCAGTGTATCATATCTTCGAGTGAAGGGACGATATACTCCGTAATATTTACGAATAACATTTAAAATAACAAGTTCAGTTAGGGGATACACATACGGTATCCCTTAGCTGAATTTAAGGAGAAAAATATGCTGAAAAAAATAAGATGGTTTTGCCTGACATTATGTATATGTTCGGTTTTGGCTGGATGTAACAAGAGTTCTGTAGATGTCAAAGAAAAAGCAGGGGAAGAAATAGTCTCAATGGAAGAAGCAGAATATAGTTTCCCGGAAAAGTATGAAAAAACCTCTGATTCGGGGAAGGTAAAATTTAATTGTGAGTTGGAAGTGCCGGAAAATATAAAAGGACAAGCTATAAGCACAGTTGATGTAAAGGGACTATATAGCTGTGACAGGGAAAAAGCATGGACTATATTCGGTGAAGGAAAAGAAATAATTGAAAAATCGGAAATTCCGGTAAATGAAGGGAGGGCACCAGAAGACTATTATCTATTTGCAAATGATGAATGTCTTGATATAAATGAAGGCATTACTTACGGAAGCAGCAATTCCAAATATTATTCATCCATCGGTGCGCGAAATTCAAATAATCAGGTTGTGTTTGAAGAGTCAGATGTTTCCTTTAAAAGCGGCGAAGAATGTATTACAGAATTACAAAAAATAATAGATGAATTGGGATACCATTCAGAAGACTTTATATTTGCTTGTTACCCCTTAAATTCTCAGACAATGAAAAATTTGGAAGAACAATATTTACAGGAAGGTCGTTTAACAGAAGAAAAAAGAAAGGAAAGCTGGAGTCAGGAAGATGATGCGTATTTTATTTATGGGTATCAAAAATATGAAGACATTCCTATTTTTCATGAAATGATGAGTATTGCCAGAAGCATGGCATATGATACTCCGGATAATGCTCCTGTCCAGGCGATATATTCTACCCGGGGAATTGAAATTCTGGATATTGGCGGCGTTTATGAATTTGAAAAGGGAGAACAACAAGTTTTACTGAAGCCTTTCGAGGATATTGCTGCTGTGGTTGAGGAAAAATTTGAGAATATTTTAAACGATGCGGAGTATGAAGTGACGAGAGCAAAATTCTATGAGAGGGTATATCTGGATGAGGGACAAAAATATAAGGCAGATCCTATCTGGTATTTTGAAGTAGTCGAAAATAATATAAGTAAATCTGTAACATTAATTAATGCGGAAACAGGAAAGGAAATATTCTTGCAATAAAAATTAGCGAAAGGGATGTTTTATGAATAGATCCACAATTCCTTATTCGATTGTAGAAGAACGAAGAAGGCTTAATAAATGTATAGAAAATGCCCCGAATGAGTGTGAAAGAGAAATATATAAAAAAATCAGAGACATGAAGATACCTTATGACAAATTGGATACAATTCTCGAAACAAGCAAAGAGCTGATTAAAAAGAAAGAGAAACAAAGAAAAAAAAGGATGTTATTCCTGATAAATGTAAGTGGCTTTGCTGCAGGTATTTGTGTATTTATTTTTTTCTGTGGAAAAAGAGCTGTTTACAAAAGGAGAGAAACGGATGAATAGAGCACATTATTTAAAAACGGATATCCGTCGTCTGATAAAAAATTACCCAATATATTTGGCCATTGTGGGTGTTGCAGTATCCATGTGGTTTTCCCTTGAAGATTATGCGTTTACTGAGGGAATGGTAAATGGAAATGCGCTAGATACATACGGTTTCGCTGTTAGTATGTCCGGGATTATGATTGCCTATGCTTTTTGCGCATTCTCTTATGCAACGGTGTTTTGCGAGGATTTGGAGTATAAATATGCCAGATACAGCATCAACAGAGGAAATACATGGAAATATGTGGTATCCAAGGCAGTGGTTGTCTATGGAGCGTCTGTGATCACTATGGTTTTGGGAAGCCTTCTGTTTGTTGCGTCTATACGGTTAAAGATACCCTGGACTTCCGAGGGATTACAGGATGCTTTTTTTATGGAAGGAATGTACGGTTCCCTGATTGTCGGAAAACACTACTGGCCTTATGTTTTTTTGTCCGCATTGCAAATGGGGATGTTTGCAGGGACCTTGTCATTGGCGGCTTCATTTCTGTCTATGTTTGTTTCTAATAAAATGCTGATATTGATCACACCTATTTTAATACAGCAAATATTATTGGAATATCGTGGAAAGGGCTGGTTCAGCGTAATGCTGATATATCCGACCTTGAATCGGTTTTCGACGGATATACAGTACTTTCTTACAGTCTTTGGCTGTAGCTTGTGTTTTTCGGCACTGCTTACCTGGGGAATATACAAAAAAATAAAAAGCAGATTATAGAGGTGGGAGTATGAAGTTATTACAGTATACCTGGAAAAATTCCATGATGAAAATCGCCAATAGCAAAATGGCAGTTTTTGTAATATTGATGATTGTAGTCAGCCGGTCATATGTAGGGGCTATCCGACAGTTTTCAGTTGCAGTGGACTACCCGTCCTCTTGGTGCGTATTTCCATTTGCGATGTGTAGTTTTTCTTATCTGATTATGTTTTGGTTTGGAGTAATTTATGCGAACTCGGATGTGCCTTTTATGCAGCATGTGAATATGTATCATGCAATCCGTGTAGGAAGAAAGTGTTGGGCATTAGGGCAAATAGGAGGGATTTTTATCCGTTCCGTTGTTCTTACTGTTGTGGCAGTCATCTGCACAATACTCCCGCTTTTACCGGACATTGAATGGAGCAATGAATGGGGAAAGCTGCTGAGAACGGCAGCAACGACAAGGGCTCTTACGCAGTTTGATAGTTCTGTGTTTATTTATTACGAGATTTTCTCTGAATTTTCGCCATTACAGCTTATAGGGCTGGAGATTCTTCTTTGTGCCTGTATCTGTACATTTATTGGGGTTCTGATGTTCCTGCTAAGTTTGTTTTTGAATAAGATTGCTGCAGTTGCAGGTGGTCTTGCCCTGGCAATCGCTCTATTTCCCGTGCTGAATATACATCCTATGATACGTCATAAACTGGCTTTTTTTATCCCGACGATATGGGCTGAACTGGCAAGGATTGCAACCCCGGATTATGGTTACTATTGGCTGCCATCTATACCTTATATGTTTGGATTTTTAATAGCAGGGATTTTGTGTATGACGGTCATTATTTTAATAAAGGTAAAAAAAATAGAATTTAACTGGGAAAATGAGGATATATAGCGAGGAGTGAAATATATGGACAGGCAGGATTACGTAATTGAAGTATCTCATGTAAGTAAAAGCTTCAAAGATAACAAAGTTTTAAAGGATGTTTCACTTTTATGTGAAAGTGGCAAAATTTATGGTCTTGTAGGGCACAACGGTTCTGGAAAGACTGTTTTGTTTAAGTCTATCTGCGGTTTTCTTTCCTGTGATGAGGGAACGATAACTGTCAATGGTAAAGTGATGGGGAAAGATAAGGATATGCTGACCGATGCGGGGATCATTATTGAGGATCCGGGTTTTTTGCGGACCTGGAGTGGCTATCATAATCTGGAATTTCTTTATACTTTGCGAAACAAAAAGAATAAAGATTATCTCTGCTCTGTTCTGAGAAAGGTTGGTTTGGATCCTGCATTGAAGCGTCCGGTTGGAAAATATTCACTGGGTATGCGTCAGAGACTTGCTCTTGCACAGGCCATCATGGAAGATCCGGGAATTTTGATTTTGGATGAACCTATGAATGGTCTGGACAAAAACGGGGTAAGAGAAATCAGGGAGCTTCTGTTAAAAATGAAAGAAGAAAATAAACTGATTATCCTGGCTAGCCATAACCGGGAGGATATAGAGGTTCTTTGCGACGAGGTATATGAGATGGAGGGAGGTGTGATCAGTAAAGTAAAAGATGAAACAAATTAAAAGTTAAAGATGGCAGCAAAAATGCAGAGAAAAGGAGAAGATTATGATGAAGATGAACAGAAAAAAATGGTTATGTGGAGTAGCAGCATGTTTATGTTTGACAGGAAGCACTGTTCCGGTATTTGCAGATACAGTTACATTTAACATTACTATACCGGGTGATATTATTTCTAAAAGATCGGTGAAAGCTGATGATGAGCAGAAGTTTTATGTGACAGGTACTAAGTTCAGTAGTTCAGGAAAATTATATTGTAAATCCAGTAGACTGCATGCGACAACAACATCTAATACTGCAACGATTTCAAAAAATACTCCAAGTGCAAGTGCTTCCTATACGAGCTACGCGCTGCCCAGGTACGAATATTTTATGCATTGTACAGCAAGTGTAGGCAGTTTACATGTAGAAGGACGTTATACACCGTGATTTGTAAGTGAGAGCAGAAAAATGAGAAAAGACATAATGATTTCAGGTATATGTGCGTTATCGCTTATTATGCTGACTCAAAATGCGTATGCGCAGACGTATGAAAAGGAATCCGAATCCGGTAAAGTTAGGTTTCAGTGTGAGTTAGAAGTTCCGGAGAATTGGAACGGAAAAGAGATTCCCAAATTTATTTTGGAAAGTGTGCATTTTGTGGATAGTGAAAAGACATATGCAAATTTTGTAGAAGGAAAAGAAATTCTCGAGCATTATAATACTCCTGCTAGTGATCTATATCCGGAAGAAAACTATTATGTTTTAGCGGATGGTACAAATGTAGGGATTGGAATGGAGTTTGGAGTATCAACGGAAAAATCGGCTTATTATGCTCAAATAGGGGTGACTAATACGGAGAATATGGAGAAGTTTACTTCTGCGACAGAATCTATTGTAAACGATCAGGATGCTGTACAAAAAGTAAAAGAAACTCTTGAAAATGCCGGATATGCAGTAGAAAATTTAGTTTTTCAGACTTCTTCTTTGAGCGCGGATATACTTCGGGAAATTGAAAACCAATATGTTGCTGAAGGATTGCTGGAAGAGAGTAAACGAAAGCCTGAGTGGACAAACGAGGATGATGTATGTATCGTATATGCAAGGCAGACAGTAAGTGGGATTCCTGTGTATCCTGAATTATCGGTTATGGCACAGGCGCTTGCATATGATACGCCAGAGTCCAGTCCAGTGGTTGCTGTTTGTTCTACACGGGGGATAGAAAGCCTGCGTGTGTATGGTCTTTATGATTTCCAGGAAGATGGGGAAAATGTACCGTTAAAAGGTTTTGACGAAATCGCAGCAACGGTAGAAACAAAGTATGAAAACTTATTAGATGAATCTACTTATACAGTGACTCGGGCAAAATTTTATGAGCGTGCATACATAAATGAAGATCAGCAATATACGGCAGAACCAATCTGGTATTTGGAGATAAATGATAATAATTCTCAAAAATACGTCATGCTGGTTAATGCTGAAACAGGTAAAGAGATATATTTAATGTAGGGTTAATATGATTAAAGAGAGAGATTCTGTAGGAGAAAATTGAATGATAGGTGAGTGGAGCAGGAAAATATCAAACCAAATATGTGAAAATCAGAACGAAAAGGAAATTATTCAATATGGTTTAAATCAGCTTTTTTGGATACTATTAAATTTTTTTGCAATTGCAATATCAGGTGTTTTGTGGCACGAATTTTGTTTTAGTATCTTGGTCTTTTTGGAAATATATTTTTTGCGCCCGTATGCGGGCGGTTATCATGCTGATACAGAAATAAAATGCTGTATGATTTCTGTAGGAATCGTGAATATTGCAATGCTAGTAAGAAAAATCAACGTGATTTCGTTGGATTGTATGTTTGTTATTTATTTATGCTTCATTTGTGTAATTGTTCTGTTTTCTCCTGTAGATAATCCGATACATCCATTGTCAAAAGTCGATAGTAGGTTCTATGCAAAAAGATCGAGGCAATTAATTTTGGGGTACAGCTTCTTGCTTGTAATAAGTATAGCTCTGCGAATTATGGTTTTAAGAGATTCAATTATATACACAGTTTTGATAGTAGGAATATCTGCATTGGCAGGAAAATGGAAGTACAGGAAGCGAGTATTCGTTTTGTGAAAAATATAAATTAAAAACGTCCAGTCTTCCTATGATGAAAAAACGGTAATGCACCAGTTTGATCGAAAATGTAAATTGGCATTAAAGGGCGAAATAGTGGATTATGAAAGACATTTAGCCTATCTTAGAAAACATGAAACTTTGTTTTCAGAATTATCCGAACAAGAGATGGAGAGCCTTTCTATATTTGATGAATATGAATTGGAAAAAAGCTATTTTCGGGCAGGCGGTTATGATGTGGAGGTAAAAAATGCTCTATTGGCAGAAGCATTAACTGCACTGACAGAGAGAAAAAGGGACATTATTCTTTTGTCATACTTTGTGGAAATGAATGATGCGGATATAGCAAGAAAACTGAACCTTGTCAGAAGTACGGTACATGAGCATCGTACACGATCGCTTGAAATACTAAAGATTATGCTGGAGGAAAATGCAGATGAAAACGGAAGAAAAAAGTGTAAATAATAAAAAATTGATACCGTTTTGGGTAATCGAAAGAGCATTGGAGGGTGACATTCAGGCGATAAATAAAATTCTGAAACATGTGGAGACAATCTGCCTCTTGAGCAACCGAAAAGCAGACTCTCATATAAAGCTTTCCCTTGATATGGACGAGTATTACGACATCATGGATAAGGAAAAAGCGGAAAAGAAATAACTTCATAATATACCGAACTTAAGCGATAAGCTGCTGATGCGAAAGCATTTGCAGCTTATTTTTTTCGCTGGAGGGAGGTGGTGCCATTGGGCTGAATGAATTAGAGACAGAGTTACAAGCAATCAATGACAAATTATGAAAAGGAGATTTCGATTATGGCAAAGAAAAGAAGTATTAAGGTTATCAGCCAGAGCGGGCATAACTATAAGGCAACGCCGACAATCATGTTGAAGGGGCAGTGGCTTAAGAAGTTAGGTTTTGATATCGGAGATTATGTTTCTATCACTTGTGAGAATGGTAAGCTTGTTATTACACCGGATGCGGAGAGAGCTGCTATTGCAGAAGCCGAAGCGGATTTTATGGAAAGAGAAATATAATCATTAAAGAAAAAGTTCGAGGTAGAAAAGGCGAAACTTCATGCTCAGTTTGTAGCGGAGCAGGGTGCCGGATATGCAACTGTTGATGTAACAGATTAAGGAGGCACTTATTGTTCAAGAAAGAAGATATAGAATCAATTGATAGAAAGTATTTTACAGTTATAGTTGCGAATGAATATGATATTACTCTTGTTTCGAACAATACGCATCATGTCGGGTATATACATAATGTTGAACTTCCTGATAGGGAATTGTGTATAGTCTTTCATAAGCATAAAGCTTCTCATCCATATCACAACCACTCATGGTGTGGTACCTTAAAAAAAGCAATAAAGGATATCAAATCGCACGATCAATTTCAGTTAAATGGCAGAAGACCTGTTCATAGACATTAAAAACGAGAGCGGTAGCACAGATATAGTGTTACCGCTCTCTTGGTACTACTTACGGTTTTTCTTGTGATGACGAAGCTTGAGGTAATCACAAACGGCATCATGTGCGTTATTGATTTCCTGTCTGCCACGACTTGACTTAAGGCCGATGGTAATGCAGATATCGTCAATTGACATTCCGCTTAAGCTGAGACGGATAATCTGTCCGTAGCGAGGGTTGGTCTTATCGAAGTGAGCCAACATCTGAAGTTTGAGTTCGTCCTCAGTGGGTTCTGGGTCAATCTTTTCAAGAACCTGGTCTTCTACAGAAGGAGTGCTGGTGTCTTCGATATCAAAACCGTCTCCCTCATATTCATAATCTAACGAAATGATTTCTACACGGTGGGTGTTACGACGTTCAAGCAGTCCCTTATTTTGGCATCCCTTGCACTTGCGGGTGTAAGGGCAGAGCTTGTCCGTACCATCTGCATTCTTACCGATGACGCAGCGACCCTCACGTCTGGCTTCAAGTTCTTTGGTAAGCTTGTCCCAAAATTCCTGCATGTATGACGCAAAGTAACCTTCACTAATTGCCATAAAGCCTACTACAATTTTGAATTCTCCGAGGTGAAAAGTCGTGAAATTATCATCGATGTATTCACCTGGCATGAGATTCATGTCTTCTTTTTTGAATGGAACCAATACCTTTCCTTCTTCTACTGGCTTGCCATCAAAACTCTTTTTGTCACTGTACTTCTGTGTGTTGCTGTAATTTGCAATTCTTCCCATAGGATTTTCCTCCATTGATTTGCGTTGGAGGAAACCTCACGGGAAATATTCTTTTGTCCTATCAGTCGACCGTTCATAGGGTTCCTCCTATAATCCGGTCAGCTGCTCTTCTTAGGGCTGACGTTTACGAGTTGCTTCATTCTTCTGACGGAAGAGCCTTCACCTTGGCCACGGTGGTAGCAATCAGTCGAATGAAGAGCGTATTTGTAATGCACCTCAGCTCTTGGCGCAAGATTATTTGTATGTTTACATTTTAAACCCTATATGTCATACTCTCTATATACCGCACCGTATGACATTGGAGGTTAAAATGATTACATCAGATATTGGTTTTTGGGTTGATAATTATGTTGGGACCTATCAGATAATAGAATCTGAAGGTAAAAAGTATATAGCTTCAAAGGAGTTTCATCCTGCTAGAAACGGAGAAGCTGAACTAAAGAAGAAACGTCTATTTATGGATCTATTCAAAAATAATGAATACATATTGATTCAGCTCGCGAATGTTGATACTAAGGATGAAAATTCTATTGTTACAGAAGTGGATTTATGCAAGTGAGCGTGGTTACGGTGCCAAGTGGCAACGTGAGAGAAGGAAGTTTTTAGATAGCAATCCATTCTGTGTGAAATGTTATGAGGAAGGACATCTTACGAAAGCTACAGTCGTGGATCATATCAAACCTCATCGTGGTGATCAGAAACTCTTCTGGGATCGTGGGAACTGGCAGGCCCTTTGCAAGAGATGCCACGACAGAAAAACTCTGACGGAAGATATTAATCCTGTGTATAGATATAAAAAAACCTTCGCCGAAGAAGCGAAGGTGAAGGGATGATATATTAAGATGTTAGTTCAGAAGTGAAATTAATAAGAGATGATTCTCTATATAGCGCTTCTCTGTTAATACGGTTTTTCTTTAACGCTCTTTTAAATCCAGAAAGATACACGGTGAACTCTGAGATAATATTATTGTAGTCAGCAGTTATTTTGTTCCACTGCTTGTTAGGTATTTTTTGTGTTGTTGGTATTTCTATGTATTTGCTGTCATTAACAATAAGCGCATAGCGATAATCCAATCCAGCATCCGATCGAGAAGCCGAAGGAACCGAGTGACCGATTCTACCATAAGGACGCACATCAGCACCTAGATTATTCCTAAGCGGAAGATAATAATCATTTCCATCGTTAGTTATTTTTAAACACAAATAGGATCGGTGTGACTGCTTTGCAGTGTTTCCAGGGTCAAGCATTTTTACAAATGATGAATGTTCTTTGAAGTATTGTTCTTTTATATAGCAACAAGTGATACTCATGATTTATTCTCCCAGTAAAAAAGGAGAAGCTGATGTGCTTCTCCTTCATCGCTAATTTCTTCGGTTTTTTATTAGCCAGGTGCTTCCGAAAAACCCCTCACAATTTCTTCGGTTTTTTATTAGCCAGGCGATTCCGACAAAAGCCTCAAAAGAAAGCTTTGCTTTCTTGCTTATATTATATGCAAATAATTGTAGATTGTCAATGGAAATTTGTGATAAATGAAGCCTAACCAAGCAGTGATAGTCGCTATGCATCTTCTCGGATTACGACTCACATCATTGCTTGAAATAATAATAACAATAAAAGATGTTGATATCAATAGTAGAACGATACTTTACAAATATAATCTGTGCATCGCGAAGCGTGTTACTGAGAACAGAGTGAACAGTAATACTAGGGGCGGTACGAATCTCTGAAATCAAAACGCTTAAAGAACAGCGCCCCCTCTTCTGTGCAAAATCGCGAAATGAAAGATGATTTTATGATCTCTCGGAATCTTGAGTGATTATGCCAGCAAAACTCTGGCATTGAACTTTGAAAAGTAAATATTATTCTTGAACGTAAAAATGAACGCAAGAAATAAACATAACTGTCGCTATGTTTTAAAAAATGAGATATAATAATCTACAGGATTATGCTACATCCAAAATCAACTTTTGCGGGGTAACTTCAGATGGCAGATCCCAAGCATCCAGATGCTGTAACATCAGGATGTGATAGAGGCGGCAGTACCACATCTTAGTTGAGCGGTGTCTGTCGTCTTCTAGTTTAAAGTCTAATTTCTCACGTTTGTTAGAGCGTTCAGCAGAAGTTCTTGCATTGTATTCCAGTTTCCATTCCTTACTGCTTCTTGGCGGATTATTAAACAATCTTAGATTATCTTTCAGAACCAGATGGACTGTACGTCCGTATTTGACATTTGAGCAAGGGTTTTCGCATGTACAGGAGATACAGCCACTGGTGTGACTGATCTTAGGACATTTGAATTTCATTCTGCCTTTAGCAACTTCAATACCATCTCGACGCATACGATATCCAGAAGGACAAATAGGAACACCATCTTTATCAATTGTAAAGTCGTTTTTGTAAATGGGAGGTCTTCCACCTTTTCCGTTAAGGTCAATAAAAGGCGTTATATTTTCACGCTTGAATAACTGCGCGTCGCATTCTCGTTACTTTCAGTGATGAGTTAGACGCGCAAATTTTTTTACTAAACAACAGAACGAATGTTTACATAAACCAATACATATGGTATAATATTTATATGGAAAAAGATATATTTAATATAGATAAAAACAAACTTTCATATGGTAGGGGATATGTCTATTCCTTGCAGTATCATCTTGTCTGGTGTACAAAATACAGAAA
>QWCK01003549.1_pt1 | contig 16865 bp, 13 predicted proteins | sample 1972571 | NCBI WGS metagenome assembly QWCK01 (sample SAMN09866710, study PRJNA288562) | Human gut metagenome isolate term2_stool, whole genome shotgun sequencing... | isolation source: gut | host: Homo sapiens | place: USA: California
CTATGACTGTCATGCACTGTTAGCTCTGTTTTAAGAGGTAAATATTTAAAGAAAAGCCCATAAAATCAATGATTTAGGGCTTGACATTATAGGAAGGAGAGAAGTGGATGATTCGGGATAGACCTTAAAGAAAAATGGGAAGCAGGGCAGTTTTTGATATGCAGCATATTCCCGAAAATGGAACTGCCCATTTGAAAAAACAACAAAGAGAAAGGAGAGATTGTTTATTGAAAACAACATGGAAAAACCGATGCACAGCAGGTTTTTTAGCAGTTTTATTAGGGTGTTCTTCCCTTTTGACAGGGGCAAGCAGTACTATGGCAGCATCAATAGAGCAGACAGAGAGTAAAGAGGAAACACAGGCAGAGGACATTACCATCAAGCAGGGGGAAACTTTTGACCCGGATTCAGACTTTACGGGTATTTCTGTAAAGGAAGGCGAAAAAATTTCCTTTGTTTTGGCAGCAGATAAAGATGGAAAATTGTTTGATGCAGATAGACCTGGAATGTATGACTGCATTTATCAGGTGCATAAACCTTCCGGGGAATCTTATGAGATTACACGAAAAATCATTGTAAAGGAATCGGGAAAAGAAGGAGAGAGTCCGAAAAAGGACAGGAAACAGAAGAAAGAACAAAAAAGCGGGGAGGAAGATACAGAGCCGGATGGAGCCAATATTGATACCAGTGCGTTAAAGGAAGAAACGGGGGTTTTATTTTCTGTTGTACCATCTTCCATAGAACAGGCAAGAGAAAAAGCTGCTTTAGTGAAAGGAAAGAAGATTGTATATCCAAGTGATTTAGGTTCTTACAGTACCTGTTATTTCTATGTCAATGACCGGATTGCATACTGTCTGGAATCAAACTTACAGTCCCCGCCTTCTTCCGATTATGTTGCTGAACTTTATGAAAGCAATTTAAACTTACAGAAGGTTTTGTATTACGGATATGGAGGACCGGGAGATTTAACTGGGGAATATCTAAAGAACTACAGCAATGACATCAAATATGTCCTGACACATTTAGCAGCAAGTTATTGTTACGGCGGAGAGGAGGTGGCATTCGTGGGCTGCACGCAGGACGGATTGAAACGCTATAGCGTCATGGAATACATCAATTACCTTTGCGGACAGGAAGCACCGCCAAGTGCTGCCATCAGCCTTTCTTCCACAAAAGAAACAGCTTTTTTGGAAGGAGATATGCAGAAGACAAAGAATATTACATTGAATGGAGACCATAGAAATTATATCACCTTGCCTTTGCCAGAAGGAGTTACCTATCATGATACAGCCGGAAAAGAACAAACAGGTGGCACAGTCAAAATCCATGGAGGAACCACTTTTTATTTTACAGCTTTAAAAACGGTACATGGAACGTGGGAAAGCGGTAATCTGGGTGGCCAGGTAGGGGCACAATGGAAAACGCTGGTTGTTTCAACTGGATCTGGAAATCAGGATATTGGATATGGGGATTTTTATGAAGAACCGAGTGCATCGGTTTCCTTTTCCATTCAATGGATGGATATCGCTTGGGTTGAAGTGATCAAAGAAGACGCAAAGAGCAGTGTAAAACTTGCAGGGGCTGTTTTTGGAATTTATAGAGATCAGGCTTGTACAGATCTGATACTGAAGATGCCTCCTACCAATGAAAAAGGAGCAACCAAAGCGGAACTGACAAAGACACAGGATACGGTGTATATCAAGGAAACCACTGGACCGAAAGGGTATAAACTGAATACGAATTCTTATAATGTCAATCTGGAAGTGGCAAAAAACACAGATGCTGACTGTGAAAAATGAGGAACAGAAAGGGAAAATTGTTGTACATAAGCAGGGAGAGAAACTGACTGGAGTATCCGGAGAGGAAGGAAACATTCAGTTCCTTTATACAAATGCAGCATTTGCAGGAGCAAAATATAAGATTTATGCCGCTGAAGATATTTACAGTCAGGATAAACAGACAAAAATCTATCAAGCAGGAGATTTGGCAGGAGAACTGGAGACAAAAGAAGACGGAAGTTGTTCTTCGGATATGCTTCATCTCGGAACCTATAAGGTGGTAGAACAGCAGGCTCCGGATTCCCTGACAATAGGGAAGACAGAGGAAGAACGTACCCATATGGTAACCCTTTCTTATGCAGGGCAGACAGTAGAAGTGGTTGAGGAAGAAACACAATATGAAAATGCCAGACCAAAGGTATCTGTGGAAGTGCTGAAGAAATCAAGTAATGATGATGCGGCATTGAAGGGGGCAATTTTTGGTCTGTATGCAGATGAAGATGTTACCGGTGCAGATGGTTCTGTGCTGGTTACAAAGGGAACTTTGATACAGAAAGCGGAGTCCAATGAAAACGGGAAGGCTGCATTTACTGCGGATATCCCAATTGGCTTCCATTATGTAGTAAAGGAAATTCAGGCACCACCTCTTTATGTTCAGAGCAGTGATAGTTATGAGTTCTTTTATGAATATAAAAATGATACGACCTACACGTATACCTTTGCACATACCTTTAAAAATAAAGAGGTACGGGGAGCAGTCCATATCAAGAAAATAGACAAAGATACACAGGACTCTGTAAGCCAGGGAGATGGAGATTTAAACGGGGCTGTCTATGGATTGTATGCGGCAGAAGATATCCAACACCCAAATGGAAAGACAGGACTGCTTTATAAAAAGGATCAGTTGGTCGTGCAGGGAACGATCGAAAAAGGTGTTCTGAATTTCAAAGATTTGTATCTTGGAAAATACTATGTACAGGAAATTTCTGCACCTCCTTCCAATGCATATTTGCTGGATCAAACCAAATACCCGGTAGATCTTGCATATGAAGGGCAAGATGTGGAAATTGTGCAGAAAAATGTGACTGTTTTGGAAACCATAAAAAAACAGGCATTCCAGTTAATTAAAATCAGTGATGATGGCAGCCAGACGGAAACAGAATTGCTGGAGGGTGCCGGATTTAAAGTGTACCTGATCAGTGAACTTTCTAAAGTAAAGGATGGTACCTTAAAACCATCGAATGGAACCGAATATGCACCGCAGGATTTTATCGGATATGATTTCAGTAAAGAGGAAACTGCATCTTATTATGAAAATGGAGAAAAGATACAGACAGAAGAAATGTTTACCGACAAAAAAGGGTATCTGTGTTCCCCGGAACTTCCATATGGAAAATATGTGTGTATTGAAAGTACCATTCCGGAAAATGTAGAAGGAATTCAGCCGTTTTTGGTGACTATCGATGAAGACAGCAGGGAACCGCAGACATGGCGTGTCTTTAATGACCGTCCGATGCAGTTTTATTTTAAGATCATCAAAAAGGATGCACAGACGGAACTTCCAATTTTAAAGAACAGTGCCCACTATAAAATTTATGATGTGGAGAAGAAGAAATACGTTACTATGAAAGTACGGTATCCGAAGCCAGAAACAATTGACGTTTTTGAAACAAATGAGGAAGGCTATCTGTTGACGCCGGAGCCGCTTAAAATGGGAACTTACCGGATTGAAGAAGTAAAAAGCCCGGAACTGTTTGTACAGACCGGATTTGAACAGGTACTTAAAAAGGGAGAGGAAATCCTTCCGTTAAATGAGGTGACAAAGGAAGGAACTTATGAGAAAGCACCAAGGGAATCCATTACGATCAAAGTGGACAGCAATACTGCACATGAGATGGAAGAGGAAACCGGAAAATATATTGTAGTGGTAGAAGTAAAGAACGATGAGGCGGTAGGAAGCCTGACGATCCAGAAAACAGGAGAAGTGCTTGTTGGTGCTGAAAAAGTAACAGAGCAGATACTGACAAAATTAAAGAATGGTCTGGCAAGGGCAGTAAACCAAGTGTCTAATCTGTTTACCGGAGAAGATGTTATGGAAACAGAAAAAGGATATGAGTTTGCGTATGAAGAACAGGGACTTGCAGGAGCAGAATTCTCTATTTATGCAAGGGAAACCATTTACTCACCAGATGGACAGGTAGACAGTGAGGGTAATCGGATCATACGTTTTGAAAAAGGCGCATTGGTTGGAACGATTGTAACAGATGGAAAAGGAAAAGGGACTTTAAATAATCTTCCGATTGGAAAATTTTATATTAAAGAAACAAAAACGGGAGATTCCTTTGTGCTAGACCCAGCCGAACAGGATTTTGAAATCACCTATAAAGGACAAGAAGTGGCAGTTGACTATGTAACAAAGGAAATCAAGAATCAGCGGCAGAAAGTGGAAATTGAAGTGCTGAAAAAATCGGAAGCCACAAAAGAGCCACTGGAAGGGGTTTCATTTGGATTGTATGCAGGAGAAGATATTGTAAATGTAGCAGGAAAAGTTGTGGTGAAAAAAGATGAACTGGTAGCAGTTGAAAAAACAGATCAAGAAGGAAAATTGAATTACTCGGATACCATTCCACACGGGAAATATTATCTGAAGGAACTGGAAGGTCTGCCAGGATATCTACCATACGAAGAGAAGATTGAAATTGATGCTTCTTATACGGATCCGGAATTGGAAGTGATTTCTATACAAAAAGAAGTAGAGAACCAGCCGACGAAAGTTGAAGTTACAAAAACAGACATTACTGGAGAAAAGGAAGTGGAAGGTGCCAGACTACAGATTCAAGATGAAGAAGGCAATGTAGTAGAAGAGTGGACTTCTACAAACGAATCGCATATCATTTATGCATTAAAACCGGGTAAGTACATACTTCACGAAGAGCAGGCTCCAACAGAAAACGGATATGTGAAAGCAGAAGATGTGGAATTTACCGTAGAGGAAACCGGAGAAATCCAGAAAGTTTCCATGAAAGACGATCATACAAAGATTGAAATCACAAAAACGGATATCACCGGAGAACAGGAAATTGAAGGAGCCAAGTTACAGGTACTGGACGAAGAGGGAAATATCATAGAAGAATGGACCTCTACCAAAGAACCTTACCGGATCGAGTATCTACAGCCGGGAAAAACATATATCCTTCATGAAGAAGCTGCACCGGAAGGATTTTTGATTGCAGAAGATGTAGAATTTACTGTAGAGGAAACCGGAGAAGTACAGAAAGTTTCCATGAAAGATGAAGTACCAATGGGGCAGTTAATTATTAAGAAAACAGATGCAGAAGATCAGACACCACTTGCCAATGTGGAATTTGAATTGAAAAACAAAGAGACTGAGGAAGTGGTTGGAAAACTTACTACAGATAAAGATGGAGTTGCAACCAGTGAACTGCTGCCGATTGCCACATACGAAGACGGAAAAGCAGTAGGACCGATTACTTATGTATTATCGGAAACGAAACCGTTGGAAGGATATGAAGAGCATACGGAAACCTATGAAATCACATTTAGTTATGTGGACGCAAAAACAAAGGTTATTGAAGTGGTAAAAGAAATCCAGAATAAGAAACTTCCGCAGACACCGGAAAAACCAGAGGACGTAAAAACCGGGGATAATACCTTGCTCCTGCTGCCAATCGGTATTGCAGTAGTAGCGGCCTTTGGTATTGGTATTGTCCTTTGGCGGATCAGACGCACAAAGAGATAAAAAGCATTTGGAGATGATGGAACACTAGACCTGCGGGGTAGTGTAAAGAACATTTCTGGATGCTTTACCAGAAGATTTCGGGGCGGTACCGGACCCCGCAAGTGAAAGGAAAGGTGATGCTGAAGCGAAAGAAAAGAATTTAAAAGTTTTTATAAAAGTGTAAGCGGCAACGAAGCAGAAAAATGCAGGTATCCGACCAGATTGGATACTTATGGCTGTGGCTGTATGCATAATTGTTCCTACTGCTATGCACGCAGCCTTTTGGATTTCCCGCGGACTTTGGAACGCAGAAAATCCAAGAGTGGCAGATATCCAGAAAATCCGGAGAAAATTGGAAAAGGTGCCACCGGGAACCATTTTAAGACTTGGAGGCATGACAGATTGCTTTCAGCCGATGGAAAGTCAGGAACAGATTACCTATCAAACCATAGAACAGTTAAATGAATATGGTATTGGGTATCTGATTGTGACAAAATCCCATCTGGCAGGAGAGGAACGATACCGGAAACTTTATGATCCGAAGCTGGCACATATCCAGATCACCATTACCTGTTTTGATGATAAAAAGGCTCTTGCCTATGAAAAGGCAAGTAGTCCGTCAAAGCGGTTAAGGGCATTGTTAAAATTACAGGAAGAGGGCTTTGATGTCACATTACGATTAAGCCCTCTGATTGAGGAGTATTTGGATTTTGATTACTTAAATAGGCTGCCGGTAGACAAAGTTTTGGTAGAATTTCTTCGGGTGAATGGGTGGATTAAAAAGTGGTTTCCGGACTTGGATTACCAGAAATATGTTCTGCGTCAGAGTGGGTACTGGCATTTACCATTGGAAGAAAAAATCAGGATATTGAAAAAAATTCATCTTCCGTTGACGGTCTGTGAAGATGTCACAGAACATTATGAATATTGGAAACAGCATATCAATCCAAACCCACTGGATTGCTGTAATTTAAGAAAATAAGAGGCATAAGTGCAGGCGGTAGCATATCAGTTTTGGTATGCTGCCGCTTTTTTACGTTGGAGGTAAGTAGATGAAAAAAGAATACTTTTTACTTGGGATATTAAGCGTGATCTTGCTGGCAGCAGGAGTCTGGATTTATCAGATTATTAGTGAATATCAAAAAGCAGAACGGGAATATGAACAGTTACAAGAATATGTAAAAGTAGAGAAGAATACAAGGGATCCGGAAAATACGAAACCAAATGTTGCAGAAGATGATAAGGAAGGAGAAAAGCAGGAAGAAACTGTAACGGTGGATTTTGCTTCTCTGCAGGCAATTAACCCAGATATTGTAGCGTGGCTTCGGATTCCGGGGGTGTTGGAATATCCAGTAGTGAGAGGGAAAGATAATTCCTATTATTTAAACCATACCGTACAAAAAACTTATAACATTGCAGGAAGTATTTTTCTTGATTATCGGAACGAACGGGATTTCTCGGATAGTAAGAATATTATTTATGGGCATAACATGAAAGACGGGAGTATGTTTCATGTGTTGAGAAATTATCAGGACATTGATTTTTTTCAGGAACATACGGATATGGAGATTTATTTACCAGATGGAAGGACTTTGAACTATCAGATTATAGCTTGTGAACAGGTGCCAGCGGATAGTGAAGTATATCAGATAACAAAATATGACAGTGAAAAGACAGAGAAACAGGAACTTTTGTTATCTACGTGTAGTGCTAGAGTAGATAGGAGATTGTTGCTTCGTTGGAGAGTGAAATAGTGAGTATAGGTAGAAGTTCTATTTCAAATCAAAAGAAATGAAAAAGTGACAAAATAGGGGTATGTATATGATTGTCCATTTATTCTGATTGTTTTTATATTCTATAATCGAATAAAAAGATGATTGAGCTAAAGGAGAAAATATCAGAAGCATGGATAGAATAAAAAAATATAGGAGTGTTGCATATCGAAAAATAGAATTTATAAGTATGAACCGTAGGAAAATGATATTCAAGCTATATAATAAGAATTTTTTTAGCCAAAAGTATGATATGGTTGTATGAAAGTTTCGAAGATAATACTCATAGAGTTTGAAATTGTTTTAGAAATAAGTTAAAATATATAAGATAATTTAGTTGGAGATTTTCTGGCCATATCAGAATAAAAAGGAAATTGTTAGATATTTAAAAGAGGGAAACTATGAATTTTATTATATGCGATGATGAGAAAATTTTTCTTGAAGAACTTTCAAATAAAATTATAGAATGTTTAGAAAAACAGAATATTGATATGAATATTAAAGTTTGTAATAGTGGAAAAAAATTATTGAATATTTGTAAAACACTAAGTGTAGATGCGATTTTTTTAGATATTGATATACCAGAAATGAACGGATTCCAAATAGCTAAGAATGTTAGAAAATTATATCCTGATTGCATGATTATATTTTGTAGTAGTCATAATGAGTTGGTATATGAATCGTTTGAATATGAACCTTTTTGGTTCCTTTGTAAGTCAGATTATGAAAGAAAATTGGATTCAGTTTTAGAAAAAGTTTTAAAAAAAGTGAAAAAATCCAAGAAGGAATTTGTTATTAAATTTAAAGAAAAAATAATTAAGGTTAGATATCAAGAAATATTTTATGTTGAAGTCGAAAAGCATAAGATACGCCTTCATTTAGAAAAAGAGATTTTAGAGTACCGAGGAAATTTATCAGATATCGAAAAACAGTTTGTGGAAATGGGATTTGTCAAAATAAATAGTGGTTGTATAGTGAATATAGAACACATATTTAAAATACAAGATAGTGAGTTGATACTAAAAAATGGAACATTATTAGTAATTAGTAGGAGCAATAAGAAAAATGTTAAAACTATTTTTTTCGATTACTTAGGAAAGGAGTAAACATTGGATGTGGGATTGTTTTGAAATATCTGTGAATTTATTCCAAGTAATAGTGATAATACAAACCATTACAAAATATTTGGGATGTAAATTCGGGGGACTAAAGAGTACGGCGTGTAAGATAATTTTTACAATAATATTGTTTGTTGAATTAAATTATGTCAATACAAAAATGTTTTTTGAAGGGATAGCAATTGTAATTCCTATAGGGATTATATTTTTATATGCAGTAATAACCTTGCAAGGGTCATGGAAGAAAAAATTGTATTGCTCAGTTTTGATAATGGCTTTTATAGTAGCAGTTACATCAATAGTTTTAAATATAGCTGGAATATTAGGAGGCTACACATATATAAATTTGATAAAAGAGCAGAATGAAGTAAGAATGATCTCTTTATTAATTATTCAAGTTTTAATATTTTATATAACAAGAATATATCTCTATAATAAAGATGTTGACGTTGGTGAAGTATCATGGGATATATGGCTAATGAATATTATTATTCCTATAATTTCCATTGTTGTTTTAGCGTTTATTCTTGAAATATCGACCAATACAACTGAGAATTTTAGAAATAAGGGAGTGCAAATGGCAGTGTTTGCATCGATGGGAATCTTTTTGATTAATATTTTGATCTATTTGATGTATATGAAATTAAAGAGAGAAATGGCTAAAAAGATGGAATATGAGTTATTGAAGCAAAGATATGATATTCAAGAAAAGAATATTAAAGACATAAAACAACTTTATTCACACCTTCAGAAAGTAAAGCATGATGTTAAACATCATATCAATTTACTTAAAATACTATTAGAAAAAAGAGAAATTGATAAGGCAATAACATATCTGCTGAAGTATTCAGATTTTGAGTACTCTATTCAACAAGATGCTATTTTTTGTGCTAATACGATTATAAATTATATAATAAATGCTAAAACTCAAGAAATGAAAAAGAAAAACATACAATTTTATTGTGATATTTGTGAAAGTATTAAAGGAGTTTCAGATGTAGATTTAAATATAGTTTTAGGTAATTTACTAGATAACGCAATTGAGGCCTGTGAGAAAGTAGATGGAATAAGAGAAATTGCATTATCTATTTATAGAAGGGCCAGTTATTTAATCATCGTAGTAAAGAATGCATATACAGGTGAGTTGAGCGGATTGTATAGTTTGAAAACTACCAAGAGAAACCCAAAAGATCACGGAATTGGTCTGCAGTCAATAAAAGCAATATTAGAAAATTATAAAGGAGAATTAAACATAGAAAACGATGAAGAACAAGTAATAATTACATGTATAATGGAGATAGATGCAGAATAGGTCAAAAAAACAACCAAATAGGACAAATACTTGTAAATAATTCCGAAAGTAGTTATATTAAAGATAAGTCAAGGAGGAAAAATGATTCACAACTTATCAAATAATATAACTACTTTTTTTGTAAAAAAGCAACTAATAAAAAATAGCGACAGCATTGTTTTTTGTTATGGAATGGAACTTCTTATATCAACATGGATTGGATTTTTGACCATTATATTAATGAGTATTATTTTAGGGGACATACTTTTTGGAATAATTTATCTCATATATATAGTTCCAATAAGAATGTATGTAGGAGGTTATCATGCAAAATCATATATGAAGTGCAACATAGTATTTTTACTTTTTTTTACTATAGCACTAGTTTGTTATCGGAATTTAGAAATGGTTAATTATCAAATATTGAACTACATTAATCTGATATCATCTATCTTTATTTTCGAACTGGCACCTTTGGAAAATAAAAATAAAGTTATTGATGATTTGAAAAAGAGAAAGTATAGAAACATTGATATGTCAATCTACATATTAGGAAGTATAGTTGGTATTTTGATAAAGGATATGTTTTTGATTAATGTATTAGCTATCGTTTTGTGTAATGTAACAGTTTTATTATTAATAGGGAAGGGAGTAGAAATATATGAAAAAAAATCTGAAAGATAATATATACAAACTTATAATTAAGAGTTGTTTTGCGATGGCATTTCTAGCGGCAGGATCGGCATCTTATTGGGGTGGCTATCAACAAAAAGAGCCTGAACACTTAGATGAATACTTAAAAAACAAAAAAAGGCAACATTAAATTAGAGAGTGTATTTAATTGAAAAAGAGAGGTACAGTGTGAGAGAAAATGACAGGATTAGAAGTATAGGTATTTTATCATATAAGATAGATTCTCCTAGATATACAGGTCGAAGGTCTGGGTATGGGAATATAATTAAAGTGGGCGACAACATAGCTATAATAACAGCAGCTCATTGTGTATATGAAATAGGAGTCGATAAATTCAATATAGACATGAACTTCTCTACAGTATATGGATCATTAAAAGATCATATTCCAATCGAAAGTGCTATTATTCATAAAAATTGGGGGATAAATCATGAGATTGGATTTGATACAGCTGTTTTGATTCCCCAAAAAGGAAGCTATGATTTTAAATATTATTATGACATAGCGTCATCTATAAAAGAAACTTTTCAATTTGAGGAGAATATCGAATTATCTATTGCATATATAAAAGGTTTATTAATTAAAAAAATTGAGTGTATTAACGTGCAAGGGAGAAAAGAATTTATATATGGAAATAAGATGATTGGTGTAGAGTTTAAAGGGAAAAGAGGATTGTCTGGCAGTCCATGGTTTTTTCAAGAAAATGGAGAATGGAAACAAATAGCATTAACTAGTAGCAAATTGAAATCTCAAAAGAATATGTTATGGGGGCCAGAATGGGGAGAAGAAATGGTGGAAATTTCTAATTATATACAAGGAAAAGGATTGGACGATCAAAATTTGATGATACAAAAAATAAAGCAGGAAAGGAGGAATGGTATATGAAAAGTGTATTGAAATTACAAAAATTAAAAACAGTATCTGGTTTTAATGGAGGAATAGAAAATTCAATGCTGAGTATTTTCTGCTTAATTAAAAGTTCTTTAAGCATTACAAACTGTCTTAACGAACCAGAAAATCCAGGTGAAGGTCAGTAGAAGATAGTATTTTAGAAGGGAAGGGGTATAAAATGGATATTCGCTATGCAAACTATATAAGCCCAAATTCTTCCTATTATAGAAAAGTAGATAATGATAGGAACATAGAGATGTTTAGGGTTAATTTACCGCTAAATTGGAAGTGTCATCAGGATCGTCATTGGACTTATTGTATGAATAACCTGCAAAGTCTTCCAGTTCAAGGGTGGAAAATACATATTTCATGTGTCTTGTGTGAAGCAGAAGATATATTAAAAGAAGTTTCTGAATATCTTTTTAACATGGGTACATCATTTAAATTTGTTAAAAATTCAAAAGAATTATTGTTAAAAAATTCTAAATATGGGGATAGGGGTAGTTCTGGAAAATTCATCACAGTATATCCCCGGGATCAGGAACAATTTTTAGGACTTTTAGATTCATTAGATAATTTAACTAAGCATTATTCGAAAGGTCCATACATCTTGAGCGATAGAAGATGGAAGAATGGAAATGTATTTTTCAGATATGGTGGTTTTAAGGAAATGTATTCAGTTATTAATGGAAATAGAGTACTATCTTTAAAAACGCCTGATGGAGGATTTATACCAGATGAGAGAAATCCATTTTATACCCTACCATATTTTGTTATTGAACCCCCTGTTTTATCTGAGAAACAAGAAGAGTACAGTGATTCTAAATTAGATGAATTTGAAATAAGTGAAGCTCTTCATTTCAGTAATGGTGGAGGAGTATATAAAGCAATATCTAGTATAGATGGCAGTCAACTCGTTATAAAGGAAGGACGTCCGGAAGCTGGTATTGATGCAATGGGAAGAGATGCTTATACAAGAGTAGAACATGAGGGGAAAATATTAGAGCAACTAAAACAGTGTTCAAATGTTGTAGGATATAGGGAAATTTTTAAAGAATGGGAACATATATTTCTGGTGGAAGAATATGTAGAAGGAATGTCACTACAGCAGTGGGTAGCGTCAAATTATCCTTTTGAGAGCAATGATCAAGAAGAATATGCAATGAAAGCTATGAAGCTTCTTGAAAACTTGAAGCATGCAATAGAAGAAATTCATAGTTGTGGAGTTGGAATTGGAGATTTGCAACCAGCCAATATTATCATTCAAAAAAACTTAAGTATTAAGCTTATTGATTTCGAAGTGGCAGATAATATTGAATGTGAACAGCCCACAGGTTTGATGACAATCGGATTTTATTCAGCAAAAGCAAAAAATAGAAAAAGTGCAGACTATTTTGCATTATCAAGAATTGCACAATATTTATTTTTACCAATAGGTAATGTACAGGAAATAGACGAAGGTATATTAGAGAAACATCTCGAATGGATACAGAAAAAATTTGGGACAGAGTGTTTTAAAACAGTAGAAGAAATTTACACTATGGCAGCAAAACTTTTGCCAATAAATATGCAGAAGAAAACAGAAAACTCGATCGACATTTGTCTTGATAATATCAGAATGATAATTAGTAATCTTAGGCAAGGAATGATTGCGGAATTAGGCGATTCTGATAAGTTAATCAATGGTGATATACGGCAATATGAAATGAAAGATGGAGTATTCAATGTACTTACTGGTTCATATGGAGCGATACTTTCGTTGATGAGGACTGGAGACGTACCTCTGGAAGTTAGGGCCTGGAGTGAAAAGTATGCCAGAACTGAAAAAATAAGAAAGTTGGGCTCAGGGCTTTTTACAGGGAAGGCAGGAATAGCGGGTATCTTGATAGAATTGGGAGATCAAGAAATAGCGTTAGAACTTTTAGATGAGATAAACATAGATAAAGAAACTAATGATATTTCATTGCTTTCTGGATTAGCCGGAATCGGACTTTCTTTTTTAGCTACAGATAAATATCTTTCAATAAATAGATATCAAGAAAAAGTAGAAATAATTGCAAATATTCTTCATGAAAAATTGCAAGAAAATATTATTCCAGAAATCATAGACATAGATTTTGTTAACGTAGGCTTGTTGGATGGATGGACCGGAGTATCGATGTTTTTTTCTGCTTTATACAGAAGTACGCGAAAAGATAAATGGTTAATAGATGCTATTGTAGCATTATCCAAAGACATAGAGCAGGGAACTTTTACAGAAGAATTAAGTTTTCAAGTTAAAGATGGTTTTAGAGTGCTTCCTTATTTGGCTGGTGGCAGTGCAGGAATTGGACTTGGAATTTTAGAAATACAAGACATTTTGAAAAATAGTATATGGCATCAGGAAGTAGAAGGAATTGCAAAAGTGTTGAATTCTGTATGCTACTATAATGATGGACTATTTAGAGGAATAGCAGGGCTTTTTTTGTTGGGGACTGCACTTTATGAAAAAACAGATATAGAGGTGAATTTAGAAAAAATTTTTGAAATATTTAATTTGTTTTTAATTACTAACGAAAAAGGATATTTTCGTTGTCCGGGTGATTATGGCTTGAGATTATCGGATGATGTATTCTCTGGAACATCAGGGATACTCTTATCAATGTCTAGTTATATAAAGGGAAAATGGCTTGAATGGTTACCAATTCCAATAAACTCAAATTCGAATTTCTTAATAGGAATTAAAGGAGAAAAAGATGAATAGAAAACAGGTACTTGCTTTACAGTGTATGGAAGAAAAAATAAATGATAAGGCGTATGGATGGAGTTCATGGGTCAGTGTGGTCTGCTTGACTTTACCTAGTTTAATAAGTACTACCTGCCTATAGAATTCTTCACATAAAAAATAAATGAAAGGAGGAAAAATGTATGAATAAGATTTTAAATTTGCAGAAAATGCAGGCAAATAAAGATATTGTACTTTGTGCAAAATCTAGTGCAAGTATTCTTTGTATCTTTTTAAGCTATCTTAGTGTTGCAAATTGTCAGAATTCATAGACTTGTTTAGAAACAGATGAATAAGAAGTTGCCTGAGATAATATCTCAGGCAACTTTAAAATGGAGGAATTATATGAAAACATATAAAATCAAATTAAAATATTATATGCCATCTAAGAAAAAAATAATAGGCACAAGTGTTCTTGTTTTGGCTAATACACTTATAGCTTTAATTATTCCTCTGTTTTATATGAAGTTTATAGATACGGTCAATATTGCTCATATTAAATTAGAGAACGCTATAATTATTTTAAGTATTTTTATTATACAGATTGCATTTGGTACTTTGAGTAGATATATGCTAAACTATATAGCTCAGTTTACAATAAAAGAATTAAGAAAAGAATTGTGGAGGACAACGGTACACTTACCAATAGAGTATTTTGATCAACATTCATCAGGTGAATTAATGAGTCAAATAATCAATGATACACAAATAGTAAAGAGTTTTTTGTCACAAGATTTATGTAATGCATTTAGTGGAATACTTTTATTAGTAGGTTCAATTATAGTCCTTACTGTAATTGATTGGAAGATCACTTTAGTCATGGGAACATTAATAATTATTATCATCTTTGTTATTGTTCCACTCGGAAATTTGGAATATAAAATATCAAAAAAAATACAAAAAGAAATAGCTTTTATGCAAAGCACTTTAAATAGGGTTTTATCAGATATTAGAATGGTAAAATTTTCTACAGCTGAAAGTCAAGAGATAGAGAGAGGGTTTAAAAATATTAATAATATCTTTAAATCAGGGGTGCAAGAAGGAAAGTTTATGGCAATTGTTGAACCATTTACCATAGGAGTGTTAATGGTAGTAACAATAGTAGTATTTAGTTATGGAGCAATAAGAATTGATAATGGTACGTTATCAGCAGGATCTTTAGTTGCCATTATATATTGTTTACTCCAATTGTTGAATCCTTGTGTTGAAATAACAAATTTTTATGCACGGTATAATAAATTTTTAGGTGCTTGTGAAAACCTAGAGTCTATTCTGCAAAATCCTACCGAAGAAATTGCTATAGATGAAAAGGAAAACAGACATATAGAGAATGGACTTATATTTGATAAGGTCACGTTTTCTTACGCAAAAAATAAAAAAATTCTTCAGAATGTTTCTTTTCAAGTACGACAGAATGAGAAAATTGCTATTGTAGGATTGAGCGGAGCGGGGAAAACTACTATATTGTCCTTAATTGAAAGATTTTATTATCCGCAGTCAGGGTACATATATTTTAATGGATCTGCAATTAATGGAATTAATTTAAAAAATTGGAGAAATAAAATTGCTTATGTATCACAAGAAAATTCTATAATGGAAGGAACTATAAAGGATAATTTAGTGTATGGTATAGAAGATTATGTGGAAGTAGATATAGAAAAAGCTATTGAAGAAGTAGGATTAGAGGGATTTATAAATGAATTAGAGGGAAAATATAATACTGAGGTTGGTGAAAAAGGGATTAAACTATCAGGTGGACAGAAGCAACGAATCGCCATAGCAAGAGCAATTATTAGAAAACCAGAAATTTTGCTATTAGATGAGGCAACAGCACATCTAGATGGCATATCGGAAACAAGAGTTCAAAAGGCATTAGAGAAACTCATGAAAGACAGAATTACAATCATTGTTGCTCACCGGTTATCAACAGTAATGGATGCAGATCAAATATTAATTTTAGAAAATGGCAAAATTAATAGTCAAGGGAAACATGAGGAATTATTACGTACTAATATGTTATATAAAAAACTTGTAGAACAACAACTTGTTAAAAATGAGAAAGGAGTGCAAAATGTATGAAAAAAGTGATTATGAGTATTTTGATGATTGGCGTACTTTTGGGAATGACTGGTTGTATAGTTAGAGATGATACCACAAAATATAAAAGAGAAACAAGGAAAATATCGGAGGAAATAGTTGGATTAGAAATAGAAGACATTAGCTCCGATATTCAGATACTAAGTGAAGATATTGAAGACGTGCTGATAGAATATACAGATTCTGTGGATGAACAACTGTATACAATCGAAGTAGATAATAAAATTTTAAAAGTTGCTAAGAAGAAAACAACTGTTAATAATGAAGAAAGTAATGTTATTATAAAATTACCATCAAAAATTTATAGTCTAATCTCTGTTATAACTACTAATGGAGATGTTGAATTAAATAAAATTAAATCTACTGTTTATAGGTGTAGTACTGAAAATGGAGATATTAGAGGAATACTTGATGGAAAGAAGAAAGAGTATTCAATTGCAGTAGAAACTGAAAATGGAGAAAGCAATCTAAAAGATAGTTTGATTAGTAGTGAAAATAAACTAGAAATGAAAACCCAAAATGGAGATGTAGATATTCGATTTACAGAAGAATAAAGAAAGAATTTAACGACAGTATATCAAAACATGATATTCTGTCGTTTTTTATGACAGAAAATAATAGTGTACTATAAATGAGCAAATTTGAAAAATTGCACAAAACTACACTGCGAATTTCATAAATGAATCAAAATCATTACTTTCCTTTGCGCATTGAAAAAGATA
>QWCK01003563.1_pt1 | contig 16815 bp, 18 predicted proteins | sample 1972571 | NCBI WGS metagenome assembly QWCK01 (sample SAMN09866710, study PRJNA288562) | Human gut metagenome isolate term2_stool, whole genome shotgun sequencing... | isolation source: gut | host: Homo sapiens | place: USA: California
AACTCTTTGAATATTCTGAATAAAGCCAGCCTGCAATTTGAGCTATTGAACACCTAATACAAAAAAAACAGCCTGCAAAATGAGCTATACGCCAGAAAACATCAAGGGAACGCTGGATGAAATGACGGAAGCCGAAAAGCTGCGTGCCAACGCTGAAACAGAAAGAGACAAGGCTGAAAAAGAACGACAGCGGGAACAAGACAGCTTGAATACTGCCGAAAGCGAGCGTGTGAAGTATGAACAGCAGCGACAGAATAACGAGAAAAAACGGGAACAGGCGGAATTGAATAGATTTACCGCTGAAAACTATCGTATGAGTGCAGAGGAAGAACGAGTAAAGGCTGAACAACTGCGCAATAGCACGGAACAGGCACGACAGACAGCTGAGAACCAACGTAGAAAAAATGAGCTGGAAAGGTTTGGTTCAGAAAATGCGCGTTTCAAATGGGAAGAGGGGCGCACACAGGCGGAAAAACAACGACAGACTGCCGAGGAAGAACGCAAGCAAGCAGAAACAAAGAGAGAAAGTGCAGAGCAGCTAAGGGCTGATGCAGAAACAAAACGTATAGAGACAGATAAGGAAATCATGTCAACGCTCGAGTACGTCAATGCACAGAAGTATATCAAGGAAAACGAGTACAAGCGTGAGGTAAGAGCTATCGAAGCGATTAAGAATGCTCCGAAAGACCCAACTCAAGACGTGTGGCTCGATTCCACGGATGGAGAAATAAAAAGTACAGCGACAACGAATAAGTTATCGAGCAGAGCTTTTCGATTCTATTATATTGGGAAAAGAGTGATAGAAGGGTCATTCGGAAATGCCATAGATAATAAATGGGGAGGAAATAAATTTGTGAAACACCTTGATTTAAGTAACTGGGATACAACGATGATGATTGATGCAAGCTACTTTCTATCTACTTGTTCTTCCTTGCAATCTCTTGACACATCTGGTTGGGATTTGTCGGCACTGACAAATGCGAAGGCTATGTTCAATGCTTGTTCTTCCTTGCAATCTCTTGACACATCTGGTTGGGATTTGTCGGCACTGACAAATGGTAGCAATATGTTCAGCAATTGTTCCTCTCTACAAGCTCTTGACTTTAGAAAGTCTTCATTTCACAATTTAACGAGTTTTAACGATACATTTAGTGGTTGTTACCTATTGGACGAGCTGTGGCTTCCACTCACATTTGATAAGTTGACATCGGTGGCTTTGAGAATACCGAGCTGGGGCAGCACGGATAAAGGTCTTGCCTCACTGCGCTGGACGTTCGGCGAGGGTGCTGACGACCGCACGGCAAAGGGTTTGCAGCCTTGCACGGTGCGACTGCATGCAAGTGTTTATGACAGGCTGACGGACAACGAGCGTGCCGCAGCGGCAAAGAAAGGTTGGACAATCACAAAATAGAAGAATATGAAAAAGAAAGAGATTAACGGCTGCACGGTGCTTGAAGCCGATGCAGGAAAGAAGATAGTTAAGGACAACGAATTTGTGTGCGGTACGGTGGTGTGGCTTGCTGTGGGCGATGCCACTGACGCTTACAAGGAAGTGAGTGTGGAGGAAGCCGATGCAATGGAAAAGGCACAAAGGGAAACAGAGGGAGGAAAGCCTGACGAGGAAACACCAAGCGCAGAAATTCCCACCGACATTGATATGGCAAAGGCTGCAAAGATAGCCGAGATAGCAGCTTACTCTGACAGCGATGCGGTGAACAGCCTTACCTTTAACGGCTTGAAAACGTGGCTCACGCGTACTGTGCGTGACGGCTATGATACGAGCATTACGGCTGCAAAAAATCTTGGAGAGGCAAACGTCACGTTTATGGTAGGCGACAATGAGATGCAGCTGCCTGTTGAGCAAGCACGCAGAGTACTGGATTTGGTGCAGCGTTATGCCGATGCGTGCTTTATCGTTACCGAGCGGCACAAAATAGCCGTGAGGGCGTTGCAGACGGTGGAAGAGGTGAAAAGCTATGACTATACAAAGGGGTATCCTGAAAAATTAGCACTATAGCCTCTCCCCCTGCCCCTCCCCAAAAGGGAGGGGAGTGATTAGCTGAACTAACGACTTGTGAACTCGTAAACTATAAACTCGTGAACTATAAAAAACTTAAAGGCATTCTGTGGCGGGCTGGCATAAATGGCTGTGGGGTATTCGGTCTAAAGCCGCCGTTCTTCGACAAATTCCAAGTGTGCTGCGAGTTGCACGATGCGATGTACGACTTAGGCGGTGACGGTAAGGCACGGTTCAGAGCCGATAAACGACTGCTCGTGGATATGGTGGAAAGAAGTACAGGCTCGTGGCTCATGCTGTGGTGCTTTGTGTACTATCTGTCTGTGAGAGCTTTCGGGTGGCTGTTTTTTAACTATAAATCAGTAAACGAGGAGACAAGGAGACAAGTAGACAAGTAATAGACTTTTTGCTTGGAAACTATCAACTCGTAAACTTGTGAACTAATAAACTTATAAACTTACAAACTTAAAAAACAAAAAAATGAAAGAAGTAAAGAAAGAGAATTGGAAGTATTTGGTAGTATTTTTCCTTATGGCACTGTCCATTGGTGTAGGTAATTACTTTAACCTCAGAGCCGAAGCTGGCGGTTGGGGAATCGTGGGCATGGCTGCTGTCATCAGCACCATTTCATTAGCTGCGCTTGAGTTTTGCAAAGTACTCATCTACGGTGGCTCATGGAATTGGAAACGAGTGCTGGTAGGCATCTGTGTGGCAATCTTGTCAAGCGGTCTGTTATGCATCATTTGATAGAGAAACTTGCGAGTATAGGCACGGACAAATTGCTGCATTTTAATGCCTGTTTGTTCGTTGCCTATCTTACCGCACGACTGCTGCCTTGTTGCATGGTAGAGCGAATGCTGGCTGGCTTTGCCTTTGCTGTACTCATTGGTTTTGGCAAAGAGCTGTACGATGAAGCACAGGAGGGCAATACGTTCGACTGGCACGACCTACTGGCAGACGTGGCAGGAGCTGCGGTCGGAGCGATGATGATACTATAAGAAGTAGCCCCACCCAACCTCCCCAAAGGGGAGGAGAAAAGATAAGCGGAGGGCTAACAACTTGTCAACTCGTCAACTATCAACTTGTAAACTAAATAAAAATCTTGAGGGACGATTTTGTAAAATAAAAGATATATGCAAAGAAATACGAAAGAATGGATACAGTACGGCTCAGCTATAGCCTTGCTAACAAGTGGTGTAGCAATGGCTTTCTTGAGTTTCTTCCTGAATGGAGGTGACTTAAAGGATAGCGTACTTTGGTACGTTAGTCAAACGCTTGTATACGCTGGCTCTATATTTGGCGTCGGCATTTATGTGCAGAGTAAGTGGGGAGAAGTTAAAAACTATGTAGACAAACGTCTGCGTGATAACTTTGATGAAGATGAAACTCAGAGCAAGTAATCTGTTAATTCAGAAACTAAAAGAATTTGAGGGACTTCGCTTGGTAGCCTACAAGCCCACGAAAGCCGAGCGGTGGTGGACGATTGGCTACGGACACAGCGCAGGTGATGTGAAGGCAGGCATGCGCATCACGGAGGAAGAAGCGGAAGAACTGCTAAGGCGTGACCTCTTCTTCGTGGAGAGGTTCATAAACGGCATACCCAAGGTGAGGACGCAAGGTCAGTTTGATGCGCTGGTATCGTTTACCTACAACGTAGGGGTTGGCACTCTGAAACGATCTACCCTATTGAAGAAAATCATGCACGATGCACCCACGGAAGAGATACAGAGAGAGTTCATGAGGTGGGTGTACAGCTGTGGGAAAAAACTGGACGGACTGGTGAAAAGAAGACGGTGGGAAGCAGAAAGGTGGGCAGAATGAAAAAGATACTATTTTTATTTTTTGCACTCATGTCGCTGACTGGTTGCAAGACGGTTAAATTTGTGCCTGTACCCGAGTACCACACCTTATATAAAACGAGGGCAGATACGGTGTGGCGCATGGACAGCGTGCGAGACGTTCAGTGGATGACCATCAGAGAAGTGGACAGCGCGCAGCTGGCGGCATTGGGCATACAGATAAAAGGACTAAAAAACGCGCTCTTGATAGAACGCAACAAATTACTGCAACAGATATCAAATGAGAAAACGCATAAAGTAGATACAGTTATGCTGCGAGACAGCATCCCTGTGCCTTACCCTGTGGAAAAGCGGCTTACCAAGTGGCAGCGGTGGAAGATGGACGCTGGCGGCTGGGCAATGGGCGTGGCGGCTGTGCTGGTTATCTTAGTCATTTTGAAAGTGACTAAGATAGCGCATAAGATATTGTAGTGTGAACAAATCTTTTATTTATCGGTTTGATGTTTAATAAAAGTTAAACATAAAAATATACGGGTAAAATATTTGGTGTTTTTATTTTTAATTGCTATCTTTGCCATAGATAATTAAAACAACAACTAAAAATAAAAGATTATGAAATCAATCAATGAAATTGCAAGCGAGAACGGTTTACAAGTCATCAACACGACTACTGGTTTGAATGGTTATCCACAGTCGTTAAAAGAAGCTATTATTGGCTTTGAAGATTTTGAGAAAGCAGAAAAGCTGGCCGAAGAATATGATCTTGATATTGAGTTATTCGCGAAGCGTGACGGTTGGCAGTTCTGGAACAGAAATAACAACAGCGCATACGATGCCTTTAAGCGTTCTGCAAGCGACTATGGTGAGAATTTTCAGCAGTTTGAAGCGAACATGAGCCAGGATGAATTTTTGCAACAAGTAGGTGCTGCAAGTTTTATTGATGAGCTGGCAGATGAGGAAGATGGTCTTGACAGAATCGAAGATTACATGAAAGACTTGCGAGAATTATACAATGCGATTGCAAAAGCCTCTGACGATGAAATCGTTATTGCAGACGGTGATGTGTACGTTGAGACTATCAAAGAAAAAACAATGCAATACAGCTACGACACAAAGAACTATGTGATTGGTCTAATTAACAATAACGAAGATTAAAAGCAGCAATGGCACCTGCCTACTTGGTGGGTGCCATTAAAACAAAGTATGATGACAAAGACAGAAGAACTCGTTATTGAACTTTACAAAAAGAAAACGCCCATTATAAAGATTGTCGCAGCTACAGGCGTTTCCATCAACAGGGTGTACAGCATTTTGTCTGAACACGACATACCTCTGCACAGTGGGCAAAAGACGTACAGACGCACGATTGCGTTTGATGCAGAAGCAGAACAGCTGCTGCAAAAAGCAAACCCTGCTAATATATCCGCATGGGTGTGCGAGCAAATCAAAGAGAATCATCAATAATAAGAAAGATGACTGTAACAGCTTTTGTTTTACTATTAATTACCTGGATCATCGTAGCTATGTTTACGAGAGATAAAACTAATCGTTCGAATAACAAGTGGCAGCGAGAGGAGAAGCGCAAGTGGCTGGAAGAGGAATACGCCAGGAACCTTGAGACATGGAACGAATGCAAGGAGGATTTTAAGCGCAGGATGAGAAAGTTTCTCGGGCAATAGACGTATTTTTAAGCATCATAAAACAAGGCTATCTTTGACCAAAAATCAAGGATAGCTTTTTTTATGGCAAGAAACACGCAAGAATTTGAAACCGTCGTAAGGCTCAACGCCCAGCAGGCAAAGGATGAGTTGAAAACCATGCAAGAACGCTTGGATGAGCTGAAACGCAAGAAAGACACTTTGTTAAGTGGCAAGGAATACGATGCGAAAGACCTCCGCACGCTCAACAAGGAGATAAGGCAGCAGAGTGCCGCGATCAAGGCTTTCGGCAGCAGTGTTCAGGACACCATTCACACGCTCAGCAACTTGGACAAGGCAAGTCTCGGTGAGCTGCAGAAGTCGGTGCGCAACCTCAGGCGGCAGATGGCGAACGTCACCAACGAGGAGGAGTTCCGACAACTGGATGCGCTGATGCAGAAAGCTAACGCACGCATCTTGGAGCTCAAAGGCTCGGCTGGAGAGGCGGCAACGGAGACAAGGCGCGTGGCAGAGGCGGCAAAGACAGTCAACGCCGTGTTGGCGAATGTCAATGGGGCATCGCTGTCTGAACTCCGAACGGCGGCAGCTGCCATCCGTGAGGAGATGGAGAAGACCACGCCGGACACGAAAGCGTATCAGGCGCATGCCGAGAACCTCAAGAAGGTCACCACTCGTATACAGGAGGTCAACGAGCGACAAAAACAGGTGAACCTCACCATAGACAAATACGACAAGGAGATACAGCAGCTCACGAAAGACCAAGCGGTGGTGGCAAGGGAGAATAAAGTCATTGACCAAACGCTGAGAAACCTCAGTGGGGCAACCATGCGCGACTTGGAATATGCCCTGCAGATGGTCAACGAGCAACTCCGTGAGACAAACCACGGCACAAAGGCGTTCGACGATTTGGCGGAGAAGTCAAGGCGACTGAAAAAGCAGATAGCAGAGGTCAACGACCAACTCAAGGCGCCCGAGCAGCGTAAAGGACTCGTCAGGGGGTTCATCGACGGACTGAACAAGAACTGGGGCGCTATCGTGCAGGGGTGGGCAGCACTCACCGGGCTCACGCAGACGGTGCGCATGTGCTCCGACGCTTTCGCCTCTATGGAGGATGTCATGGCGAACACTCGAAAATATACCGGGCAGACGGATGAGCAGGTGCGAGAGCTGAACGAGGACTTCAAAAAAATGGATACACGCTCCTCGCGTGAGCAGCTCAACGAGCTGGCTGGAGCGGCAGGTCGCTTGGGAATTACCTCGAAGGAAGGCATCGAGGAGTTCGTCGATGCAGCAGACAAAATCAGCGTGGCGTTGGGCGATGACCTCGGTGACAAGGCGGTGGATCAAATCGGAAAGCTAACAATGGCGTTCGGAGAGGACCAGCGCATGGGATTGCGTGGGGCTATGCTCGCCACGGGTTCAGCTGTTAACGAATTGGCGCAGAACTCCTCGGCACAGGCGAACTACCTCGTGGAGTTCACGGCTCGTGTGGCAGGTATCGGCAAGCAGTTCGGTCTCACCCAGACGCAGATCATGGGATTTGGTGCGGTACTCGATGAGAATATGCAGAAAGATGAGATGGCGGCAACGGCATTCTCGCAGCTGCTCACGAAAATGACCACCAATACCAAGAAGTTCGCTAACATTGCAGGCATCGAGGTGGGCAAGTTCTCCAAGATGCTCAAGGAGGACGCCAACGGTGCGGTTCTCACGCTCTTGGAGTCGCTGAAGAAAAAAGGCGACTTCCAGGTGCTTGCCAAGATGTTTCAGGAGATGGGACTTGACGGCACAAGGGCGACAGGCGTACTCACCACGCTCGCCGATAAAATAGACCTCGTGAAGAAGCGTCAGCAGCTCGCCAACGACGCTTACCGTCAGGGAAAATCGGTCATCGATGAGTTCGACGTGCAGAACTCTACGGTACAGGCGAACCTTGACAAGGCGAAAAAGAGTTTCCACGAACTCACCATAGAGCTGGGAGAGAAACTCCTGCCCATCGCCAAATATGGTGTCACCACGGCTTCATTCACCGTCAAGGCTTTGAGTGAGCTAATCAACTTCTCTACGAGATATTGGAAGGTGCTGGTACCGCTGGCAGTGGCAATCGCCACTTATAACGTGGCGTTGAAGTGGAACACCGTCGTCATGGCAAAGAACAAGGTGGTGAAGATGTGGCACATCGCCATGGACAAGGCGCACACGGCAATCATCGCCGCAAAGAATGCCGTCCTCGCAGTTACGTCAACAGTCTATGCACTGCTCACTGGAAAAATCTCGTTGGCAACGGCAGCACAGACGTTGCTCAACAAGGTGGTGAAGGCAAACCCTTATGTGGCAGCGGCAACGGCAATGGCAGCACTCACATCTGTCATCATCGCCTTCATTAGTAAGACGGACAAGGCAACCGAGTCGCAAAAGGAACTGAACAAAGTAAATGCCGAAGCTGCCACACAGTGCCGGTCTGAAATCGTTGAGCTGTCCAAGTTGCTCGAGGTGGCCAAGGACAAGACGCTCTCAGATACAGCGAGAAAAGAAGCGATACAAAAACTGCAAGAGAAATATCCCGGCTACCTCAAGAACCTGTCGTTAGAAAACATTCGTTCACAACAAACTGCCGAGTCGGTAGCCAACCTCACCAATCTCATCATGGCGCAAGCGGAAGCAAGGGTCTATTTGGCAAAAGTGGAGGAGATTGGACGGAAAAAACAAGAGGTGAACGAAGAGTACTTGGAAAGTTTTTGGGGAAAGTTATGGCATGGGTTCAAGGCTCGTGTAAAAACCAGCTGGGATATATTAAAAAGAGGTCCTGGCGGAAAACAAGTAGATTACGAAAAAGAAGTAAATAAAAATCTCAAAGCTGACCTCGCAGCCGATCTAAAGGAACTGGACAGAAAACAAAGATTCTTCGAGAAAGAATATGAGAAGAAATTGAAAGAAGCAGCGAAGTTGTCGGCACAACAAGTCGGTGGCGATGCGCCCGATCCGGGAGGCGATGACCACAACGGTGACGGTGGCGGCGGCAAATCCCTTCAGGCGCAAGCCAATGCCGAACGAAAGCGCGAGGCGTTGCAACGCAAGCAGGAGGCACTGCGAAAGAAAAACCTCAAGGATGCCATACAGGCGCAAAAGGCACTCACCGATGCCGAACTGGTGGAGAACTACCGAAAGTACGCGCAAGGGGAGATCGATTTGCGAACGTTCCGAAAGAAGGAAAAGGACATCAAGATGCAATCGCTCGATGAGCAGATACGCATCAATGGCGCAGAGTCGGAAGAGGCAAAGGCGTTGCTCAGAAAAAAGGAGGAACTCCTCATGAAGTACAACGATGATGTGCGCCGCATGACCGAAGAGGAGATAAGGTACAGGCACGACACCCTCGCCCTGCAACTGCAAAGCGAGTACGAGCAGAAGGGAAAAATGCTCTATCAGAATCAAGAGGCACTCAACGAGGCGTTGTACCAAAACGAGCTGGATGCGCTCATGGAGCGGCAGCGGCTTTACAACAAGGGAACACAGGAATACCTCGACCTTCAAGCGGAGATCGAGCAGCGAGAGGGCATGCACAAGATTGAGAATGCAAGGCATTATCAAGAGTTGCTCTCGCAGCTGCAAGAGGAATATGGCGAAAAGGACGTGGAGAAGCAAAAGACGCTGGCGGTCAATCGGCTCAAGTGGATGGAGCGGTACGAACTTCAACAGATGGAGAGCCTGTACAAAGGGGGTGAGCTGAAACACGAGGAATACGAGCAACGCAAAACGGAGATCACCACGAAATACGCGCAATATCGCAAAGAGGTAGAGCAGCAGTTCGAATGGCGAAAGAGCGAGCAGAACTTGACCGATTCCAAAGGTGAGAAATTCAAGCGCAGGGTGGACAGGGCGCACAAGACGGCTGCCAACAACGCCAAGGCTGACTATCAGAACGACCATCCCGACGGTCAGTCGGTCACCGATTACTTCACTTCCGACATCGTGCAGTTCTCGTCTGTCATGGAGAACATCCGACAGATGGAGGCAAATGGCGTCATCTCGCACCAAGAGGCAATGGCGGCAATGGGACAGGCAACGGCTGACATGGTGGACCAGATGGGGCAGAAGTTCCAACAAGCGTACGAAGCGATAACGCCTATCATGAACGCCATGTCGTCGTATTATGCGGCACAGTCCGATTACGAGCAGAAGGTCACACAGCAAAAGTACGACCGCATGATCAAGCATGCCGGGAAGAACGCTACACTGGCAAGAAAGCTCGAGGACAAAAAGCAAAAGGAACTGGCGAAAATTAAGACGAAGTACGCTCGCAAGGAAGCCAACATGCAGGTGGCGCAAGCCATCGCACAGACGGCATTGGGTGCTGTCTCGGCGTATGCGTCTGTCATGAGGGGCATCCCGGCACCTGCCAACTTGGTCATGGCGCCCATTGCCGCAGGACTGGCAATGGCGGCTGGCGCCATTCAGATTGCCACCATCAAGAAGCAGCAGCAGGCACAAGAGGCTGGCTACTACGAGGGTGGATTCACAGGCGGAAGCGACTACCGACGAAAGGCTGGTATCGTACACCAAGGCGAGTTCGTCGCCAACCACAGGGCGGTCAACAACCCACAGCTGTTGCCTGCACTCAGGTTGATCGACAAGGCGCAGCGCAACAACACCATCGGAATGCTCACGGCAGCGGACGTGTCGCAGTCGTTGGGAACAGGCACCACCGTGGTGTCCGCACCAACGGTGAACGTCCAGACCGATAATGCGGAGCTGAGCGGTGTCATCGGCAAGATGAACGAAACCTTAGACCGCATGGGCGCCTTGCTTGACGGTGGCATCACCGCCAACGTCTCCATGCACGACTTCAAAAAAGAAGAACGCCACTGGGACAAACTGCAACAGAATAAATAAATAGGAAGCCTCTCCCCCTTACCCCTCCCCGAAAGGGAGGGGAGTAATTAGCAGAACTAACAACTCGTAAACTTGTAAACTCGTCAACTCGTAAACTATAACACCTATGCTCCTCTGTACTTTAGACGGCAAGAAAGGTTATCCGTCAACAAAAAACAACATTAAGGTAACACTCGAAAACCCCTTTGTCAAGGATTCGGGTACCTATTCATACGACATCATCTTCCCCATGGAGATTGATGCCAACAGGCGACTCTTCGCCAACGTCCACAGGCTCGACGTCAAAAAGACGGCAACCACCTTTGAGCAATGTCTGCTCTATGTCGACAACCGAATCGTCATGCAGGGAAAGGGCATCATCACTGCCATCACCAACGACACCGTCAAGGTGCAGATCGTCGGAGGAAAGAGTCGTATCAAGTACAACTCAAAGTTCGAGAACCACTACATCGACGAAATCAACTTCCCTCCAGTCTCCATCACACACGGATATGACAAAGAGCCGTACGCACAGTTGGGGCTCGATGAACCCACACGAACGGAGTTGGCACGAAGGGCATTTCTCCTCATCGACCTCTCCAAAAGCAACTTTGTGGGACAACCGGGCATCGCAGCGTTCAACCCAATATGGGATGAAACGAACGACACTTGCTCGAATGGAATCTGTGTGGGCGACATCAGCAACTGGAGTGTCAACGGCAAGACATGGCACGGTGGCAAAAGAGCGTTCATGTACAACCTTGCCGTGCAACCCAACCTGATGTACGTGCTACGAAAGGTCATCGAAAACGAGGGTTACATCTTGCTACAAAATGATTACGACAAAGAGCCATGGAACAGACTACTCATTGCCAACGCCACACGCTCGCTAAGAATCAAGGATGCCCTGCCGCATTGGACGGTCTACAAGTTCATCGAGGAGATACGAAAACTCTTCAATGCCACCATCCTCTTCGATGAGCAGGAACGAAGCGTCAGAATCGTTTCAGCCAACGAGATGCTCAAAAACGAGTCCGTGGCATATCAACATGTGGAGACGTTCACCACAGAGTATGACGATGATGGCATCAAGAACGTACTCACCTCTAACCTGAGGTTCAGACTGGGGGGCTCGGCAAACAGGTCGTGGCGTGAGGTGGTGTCGCCCGACGTGCTGAATGCGTTCACCGTCAAAGAGGGACTCGTTGAGTTCGACAAGATGGGCGACAGGGAAAAGCGTACCACCATACAGAAGGTCGGTGATCTGTATTATGTGTATGCCGATGAGATTGACGAGACTTATCCCGACCCCGAGCGAAAGGTCGGACAGGTGCTGCCATGCGGCTTCTTCAACCCCATAGTGCGAAACGTGAAGAGCGACCAGTATGAGGAGCTGTGCATCGCTCCAGTAGCCGTCACCATGAAGAAGCTCTTCAAGGAGGAAGACGCCCTGCAACGGCTTGGCATCAGGTTCGAGGGAAACCCAAAGGTGGCGTATTACATTCCGTCTACCACCAACGAGAAGGAGGCAAGCTTAAAGGAAATGAGCGTCGATGAAGAGGGCGACTATTACCTAAGCGTTCAGAATGCCATAGAGGGAGGTGTAGAGAAAGAGTCCAACGAGGGCGAGACTGCCGATGCCATGTTCGTCATGTTCCAAGGAAAGGGGGTGTCGAATAGAAAAATTATTTTCGGCATGTTCGACTACAACCGTAACGACGATGGAGAATATTTCAGATACCGTGCACCCGTCACCTACACCGATTGCCGTATGTACCGCATCTATCCCGGACCAGGGTTTGACGATAGTGCTTCGTTAAGCCTGCATGTCAGCGAAAGTACCGACCTGCTGTGGGGAAACACCTCCTCCCTTGGCAACTTCTGTTCCAACGTCCATGTGGATGCTCACCACACCATCGTCATCAAGTTCCTTTCCAACGATGTGCCTGACCCGAGAAAAATCTACGTCTTCGACAACAAGAGGTTCATCTGCCAGAAAATAGAACTCAACGTCTCCGACGACGGCATCGACAAGGAAAAGACAGGCTACTTCTGCGAACTTCTATAAACGTACCTGCTTCTCGCCTTACTCCAAGCGCATGCTTCCCACCACGGAGCATGCGCTTTGTCACTTCTATCGTTGCACATCGTAGTATTTACGCTATCATTATTACGCTAAATATGATAATAAAAAATTGCGTGATTAAACATTTGTATGTACTTTTGCTAAGTAATATAAATTTTTAATCTCATGGAAAAACTAACATTTACAGCATTCGACTTTGAAACAATGACCAGTGAAAGAACCAGTGCTTGCGCCATTGGAATAGTTCGTGTAGTAGATAATGTGATTGTTGAAAAGTATTATTCACTCATCAAACCTATTCCTGACAACAGTGAGAATATCAACACGTTTGTGAATGGAATTAGCATGGAGATGGTGCAAGCTGCACCTACCTTTGTAGAACTTTGGCAAAAAATAGAAAATTACTTCAAAGGTCAGACCATTGTTGCGCACGGTTTAGCTTTTGATTTAGATGTATTGCGAAAACAAATAAGTTATTATGGCATTGATCATGTTCAGTGCCGAGGAATTGATACATACGAGCTCACAGGTTATAATTTAGTTGACAGTTGTCAAAAATTTAATATCCCTTTCACCAACCACCACGATGCTTTGGCAGATGCAACGGCATGTGCCGAAATGGTTCTTGTTATCAATGGAGTGAAATTGCCTGAGACACATGAGAAACAGAAAAACCCCCAAAAAGCCTTTTCAAGTAAAAGAGTTCAGCATGATACATTACAACCGCTCAGTGAAGATGAAGTTGAAAATAAGGGTACGATTTTCTTCGAAAGGAGGGTGGTTCTCACAGGTGATTTGAAACATTTCAGTAGCAGACAGCAAGTATCAGAAATACTAAGAAAATTGGGTGCTGACATCAATACAAGTATTTCTAAAAGAACGGAAATCGTTGTTGTAGGCGATAAGCCAGGACCATCGAAAATGGAAAAGATAGCAACCCTGCAAAGCCAAGGGGTTGAGATAAAAGTAATCAATGAACAAGAATTACTTGCAATATTAAAAGAAGCAAATGCTTGAGCATTGTTGCTCACACACCCACAGAATTTACTTTCGAAAATATTATTAAAATGAAAAAGGGACTTTTTTTATATTTCGTCATCACTACTTTTACTTCTTGTGATATTGATGACAGCGGTGATTTACATGTTACACCTTTAGGCTGGTGGATATTGGTTCTATTTATCGTTATTTTTGTTATCTCAATTAAAATTGATAATAAAAAAACCAAAGCTAATACGATGAAACTTAAACAAGAAGGGTTATCTTATGATGATTTCAAACCTGTTGGAATGTATGTCGCCGGGCATCCGCAGTTAAACGAAAGCATAGGAAGTGTCTATGTATTATTAAAAGAGAAGACACTTAAATTTTACAAAATCCCAATAAAAGGAACATATTATCCAGAATATATTGAAAACGGTGATATAAACATTGACAGTATAAAGGATATAAAAATCGAAGACGCATCACAAATAGAACGTAGAGTAACATTAGGTAGGTTCTTAGTCGCTGGAATCTTCTCCGTTCTATGGCAGAAAAGAAAGAAAAAAGAACTTGCTTTTATGACCATTGCTTGGCAAGAAGGAAAGTTTGAACAGAACACAACTTTCGTTTTTGAAGGGAAAAATGCTTTTACTTCAGCTAATACAGCAAGAAACGATCTAATGAAAATGTGCGAATAATATAATTATTATCGCAAAAAATACAACGAAAAGTTTGCACCGTTCAAAAAAACACTCTATCTTTGCCAGTGCAATAAAACGATAATGGTGTAACCATTCCGGAGAGCGACGGTCAAACGCTCGGCAAGATAGAAAAGCTCGGGCTTTTTTTTATTGTAATTTAGTTAAACATCGATATTGGCGGTTGCCATTCCGTAAAACTTTTGAAGTAGCCCTTCGGGTGAACCATTATCGTTTATATTGCAGCGGGATGTGCAGCCGCCTTTTTTCTGTACCTCTGCGCCACGGCAGATTCCGTGGCAATGCAATATAAACGATAATGGAAATGCAACAAACCATGATCAGCTTCGCTCCCAACAAGGTCGAGCAGCAGCCTACGCTCAAGCAGCGTTGGCAAGAGTGTGTAAACAGTGTCAACCTATGGCTCAACGGAAAGAGTCTGTTCTATTCCAACATCTGCCAGTACAGCGTCTCACGCCGTACCGTGCTAAGGGTAAACATGGTCACCGCTGCCATGTTGGTAGGGGCGGTGTGCGTGGAACAAGAACCAGTGGTAGCAGTCGTGGCAATGGCAGTAGCCGCATGGCTCACGGCTGCACTAAAAAGACAGCCAAACTAACATTCAAAGGAAAAAGACACAAATATGAACGCATCAAAAAACAATAATATACTTTGTGAATTAATAAACGAGTTCTTACACACCGACATGCTCCTCGTACGAATAGAACTGCTTAGCGACATCAAGCGGTGGTTCATCCTCGAACAGGCGGGCATCGTCAACGATGACAAGGAAGCCAAGCAAATGCTCGACTACATCGTGTCCCTTCAGGACTTTATCGACGCCCTCAGCGAAATTCGGCGTGCAGTCATCAACGGCAGGAACCTCGTTCGTAACAATGAAAAAGGAAAGGAGTAACATCATGTTAACAATACAAGACTATGAAATCTGGAAAAAGTGGTGCGCACGCCCAGGGCTCAGCGAAGAGGAACTCATGCGCCTCGATACTGTTGACACCATCCTTACAGCCTACGCCGATGAGCATCCAAACTTTATCGGCGCCGATGCCGACATCGAAGGGTGGGTACTCATGCCCAAAACAACCTCCGAAATCATCACCGAGCTGCAACCTGTCATGCACCTCGAGCAGCTCGATGTCGTCATGTGGCTGCGTGGCTACGGCTACCCTCTCGTATCTGATTCCAGCGCACAACTGAAATGGTCGATGTGGGAGCGTCGCATCATTGACGACTGACAAAAAATGAAAAAGCATTTGTTTAAATAGCATTTTTTTTGAGGGGTATGCCGTCCGTGAGGATAGCATGCCTTTTTTTATTGCGGCATTCTTACAACTCACCCTTGAAGCGTTTCGCTTCCTCGTGCGCAAGGTTGGCATTCTTCAGATACTTGTTCGTCACACTGATGTCCGTGTGCCGCGCTTGGTCTCGGGCAACCACGATACCCTCTGCGTTCGCAAGGTCACGGATGCCGGAGTCCTTCAAACTGTAAAACTGGTAACTGTCGGGAAAGTGCAGCGCCTTTCGCACCTTGCGCCACTCGTTTCTGAACTGGTTGATGTACACCTGTTCCTCACCGGGAATCAACTTCCTACCAAATAGATACTCCTGCGATGGGTGCTCAAACACCTTCTGCTCAATCATCATCTTCAACACCTGATCGTTCAAGGCGACATACTGCCCCTTGCGGTTCTTCGCTACGTCAGGACGCACGTATACTGTCTGTTTCTCTATACTGATGTCCCCCACCTTGATATGCCTGAGCTCACCGGGGCGGATGAAACAATAGTACACCATGAGACAGGCGAGATAGAACGGAGGGTTGTACTTCCCGAGATAATCTTTCAGCCGTACCAGAGCGTCAGCAGGCAGCGCGTCACGCATTTTCTCCTCCTCACGCAGCATGTGAATCTCCTCCACCGGGTTCTCTTCGATATAATGCCGTTCCTTCATCCACGAAGCGAATGCCGAAAGCCATGCACGGTAATTGTTGCGAGTTCGTGCAGAGTTATCCTTGTCCAGGATCAGGTAGTCCAAGAAGTCCACGGCAAACATCTTGTTAAACTGGTAAGCGTAGCGCATGTTCACGTTCGACTCTTCGAGATACGCTTCCAACTGTCGCAGCCTACTCAAGTAGTCAATATGCGTCTTCTCCTTCAGTGCCCGCTTCTGTGCCGCATGGTCTATGTACGCACGGTATCTTTCCAACACCACCCCGAACTCCGTGAAGTGTCTCGTCTTGGTCGCGTCCGTCCAAGGGTTCCATCCCGCCTTCAATTTTTCGAATAAGTTATTTATCAAGATAGTGGCATATTTATTCCTATCGCTTACTTTTTTGTACCTGTCCAGCATGTATTTCTTACGTCGCATGCTGTCGGTCGAAGGGTCGTAGGCGTAAAAGTCGACATACCATTGCTTGCCTTTGTGCAAGCACGGCAATGTGTAGTCTACTATATTTTTAGTAGTAAGGAAAGATTTGTTGAAATGAGCCATTTTTTTTTACACTGTTTGCCAAATCGCAACCAATGCAAGTGAAAAATGTTCAGTTTTTCGTCCGAGTTAAAAACTCGAAACGCCCGAAATCCCTTTATTTACAGGACTTCCAAGCGTTATAGTTGCGGAGACATGACTCGAACATGTGACCTCCAGGTTATGAGCCTGGCGAGCTACCAACTGCTCCACTCCG
>QWCK01003564.1_pt1 | contig 16814 bp, 18 predicted proteins | sample 1972571 | NCBI WGS metagenome assembly QWCK01 (sample SAMN09866710, study PRJNA288562) | Human gut metagenome isolate term2_stool, whole genome shotgun sequencing... | isolation source: gut | host: Homo sapiens | place: USA: California
ACTCGGCTAACTGATAAAGATATTTCTCTTCCATAATACAAAGGAAAGAAAAATAAAACAATTATGAAAATATCCCCACTAAATTTCTACTGAGCCGATCGATTTTGCCACTCTTTACAAGGCGGCACACGGTAGGCACACTACAATGAAGATACTTGGCAAGCGACTTGTAGCCAGAGATCCAGGCATCTTCATCAAAAAGTTTTTCTGACGTAGCTTCGCCCCCTCTTTTGTACTCTGACATAAGAGAAACGAAATCCTTTACTGATAGCTCCGCCAAAGGAGTTTGTAGGAATGATTCTGATAGTTTCATATTTTGCACTTTAATACATATAGACACAATGGCCACGTATGGGCCACTGTCATCGTTACGATTAGAATAAAAGCTTGTCGGGAAGAAAACTATCTTGCCAAATCGACAAAATGTATTAAAGTGTCTCGAAACGACATTGCAAAGATAAGCAAATTTATTTCATACAACATCGTTTCGAGCTATTTTTCTATTCATCAAATTGTTTCATGTATTCAGACTTCACTTCGTCTGCTATATCTATATAAGGTTTCATTGCCTTATAATCACTATGACCTGTCCACTTCATCACCACGCTTGGTGGTATGCCTTTGGCCAATGCGGTACAGATGAAAGTACGCCGACCACAGTGAGTTCCAATAAGCTCATACTTAGGTTGCACCTTATCTATACGCTTATTTCCCTCATAGTGTGTAGTTTTGATTGATTCGTCAATGCCAGCTAATTTGCAGAGGGTATGCAGATGCTTGTTCATCTTCTGGTTGCTGATAACTGGCAACACCTTCTTATCTGGAAGATGAATATCGGCATACTTATCAAGAATAGCCTGAGCCTTTGAGTTGATTTCGATAAGAATACGGTCAGAGGTCTTTACCGTAACGATCTCTATCTTACCATTGTGAATATCGTCCCATGTAAGATTGCACGCATCAGAGTAGCGTAAGCCTGTGTAGCAAGTAAACAGAAAAACATCACGTATAGGCCCTAAAGCAACGTGTTTTGCAGGGATCTTAAAAGTCTCCAATGTGCTTAGCTCATCGGCCGTGAGGAAAACCACACGCTTAGACGCATTTTTCAGCTTGGGCTTGTAGTATTCAAAGGTACGGTTGGCATGATAGTCCTTTTCATAGCACCAGCGCAGGAACCAACGCAGGAAGCCGAGTTGCTTGTTAATGGTACTATTTTTCATACCATTTTTTCCTAAATAATCGATGAAGTTGGATATGCCTTCCTCGTCAAACTTATCAAAGGTCAGCTTCTTGTCAAATCCTGTAAGATGGTTGCGAAGAGCCGCAAACTTTTCGTGTGTCGCAGGTGTCCAGTCATTGAGCTTTCCATTGACCTTTACAAACTCATCAAAACACTTCCATAAGCTCTTACTTTTAGCCTTTTCCGATTTAATATCCACTTGCTGAACAGATAGAGTTCCATCTTTTTCAGGAGGTGTTGCCACTGTTTGGGGCTTTGGTGTGCTATGATATTTATAAGCATAGCGCAGTTCGGCAGTGGTCGGCATCACATTTTTTAGTTCAAAGTCATGAAAAATAGCCACCATATTTACCAACATCTGTGATAACTTGTCATTAAGGTCATTTGCGAGCGCAGCACTTGAATTAAAGAGAATTATACGCTGTTGAGCATCATCCCAATTCTTCTTATCGAGTATAATGCCTGTTTGAAAATCCAACCTCTTCCCATCGTAAGAAACACGCATACGAAGTCGGCTTTCAGCGTTACGCTGATTTTGGAGCGAAAATTTAATAGTTCGTTTGATGAGCATATCCGATTCCTTTTATTTCAAAGTTAGCCAAAATATCATTCCTTGCCCCACTTTTGACCCACTTTTTGGCAGCTATTTCTCGCTTTGTAAAATAAAATTCTGCCAGAGTTCCAAGGGTTCAAAGTTCGGGTATTTTTGAACCTCTTTGTTTTGACCCACTTTTTGACCCAAGTTTGACCCAGCTTTTGACCCACTTTTCGAGGCGGATTATTGGAACCTACATTATCAACGATATAAAATATTTTCAAATCACATCACCAAGCATTTGATTTTCAGCATCATTTGATAACGATTGATATGACCTTTTAATGATGTTGTACGATAGTCTTTATCCCTCTCTCTCCGCAACAGCATTAAGCGTAAATCCCTAAGTTACAACAACTTAGGGATTTTCTATTACCCTTTGTTTTTTTCTTGACCCACTTTTTGACCCACTTTTAGTCCGAACACTTTTTAACACGAAATATTTTTTAATCGTTGTAAAAATAATTCAGAATTATTCTATTTGTTGATTATCAACTTTTTACGCGATTTTGGCAAAGGGTGGATTCGAACCTTTTATATCAAATGTTATCATATCTATTTTTCTATCAGTATTACATACCGATAGATTCACTTTCCCTCTTGTTTCTTCTCTACTTTTGAACGTATCAGTTCTCCAGCACTTATAATAGCCTTTTTATTGAGTACTACACCGCCTTTACTAAGCCCAACACGCTCCAATGAGCATTGTTTAATACCTATATCGTCGGCAGTTAGGGTGCTATATATAGCAGGTATAGAACCAAAATAATAATTCTTTCGTCCCTGGATCAGGTGAACATGTATTACCTTTGTCATACTTTTATATGTTGTTATTACCCTAAAATTACAAAATAGTTATTATATACGATATTTCAATTATATATTATTTTGTATTTTATAACCCGTTGGCATAGTTTTCAACTATTCAACATTCGATCATCAGCTTTCATTTTTCTATGCAAAGTTAGCAAGGCGACCAGAACGCAAAGCATCGCAACGCTATTTGAGGATATTGTTACGGCAGCCTTCCGCAAATCAAAGATTTGGGTATTCCATAACAATATCCTCAAATTCCTTTGCTTATCTGTTCTTTGCCTTGCTTGCCTTCTTGCTCGAAAAATTTGAAATCCCGACGCTCTCCTACTGTTAAAAGCAGAGAACTAAAGGGAAATGTATCATTAAAAATAATATTGCAAGATATGGAAAAACTATTTGAAACATTGGTTTGGAAACTTCGTAGGGGTATCGTTTCCTTTGTGTATCGTAAGAAAGACGGCACAGAGCGTCATGCGTGTGGAACCTTGTATGGCATCGGACACACCATCAAAGGCACTTCTAAGCATCACCAATATAACTATACATTTGCCTACTATGATGTAGACTGCAAAGGTTGGAGGTCATTTATAATTGAGAACCTTGTCGAGGTGGGCGAACTTCGCCAAAGTACCATTGACGAGCATCATAACATTTGCCTTGCATTGGTAGTCAAACTCAAAGAGAAGATGAAGAAAGAGGGCAAGACCGCTTTTGCCTATCGCAAGGCAGACGGAACAATCAGATATGCACATGGCATCCTTTCAGACAACATTGATGTATCGGGCAGATACTTTGTCTATTTCGACACCGACAAGGGCGAAGAACGCAAGTTTCGTATTGATGCTTTCATCGGTATTGGAGAACCTGCCGAGTTGGAAAGTAGTAACCACGCATCTTTCACAAATGCTGAGCCAAGCAATGAAGTTGGTAGTGGTAAGGCATACAACGATTTCAGCAGTTTAGACATCAAGTATATCCTTGCCAAGCGAGGTGTAGCTATCGAGGACACAGAAAAGTTTATGGTCATAGACCTTTTGCCCGAACTCAACAAAGAGCAACTAAAAGACCTCATTTGCAAGGCAGCTGAAAGGCTTGCAACCCTCTAAATCTAAGGTAATGCCCCGACTAACCATCGGGGCGCAAATTTTTTCTAATATGTTACGTTATCCAAGAGTAGAAATTATCAAGCGCAAGACATACGTCCCCATCTATCAAGAGTATTACGAGGTACAAACTATGCGCCCTAATCGCCCAATGAAAAGTAAGTTTGGTATGGATAAAAGTCAAGCAATGTCATATTCAAGGCGAGAGGTCGCCAAGTTGAAAGAAGAAGGCTACACAAAAGCAGTGTACAACTCAATGATGGTAGATTTGAATACTTTTTGTCCATAATCTACTTGCATGATGTCCCTACTTTGTCGTAGGGGCATTTTGTGCGCCAGGTGCTGCTTCCACAGTTCGCAGCATACATTCTTCTATGCCCTATTCATTAAGATTTAGTCCTGGTTAGCAAAAGCCATTACTTTGTGTAATAGCAATTACCGTTCCTTTCAAAACACGCTGCTGCAAGTTTTGGTCTATACATTTTCCCTTATGTTGTATTACCTCATTCCCCAGCTGCTCCGCCAGTGTACCATCATTCTGCCCCCATCTACGCCTCAGTCCTGTTCCGCATCCGCTTCACTTCGACAACGGCTAAGAGGGAAGCAGCTTGATAGAACACAGGCTACGCAGAAACCCTGAAAACGGTCGTGCCGTTTTCATCCCATGAAAGACACTATTCCTACCTCTATTCAGAGGCGCAGCAGAGTCTTTCAAGGGACTTCGGGAGAGAGGTTAGGACATCTTCCAATATTGGTGCCTTGCCAGGCAATAGCTACTAAATTACACCTGGTGTCATAATCATAACCCTATATGTATCGTTTACACTCCTGCAATCACTGCCTGGATTTAATTTTACTTAGCAAAGGTAACAAGTCCGTCAGAACACCGAAGTACCGCTGCGCTATTTTGTGATATTCTCACGGCAGCCTTCCACAAATCAGAGATTTGGGTTTTCCATAACAATATCGCAAAATTACTTGGGTTATCTGCCTTATGGACTTGCTCTCCCATTGCATATAAAATTTGAAATCCCGACAGCGATGCTGCAAAAGCAGCTAAACTAAAGGGAAATGTATCACACTTAAAACATTATCAATATGCAAGCTATAATTTATTTGTTTTATAAGACAGACGAATGGCATACTCGTAACTCGAAAGAGCTTATCTACATTGGAGAAGATTTTATTGATGCTTGTACGCAACTTGTTGCTTATGAGGATATGACAGAACATGATGTGCAGCAGCTTATGAATTATCGACAAACCCAGTGCAATAATAGAGGTTACGAATGGGAAGTGGACGAGCAGCGCATCAACACATTTACTTGTTAGTAGAAAGAACAAATGATTAGTATAAACATATAAAATAAACGACTATGGCAAATTGGGCAAGTACAAGCTACGTTATTGAGGGTAGCAAAGAGGATGTAATCAAAGTATATCAAGTAATTGATGACTTTATGGAAGGGCGTAAGAAACCTGTAGCAGAAACGGCAAGCGACGGTTGGGAAGGTAACATCGTAAAGACGTTGGGAGCTACCAACGAGCAGATGAAGAAATATCTTCGTGGTTTCATCCAGTATTATGAATATGATGGGGATGTACTTCGCATCGACGCAGAAGAGGCATGGGGTGCAACGGATTTCTACGAGGTTTTGGGAGAGCTTATGCCTAACCTAACTATCTATTTCAGTGTGGAGGAACCGGGATGTGAGATATACGCCACCAACGATGCCGAAGGCAAGTATTTCTCCGATAGGTTCTATGTGGAATCTGCCATTAACAACCAGTACGACCATGAGTATTTCTCAGAGGAAGAAGAGGCTATGAGCTATGTGGCAGAACTGATGGGCAGGGAACACGTCACCAAAGAGGACATCGACAAGTGGAATGAAGAACAGGAAGACTACGATGCTTACATCTACGTTCACGAGTATAAGGTAGTTGCATAACAAAGGTAATGGAGGGGGATAACCACCCCCTCCACAATAGGTAAATTATGAATATACCAATATCAGTACAGGTTGTAACAGTTGTATCATCAGAGACAGGTGTTAATTATCAACAGGTTTATGTTAATAACGAGGATGCTGCACAAGCAGATTTTGATAGACAAAAAGTCATACATAAGGATCTCTTATTGGAAGGATGGTCTGTATCGCTTAGACGCTATTAAAGTAATTCTATACAGGTAACGGAGGGGCTAACCACCCCTTCACAAAAAAGAAAAAAAATGAAACAGATAGATATTTTACAACAGCCTACCAGCGGATTACAGGAGGTAGTACGCTCACTCAATGAGAATATGCGAAACCGTCTCGATCAGGAATACCATTGGTTCGCCGATTACCCTTATGTCGAGGCAGCCATTGGTGGTATGGAAGGTCAAGTTGAAGCAAAAGTTATGGCAGTAAAGTATCCTATAACCGAGTATAGCGGTATTTTGATCATGCTCGACGAGGACAGAGAATATTATGAAGTGGGCTGGGCTAATCTCCTACAAGAGGATGTTACCAATATTCTTGATGCCCTACCCAATGAAAGTTAAAATATATCAAGCAAACCTTTCTGTTTGGTAAAAATAGAATACTTTTCGTATTCTTGCAACATAATTAGAAACAAAATACCTTATAAACAATATGAATACTTACGATATCTATTTCAACGACAGTGAGAATAGCAACAACAAGGGATTCAATATGACCCTTGAAGAGGCAAAGGAGTACATCAGAATATATAATGGGACGAACGAAAGTTATTTTGCCGATTACAAGGGTGGCACCGTATCAATCGTCTGCAATGAGAATGGCGAAGAAGTATATAACACAACCATAAGATAACTCCTACTTCACTAATGTTCTGACTAATGAAGAATAATAGCCCTAAAACAATAACCAGTCGCAGTAATTTGATCTTACTTCGACAGGTTATTGAGTTTAGAAATATGTTAGTCAAATTTTAACTTAGGCAGACTGTTGACAATATCCACTGTATTCACCGACACAGTGATAACTGACAACAGCAGATCGAGAATGTATCTTGGACGGTGATGCCTCGATTGTGGAGGGAGTCGAAAATCTCCAGCAGGTTTTTGAGCGACCGCCCCAATCGGTCGAATTTATAGACCACGAGCGTATCACCTTCCCTAAGAAAGGAAAGGCACTTTTCAAGCTCTGGGCGTTGCCTGATGCCCGACACCTTCTCTTGGAAGATAGTCTGGCATCCCTTATCCCTCAATGCCGTGAGCTGCATATCAAGATGCTGCTCTCTGCTTGATACCCTTGCATAGCCAATATTCGCCATAGCGTGTTTTCGATTATTATTTGTTTGCAAAGATAATGTAAATCGAACTCAAAAACAACTCTAAAGCGGTATTTTTGCCCAAATTTTTGAAGTTCGATTATCTTTTATCTTTTTCGAACTCCTTTTAGCCCTGTAAAAAAATAAGTAGCCCTTATGTTTTGGGGAATCCCCCCCCCATCCCTATTATCTCTACTTTACCCTAAAGTCTTTTACTTTATTCGTCAGAGCCAATGGCACAGACTTCATGATAGCCCTGGAAAAAAGCCGATCTCTATGCGAGGGAAAACCTGCACGACAAAAAGTTGGAATACTTCTATAACGTAACTGACTAGCAAGGAAACGGAGGGATTAACCACCCTCCACAAAATAACTTCCAATGAAAGATTTTATGTTATTAACTTGTTTCGTTGTAAACAGTATAAACTTAATTGTTGCGAATCAGTTATCCGACTTGATGAAATGCGCTTTCTTTCTGCTGTTTATTGTTTCTGCATTTTTGTGGCAGTTCTACTCAAAGTGTGGTCAATCATCATTAAATTATTTGAACAACTATGAATAAAGAATATTTATCAACTCATTGTCCTTATTGTGGTAGTCGCATCTATCGTAATAGTCATGGCTATCAATGTGAACATTGTAATTTTCATGTTAAAAATTATATTTGTAATCGACATTTTAATAAAGAAGAAATAGAAAAAGTACTAATGGGAGAAGAAATAATAATAGACGGTTTTTCTACTAATACTGGAAAGATATTCTCTTCCATTCCGGTTATACAAAACTATACGATTGTTCTTGACAATACAATAGCCCTACTTAAACAAGGACGTATTGTTGTGGGTACTAAATCTTTTGTTTGTGAGCCTTTCCAACGAGAAAAATCTATTAAGTTCAGAGTTCAGCGTATGTATAATGGTCATCAGATAACCGTAGGTGAAATCAAGACCTTGTTAAAACAAGGAAAGGTTGTTATTGATACCTTAGACGAAAGTGGCAACAGACAAAACAACGAATTGATATTGCTTTCAAAGCAGTGTATGAAAGTTTCGTTTGCATAAAAATTGAACATAATAGTAATTTCCTGATAAAAACAATATTTTTAAAATTTTTATATGTATCTTTACACACAAAATTGATAAAACATTAAACAAAATTGTTTCACACAAAAAATCTGCCATATGAAAAGACTAAATTTATTTCACTTATTTATTCTTTATGTAGCTGTGTTCTGCTTTACAGCTTGCGAGAAAGAATACTTGAATGATACGAAAGAAACAGCAAAGCCAGTGACTGCCAAACTGATTGTAACTTACACAGGAGATACAACCAAGTTTAGTTCTAAAAGTTATGTTTATGCCATTGATGCACATAAACTATCTAGTTATAGTATGTTTGTTGACAACAAAAAAGACTTTCATACTGGATTAAATTGGGCAATGCAAGGTAATGAACTGCCTACATTGAATAAAATCTATTTGCCTTCTACTGTATTGGATCAAAAACAAAAATTGATTAGTAGAACATACTATACATCTGCAGATATTGCCTGCTTTGGGTACTATGAAGATTTTAGTCAAACTGTTACAAAGGAAAACTACAGAAAAGAGGAAAGCGGCGATATAAATGTAAATATTAAAGCTTTTATCAAAGATAAATTGGAACGTGAAGTAACTTATAAAATCAACTTAAAAGAACCAAAAGCATGGATAATTTTCTACAGCGACAAATCTTTTGCTGATAAAAGACATGAAGGGGACGGACTTCACAATGAAAATGACGACAATATCCATTTTAATGTTGTAGTTGATAAATAGTTAATATTTTGTAGAAAAAATATAGGGACATAGATTATTGATACTATGCCCCTATATTTATAGTATGGTTACCTAACTCCTATTCATCCATAGGAAAGTCAAAGTTCTTAACACTATTTGGTCCGATTTCTTCATCTTCCCAGTCATCAACATCTATGTTAATTTTTGGATCCTTACTTGGAGAAGTAACTGCCAATATAGGTTCACCCACTTCAAAAATAGTAATTTTAGGTGATATATATTTCTTTTTCATCTTATGTATATTTTCTTTTCCTATTATTTTACTTGTTAGACATCAGAATTCAAAAACAGGGCGTACCTGATTTATAGGTTCTAATCCTGTTGGGGGTAGTTTTAGCCATTGCCAGTATTGCTTCTCTTCGCAATAATAAAGCCATGCCCTCGAGGAATTTGAATTTTCAGATGGATTCAGCCAGTACCGTCCACACCAATAACCGTAATCCCCGAGCCTTATAAAAGGATCATAAGCGTAGTGAGCTGAAAATGGGTCCAGCGCATCGTTGGTAGCTTCCAACAATTCATTAAGACCACCGTAATCCCATGGCTGGTTTCTGTAATGTGGCCGCCCATCATATTGAGTACCGCCACAAGCATGAAATATCAAATCAAATTCTCTGAACCCTGGTACATACCATTGAGTCCATGAAGGTGCTTTACTAAACCATTTACTTATATTTTCCAAATCCGAGTAGGTAAAAAATGTATCACCGCTCTTTTTTCGCAACAAGCTCAATGAAATGGCTAATCCATGCTTACTGTAAGGTGCTGGACCATTAATATTCTCGTCTATATATGCAATCATAGCAATGGGATCTTCGCCAGCTGCAACAGCATCCCCACAATAGCGGTAAATATTACCTTCATCAGATATGACCCAACCCAGTTTAGGCTCTTGGAGTGTTGTATTTTGGTCTGGGTAACCAATAAAGTCATCCGTTAGAGTAATCACATAATTGTATCGTTTGCCTGGTTTCAAATTGACCTTAAACGGAAAACAGGTTCTTCCATAAGAGTTCTCACTTCCAACCAAATATTTTCCATTTTTTTGAATTTTACACTCCATCCATACATATGCATAAACTTTCTCTGGGTTATAATTATCGATAGCATCGTCTATATCTTTTGGCAAAATATTACTAGAAGGATTCCAGCCTTTTTGAGTAAGTGGTGGAATAAAGAGTTCTTTATTATAATTCAATAGTACGGGTTCCTGGTCTGGGACATAATCGGTAACATCAATAGAATAATCACCCATTCCAAGATTATCTTGAGCTTCACTGACAGTGATATTGCCTGCAGGATCTATATGCATATCTGCAATATCATATACACCTTTCAATCCTATTTTCTTAATATCACAATTTAGATTGAGTGAACGCTCAGCTACATAAAACCTAATTTGCGACATCAAGTGATGAAACTGTAAATCAACAGTTCCGCCGTTCTTGTTTTTATCTTGATTAGTTGTATAGGCACACACATAATCAATGCTGCCCCCACGGAAACATCCTATATCCAACTTACCTTCAATAACGTTATAATACATGTTATTAATCGCTACGAAATTAAGAGGGTAAGCTGGCCATGGATAAGTTTTTTCATCTTTTCGATACGAAAAATTTCCCTTACCGTCATTGACAATTTCAACATCTTTCATGTAAAAGTCGTTGTCAGGAATCATACCTTGATAGGTTTTAGCAGGAAATGCCGAAACATAGAAAGATTTCAAGTGTTGGCAAATTTTTTTTGAGTCCAACGAGGTGCGAGTTTCTGTTTTCGCCTCGGAAACAGTGAACTTAATGGCATCGCTCGGCATCTGGCTTCTATCCTCCAGCTCTTCTTCCGTACAAGACGTGAAGCCCAATGATAATATGGCTATAAACACAAAAGCCATTGAATGTAATAAATTAAAATGTTTCATTTTGCATAATTATTTGGTTCAAAATTTATAGGATCTATATGCCAGCCATATACTTTTAAATTTTTAGGAAAAACAAAATCTATTAAGCATTTCTGTTGGTATTTCTTAGAACCCTGTTGAAATTTTGGCTGTTTCTGTTTTTCGTAGATTACCTGAATCACCTGTGAATAGGTATCGTTGTTTTGCCGTTGTTCCTCGTCAATCTTGGCCATATAGTAATCTGCTACATCGGCATCCAAATAAATATTCAGCAGTTGGCATACCGTGTCTCTTTGGAAGTCTCCATCGAGGCTAAGCCAGTCAGTTTGCTTATAAGTTCTTTCCTTTGGAGCCTTTTTGTCATCTTTCTTTTCGAATGGAAATAGCGGAGTATCGCCTTCCTGCCATGGTCGATCCTTATCAGCATCTTTAGACTTTGGAAACTCTCTTGAATAAACGTAAAAGCGCAGGTTCCTGGGTGAGCCGTTTCTGCCACGCCCATAACGGTCTGCCACTTCAAAATCGAACCACACATCACATTGATTGTTTTGATAAAGCTCATACAATTCTCGTTGTGCTGGCAGGATAACTTTCTCTACCATCGTTTTGAAACGCTGATATTTCTCTTTTTCCAGCAGCTCTCCAGTCTTAGGATCATGGAGTTCTGATAGTCCGAAGGTAAAGCGGAAGGTTTCGACCGACATTTTCAAGATTCTCTTCTTGTAAGTTTCATCGGGAGTCGTTGGGTCGATATAGCGGAAATCACCCGAATAGAGGCAGCATATCTCATAGAATTTTTGCGAGTATTTCGACTCCAGCAAGATTGCCGTATGCAGATTGAGGATGGTAAACGACTTGGTAAGATTGATGACATACTCATACAGTTCTGGAGAGACACGTATGGTATAATCATTTGTCGAGGTGTTCCATCTGAAAGCATCTATCCAGTGAAAGTAATCCACCACCAGCTGTTTGTCTTCATTCTCATGAAACTGGATGATTGCTTTTTGGGCCAGAGCCCGCACCGTCTTGTAGGTACGCACAACGTTGGTATTTCCACCGACCGAAGCCAAATCCCGATCCGTCATATTGAACACGAGGTTCTGCCAGTTATCACGCATCGCCAATCTCATTTCCTCATACCGCATCTTGATAGCCTCCGATAGTTTATAGAGGAAACGGCGTTCCATCATCGTATAGCGAAGAGGAGAACGAAGAATAAGGTTGTTGAAACTGAATGAGCATTTGCCCACGTCGCCATTTTCAATGAGGGTGATTCGTCTTTTTGTCATTGTTAAACCCTTTAATTAAATTTTCAGAATTGATAATCCCTGATGTCGTAGCGAAAATTTGATTAAAGGGTACCGGGAAGACAACTGTCAGCTGTTTCGGTAATTGTATTAAAGTGCATCGAAACGACAAATCAAATGTAGGTAAATTACAAGACATAGCAAAGGTAATGCGACAAAAATTCAAAAAGTCAGATTGTTGCCTTAAATAATCAAGGAAAAGAAGGAGGACTCTTCTCAAAAGGTTACTTAATCATTCTCAAAAGGTTACTTAATCATTCTCAAAAGGTTACTTAATCGTTCTCAAAAGGTTACTTAATAACAGATAATTACTCTGATTTTCAGTAACTTACAACGCTCTTAAATAAAGCTTATAAATAAATATAATAAATAAAGCTTTATACGCGCGCGAGAGAAACTTTTAACTAAAGGGAAAAAAATAAGGTGGTATTCACATAGGTGATTGCCCTATAATGTTCCCAAAAGGTTACAGGCACTTGACTATCTATATTGAGTATTCGATGCAGCAGTATCTTGGATTATTTAGTATTATGTTTTTTATTATCCACTTATTAAACATTAGCTTTACCACCTTTTTAATATAAGAATTATAAATTTGAGCTACGGTCGCTCTTTTTCCCTCTTGTTTATCGTACTCTGTACAAGTCATTCTTTGGAGGTCGTTTAATTACCCTTATGTTATATGTTTTATATTTATTATACTTTTTTGTTGTTATATTTTATTTCTTGCATATTATTTTATTTTATGCTTGTTATAAGATTATATTTTATATATGTATTTCATTTTGTATGTTATAATTTATAATAGTGTAAGTTTATGATTGGTTGTATTTATGCTATACAAAAAGGTTAGATTTATATCTTTTATTAAATATGGCTTTATACTATATTTAATATTGTTTTTTATAGTAGTATTACATTATATATATATAATGTAATAGATTCATTATTTTATGCTTTTATGATAGTTATAATTTATGTTTTTGATGATACAAGAAAATCAAGATTTTTAAATAGAAGCGGAATTGAGATTTGAAAATGAAACCAATGGCGAGAAATTGAGGTATAAAGGGCATTAAAAAAGGGCGAAGTAAATGTGTAGCAAGTTGTACCTTTAGGCGCCTATTTTTCAAATCGGCACATAAAGGTTACTTGCCCACGAAAGTGGGGAAAATATCGTCGCGACTCCGATATTAGGACAAAAAATGATGCCTTTTTTAGATTTCCAGCAATCTTTTGAAGATGTCTGATTGCTGCTTTTTCATGGTGGCCATCATTTTTTTTAGGTCAGAAACATGAGGGAGAATAATTTCATCGTAGTATTCTTTGTCTAATGCTCCTTTGTAAATTAGTTCATTAGCACGCTTGGTAATCTGATTAAGATTTACTCCCTGCTTAGAAATTTCGTGATTAAATTCTGTTATCAAGTCGGCTAATTTATTCAAAGATTCTATGCGTTTAACAGTTCCTTTGTCGTTGAATTGTGCTACTGCATCACGAATCATAGCAGCCATTTGATTGTAATTTTTGGCTTTACTTTTGAATAAATCTAACTCTTTATTGTTAAGATGGAGGTTGATGCGATTTGTTCTTTTGTCTTCTTTCATGCAATTGTGCGATGATGTTCTTACTCAAAGATACAAATTTTAGGCGAGGCTATAGAACTTTAATTCAGCTAAAAATGTTATATTTGCATCGTAGTTTCGAGGCACTTTAATTTATTGACCAGTGGCGGTTTGGCAGATGTCATCCTGGCTATCTTTACCGAAGCTACCTTTACATCAATTAAAGTACGATGATAGCAACCATTCTCCATTCAAGCAGCACATTCAATGCTGTCAATTATAACGAAAGAAAAGTGTCTAAGGGTACGGCAGAGCTCTTAGAAATCTCCAATTTTGACTATCTTCAAAAAACTGGAAATGTGACTGCTGCCAACTTACAGGAGTATCTGATGAAGTATTCGTCTGTCAATCAGAATATCAAGAATACCCAGTTTCATGTCTCTATATCATGCAAGAAGCAGGAATATACGCATGATCAGCTTTTGGATATTGCGCATCAGTACTTAAAAGAAATGGGGTATGCTGATAAGGGACAACCAGTCTTGATTTATGCGCACCACGATACAGGCAACTATCATATCCACATTGTGACGAGCAGAGTTAATCCACAAGGCAAGAAGATAGAACATGACAACGAAAGACTACGCTCCCAGGCTATCATCAATAAAATCATGGGAATAGAACCAAAGTATGAAGCAAAGAGTATCATTCAGAAGGCTATGGAGTATTCTTTTGCAACGTTGGGACAATTTCAGGCTATTCTGGAGAGCAATGGGTATGAGAGCTATGTGGAAGATGACAAACTCAATGTCAAGAAAGGGGGTACTGTGCTTGATAGCATTGTCATCAAAGAGATAGAACTGGCGATGACAAAGACGACGATGGAGGAAAGCAGCAAGCAGCGCAAAAGGTTAAAGGCCATCCTTTTGAAATATAGGGGATTGACTTCAAACAAAGAAGATCTAAATAAGATGCTGAAAAAGAAGCTGGGCATATCTCTCGTCTTTATAGGGAAGAAAGATGCTCCTTATGGATATATGGTGGTGGATCACAAAAACAAGGCAGTATATAAAGGTAGCGACATCTTAGACATAAAGACTTTACTTGTTTTCAAGCAGCAGCAAAATATACCTGTCGGAGAACGTGAGAAGGTTATTTTAGGCTTTGTACACAAACTGATTGAGGAAAACAACAAACTTACTATCGGCGAGATAAACAAGTCGCTGTGGTGGAAATATAGGGTCAATATCTATCACGATGGGTATATCAGAGACAAGCAGCGCAAAATTTCGATTGCGGTTGATAAGGAGTACTTTTCTATTTTACGCAAGAATTTCAGGAGGTTATGGATCCAGGGATTCAATCCTGCGACCGAAGAAGAGAGGACTATTCTTTGCAAGTTTGGACATATCGATGATGAGGGTGTTATTCAGATCTGTCCTGATAGGAGCAAAGAAAAAATTGATGTTACTGTAAACCAAATCAAGGAGATATTGGGGACTGCTGAAAGAGGACAACTATATGACGATCTACGTAATGCTAAAATTCTTATATTCAGAAGAGAGGTTTCGATCTATGCCGTCGATATGGGTAACTCCACAATCGTCAATCTGCGGGATACGGATATAGACCTATCCCAGTTTGCAAGGCACGAGAGGGGTGCGGTTGCTATGCCACCTCCGACAAGTCCACAAAACACAAATTCCCAACATATCAATGCTGGGAACTTATTGCGTCCTACTGGCTCTGGCCATCATTCTAATTCGTGAGTGGGAAGTTGGCGGAGGAAGTAACTGGGATGATATAGACGACGAGAGAAGGTTTAAGCGTTAAGCCATGACTACCACTCGGCAGTAGACTTTGGTTGCTCTACTGGTGCAAAGATTCTGTCAAGATTCTGATGAGATAATCGCTGATTGTCAAAGAAAGAGATAAAGATAGTGGCAGATTGGGTTATCCCCATCAAAATTTTCATATTCCCTGATTGCCATTCTGCCTTTGGGAAGATTGTTTCGGCATTGCAAGTCTTAAACCATGGGACACATAATTGATGAGAAAGCTCACCTTTATGCAAAGGTTGCAACTTGACAAGGGGATATTCCTTGACAGGAGTGCCATATTTTTTTGAGAGATATGTTACCAATTGTTCGGTCAGTCCGACCAACTGGTTATGTTGTTCTATATTAAGAACCTCGTATATGCACCGATTATCGGATAGATTCTTTAGAGAACGCAATGGTGCTAACATATAACAAACGCCATCATTCGTGTCTGAATATGGGGTCTTAATAGTTACAGAAACCAATTTGTTTTCAAGGAAATAGTTATGCCCTGTGAAGAAAAGTGGTAACGTACTCTTTGTGTAGTTTTCATTGTCAGAAGCCGTGATGTCGGCGGCTGGGGAGATAATATTATCAACATCGAAACCAATCCCATTGATGGAAAGAATATATTTTGACTGCAAGGTAATGGAATCTGTTACTTCTGTTGCCTCTTTCTTCTTCTGTGTTTGACTCCAGTATTCATCAAAGTTCATTCCCAAGTGATAATAACCCAAGATAGGTTCTTGTGGCTTATTACCAGTGTCCTCCTGCGCAAAGACGGTGTATGAGAAAAGCACTGATAGGATTAGTAGGCTGTATCGACGAATCATACTTTACTGTTTTTGATTAAAGACTACAAAGATAACGTTATGATATGGAGTTTTATTGCTATTTGTCATTTATTTCACTCTCTGGAGCCAAAAAGTGACAAAACCAGGCTGTCGTAGGTACGGTGAGCGAGTGATGAGAGTATGGCACTGCGTTCCTTACAGGACGGCAAATTGCAGTAATATCCTCCAATGGTATTGAGGATTGGTGTTTCGGGAAGTGGATGCCCACAATAGCTTGCTGAAATGACGTATTCACCATCTTTCTGTTTGCGGATTACCACATCAGTATAGGTAAGTTCATAATTAACGTGAGTTCGACGAATTATAAGTGTCTATAAATTTGGTGATTAGCGAAAATTGTTGTAACTTTATAGCATTGATTTACAAACAATTATAAACAAAAATCGCTATGATCACCGAGGACAAAGTTACTGAAATATTTTGTATGGCAGATGATTTCTGCAAGTTTTTTGATGCAATGGTGGCAAAATATA
>QWCK01003830.1_pt1 | contig 16813 bp, 17 predicted proteins | sample 1972571 | NCBI WGS metagenome assembly QWCK01 (sample SAMN09866710, study PRJNA288562) | Human gut metagenome isolate term2_stool, whole genome shotgun sequencing... | isolation source: gut | host: Homo sapiens | place: USA: California
GAAAGAAAACAGTTGCAAATAAGAAAAAAGCTACTAAATAATAATTGTTGATATGGCAAAAAAAACAGTCGCAGCTAAGAAGAGAAATGTGAAGGTTGACGCTAATGGACAGTTGCATGTTCATTCTTCATTCAACAACATCATTGTATCTTTGGCAAATAGTGAAGGTCAGATTATCTCATGGTCTTCTGCAGGTAAGATGGGATTTAGAGGTTCTAAGAAGAACACTCCTTATGCAGCACAGATGGCTGCACAAGATTGCGCTAAAGTAGCGTTTGATCTTGGCCTGAGAAAGGTGAAAGCTTATGTAAAGGGTCCTGGAAACGGACGTGAGTCTGCTATCAGAACTGTTCACGGAGCTGGTATCGAGGTTACTGAAATTATTGATGTAACTCCGCTTCCACACAACGGTTGTCGTCCTCCGAAAAGAAGAAGAGTTTAATAGATAACCTATTTTTATATGTAACTTGATTTTGTTAATAATGGATTGCACTTCCTTTCTGTAATCGCGGCTGCAACAAATTAAGTTCATTAGTAACAATTAAATTAGAAAAAGAAATGGCTAGATATACTGGACCAAAATCAAGAATTGCCCGTAAATTCGGTGAAGGAATCTTTGGAGCAGATAAAGTTTTATCTAAGAAGAATTATCCTCGAGGCTCGTCTTGACAACGTGGTGTTCCGTTTGGGTATTGCTCCGACTCGTGCTGCTGCCCGTCAGTTAGTAAGTCACAAGCACATTACAGTAGATGGAAAGGTAGTTAATATTCCTTCATTCTCTGTAAAACCCGGTCAGATTGTGGGTGTACGCGAAAGATCTAAATCTTTGGAAGTGATTGCTAATTCACTTGCAGGATTCAATCATAGCAAATATCCTTGGTTGGAGTGGGATGAAAGTTCTAAGGTAGGTAAGTTGTTACATATACCTGAAAGAGCAGACATTCCTGAAAACATTAAAGAACACTTGATCGTTGAATTGTACTCTAAATAATAATTAATTTCATGGCGATATTAGCATTTCAAAAACCTGATAAAGGTGATATAAGTAAGTATTTGACTGGATTTGAAGTGTTAAATCCTGAATTGGTTATTTGCCATTTAGATTCAAAAGCAACAATGCAGATGGACATTACTATTAATAAAGGTAGAGGGTATGTTCCGGCCGATGAAAACCGCGAATATTGTACCGATGTTAATGTAATTCCTATCGATTCTATTTACACACCGATACGTAATGTAAAATATCAGGTGGAAAACTTCCGTGTTGAACAGAAGACTGACTACGAAAAGCTGGTATTGGAAATTACTACCGATGGTTCCATTCACCCGAAGGAAGCTTTGAAAGAAGCCGCTAAAATATTGATTTATCATTTCATGTTGTTCTCTGATGAAAAGATTACTCTTGAAACATCCGATGTGGACGGCAATGAAGAATTTGATGAAGAAGTATTGCACATGCGCCAGCTGCTTAAGACTAAGCTTGTTGATATGGACCTCTCAGTTCGTGCCTTGAACTGCTTGAAAGCTGCCGATGTGGAAACATTGGGTGACTTGGTACAGTTCAACAAGACAGATCTGTTGAAGTTCAGAAACTTCGGTAAGAAATCGCTCACGGAGCTTGATGATTTGCTCGAGGGTCTGAATCTGTCGTTTGGGACCGATATCTCTAAATATAAATTAGATAAAGAATAAAAAATGAGACATAATAAGAAATTCAATCATTTAGGTCGTACTGCTTCTCATAGAAGTGCTATGTTATCTAACATGGCTTGTTCTTTGATCAAGCACAAAAGAATCACTACGACTGTTGCAAAGGCTAAAGCTTTGAAGAAATTCGTTGAGCCTTTAATTACAAAATCTAAAGACGACACAACTAATTCACGTCGTGTTGTATTTAGCAACTTGCAAGATAAGTTTGCTGTAACGGAGTTGTTCAAAGAAATCTCTGTAAAAGTAGCAGATCGTCCGGGTGGTTACACTCGTATCATCAAAACAGGTCATCGTTTGGGTGATAATGCTGAAATGTGCTTTATCGAATTGGTAGATTACGATGAAAACATGGCTAAGACTGCAACTGCTAAGAAAGCAACTCGTACTCGTCGTTCTAAGAAGAGTGCAGCCGCTACAGAAGCTCCTGCAGCATCGGCAGCTGAAACTACAGAGGAAGCCCCTAAAGCTGAATAATCTGTATATCATCATATATATAAAAGCCATAGCTATAAAAGCTGTGGCTTTTTTTTATTTTATGCCATGACCGGCAGTAATGAGAAAACAAGCTGAGAGCGCTTTCGTCCACATAAATATTACTTGTCCTGTTTACAAAAGTTTTGATATGAACGAAGCATACAGAACGAGAACAGCTTTTAGATTAAAGCCGGAATTAAGAACACTGAATAATTCCTTCAAAACCTTCATGGATAGATAACTGCCTGTATCTCAAAAAGAAATCATGAAGGAGTTGAGAGCTGATCCTTCATATCTTTTGATAATCCTTCAAATCTCCTTTAAAACAAAATACCTTTGATATTTGTTAATTATTGTATGAAATGAAACCTAAGAAGCTATTTATGTTATCTTTGTAACTCAAACAGTAAGCAATGAGAGGATTTGTAACAGTCATATTATTTTTTCTGTTTGCTTTGGCTTTTGCCAGAACAGAATATGTTGATGCAGTTCCAGCTGCGTTAATGACGGTATGTACTGTACAGAATACGGATACTACTCCGCAGGACTCCATCAATGAGGATAGTGTCATTCCCATGGATAGCAATAAGGGAATAGCAGATATGGAGTTTGGGGATGCTCATACTTTAGCACATCGTGTCAGTGCTTCTGCAGAGCGTATGTACCGTTTTTCCTCCATAGAGACTACCCAATTTATAAAGACTTTGTTGCGTAAGATGGCCGCCCGGATGGCCAGTCTTGCAAGCTGTCATACCCATGTGTATGCCTCTTCCCACTCCCTTCATTGGGATAGTGCTTGCGAGCACTATATCTTCGGTATGAGGCGTATTCTCATTTAGCTTTTATTCTTTTACCAATTTGTTTTTTCATGGTTCCGTCTTGTCGGTGATGGCGAGATGTGACCTTGGTATGAATTATTGTCTTTTTAATTAGTAAAGAATAAAATTTAAATTATTATGAGTAATACAGTTTCTACTGAAGCGACCTTATTTTCAACAACACATCCTGATGTCGTAAAACGTACTAGTATTTCTTCTGTTATCATATCCGCTATCCTTTGCGTGATAGGTGCAGGTGCATTTGCAACCTCTTTAAAGATGGGGGATTCCTCATCCACCATGAGTATGGTGTTTATGGCTGGTGGAACCATTTTGTTTCTGTGGGCCGTATTCCGCCTTTTCTGGCGAAGCAAGGAATGGGTATATGCACCTACCGGCAGTGTAGCTAAAGAAGGAGCCTGCTTCTTTGATGTATGCGATTTACAGGCTTTAACGGAAACGTTGGAGAAAAAAGGTTTTGAAACCAAGAATGACGTGAAAGTAAAGACAAACGGAAACGTACGTATGGACTATATGATTTCTCAGGATAAGAAATTCGTTGCGGCCCAGTTGTTCCGTTTCATCCCCTATACATACGAGCCTGCATCTTCTGTGTTTTATTTCACGGGAGACGATGCAAGTGCGTTTGTACATTGCTTGGAAACAAGTGAATTTTGATTTTCTATGACTCTTTATGTTATGAAATAAGGTGTGCCTGTGAAGGTCTGCTTTATTTGCTTAAGACGTTAATGTGATAAATTGTTGGGTGGGGTTAGTCGTTGATGATTAGCCCCATCTTTTTCATCAGGAAGCAAGCGTTCATATTTTGTGCGATACCTTCACGGAGTTTGTATGAAAAAGTCAGTTCATCGTTGGTGATATCAGCTTCAAAGCAATAATTCCGTATCTCTTTGGGGAAATATTCTATTAATTTCCCTAATAGCAGGTCGTGTGTGGCAATGATACCGTTCGTTTTCAGTTCCATCAGTTGGCGTACCAGGGCGAATGAGCCTTTCTGCTTGTCCATCGAGTTGGTTCCTTTTAAAATCTCATCCAGAATGATGAACAACTCCTCTCCCTTATTCAGGCGGTCTATAATTTGTTTCAATCGTTTTAGTTCGGCAAAGAAGTAAGATTCGTTGTCTGTCAACGAATCGGAAGTCCGCAAGCTTGTCACTAGTTTGGCAGGATATATTTCAAGGGAGGAACAGCATACAGGGCAGCCGGTACATGCCAATACATAATTCACTCCGATCGTACGCAGATAAGTACTTTTCCCTGCCATGTTGGCTCCTGTGATGATGACAAAGAACGGTCTTGAGGGGATATCGGCATCATTGGTCACACATTGCCGTGCAGGCATCAGGGGATGTCCCATATCCTTTGCAAGGAAAACAAAAGGCTTGCCGGCAATGGCCGGATAGGCGTATGCGGGATGGTTGCCGGCAAATGTCGCCAGCGAACAAAGAGCATCAATGTCACCCAGGACGTCCAGCCAGTGAAGCAGATATTTTCCATATTTGTGCCTCCATTGTTCAATGCGCATTACCTGCCGGAGTTGCCAGAACATGGAACCTTCCAGCAAGACATATAACAGTTGGTTGTTGCGCAAGTCCAGTTTGTCCAGTTCCCGTGAAAGCTCTTTCAAAATATGGGTGGTGGATTTCCCGTCCATGCCGAATTCAGCTTTCAGGTGTCTGAGTAGCGGAGCGTTCATTTCCCGGTTCTCTATCAGGCTGATCAGTTCGGCGTAGATAGACAGGATACGTAATTTCTTGTCATAAACTCTTTGCAGATTGCTGACAGGCTTTATCAGTCCGAAACTACCTATCACGAACAGTCCGAAGGCCAGTCCGAACCATGTCATCGGAATGACCCCGGCCACTCCCAGCATAGCCAGTACGATGTTGACTCCGGGAACTATTCCCAATAACGGGCGGCTCCACCATTTCTTGCTGAAATAAGCAGGTGCTTCCGTCCACTCTTTAATTTCTTCGCGGTCGCTTGTCGCCCCTTTGTAGAGCAGACCGGTAATCCGGAATGTTTCCCGGAAATCGGAATAAGCAGCCAGTTCCTTTGTCGCCTCCTGCCGTTGGATTATCTCTTCCTTTATCTCCAGATGATTTTGTAACCATTCTGCCAGTTTTTCCTTTCCGAATGAAGTGCAGGTACGGTTCAAGGCCTGAAACAAAGAGTGCCTTCCGAACAAGTCCAGGTCAAAAGAATACCTGTGGGCCGGGTTTGTAAATTCCTTTCCGTCCTCAAAAGGCTCATAGTTGTCCGCCAGTGCGGAAAGCTCGTCACTATTCACCCGTATGCAGGTTTCCAGCCAGTCTTTGCGGAAAAACAACCGGTTGTGATACTTTACCAATGCCAGAAAAGGAACGAAAGTGACCGCTATAGTGAGACATATAGTGGTTGTTCCTGCCTGATAGAAGTAGATTGTTCCTATAATCCCTGCTGCAAATAACAAGACCCTCAGCGTGCTGATGCGGAGAATCTTATTTTTTACCTGGCGGAGTTCTGCCTCAGCCTGTTCAATGCGCTGTTCGTATTTTGCTTTCAATTCCATAATGATAGGTTGTAAATATTTCCTTGCCATACCGGGTGCGGTTTTGCTGCGGAGAGGGGGGAAGCCTTCTGCGGCGATGCAAGGGTATGGCGAAGAACTTTTCATTTGTTTCCCGGCAAATATATAGAAAAAAAAACGTCTCCTTCTGTTTCTTGTGTTATTTAGACTTATCTTTTCATTTTAGGAAGAAGAGCCTTCCATCCGGAATGATGGCGGTTAGACCGATGAGGATGAATGACAAGAAATGAAATTTTAACATAGCCGATGAATCCATTGTCAATAGGAAAAAGTATATTTGTCTGTCTGATAAAGATTATAAACTACTTGGGGTATGAGAAAAATGATATTCATTTTATGCATTCCGACCGCTTTGCTTTCGGCTTGCTCACCATCCGGAATGCAAGGTAATCCGGCGGCAGTACAAGCCGGTGCGGCCATCGGCGGAGTATTAGGCGCTATTGTGGGTGACAGGGCCGGCGGATATAACGGTTCGCAATTCGGCGCCCTGCTGGGAACTGTAACGGGGGCTGCTGTGGGAAATGCCATAACTACGCCTCGGGAGAAAACTTATCAGGTGGAGGAGTATTACGTGAAGACTTATCCTTCTTCTTCGCAGTATGAGCATACTTCCTCTTATGAGCCTTCGTCAGGATTGAGGATCATCAACCTGCGTTTTATCGATGATAACCGTAACCATGTTATTGATGCGGAAGAAGACAGCAAACTGGTGTTCGATGTGGTGAATGATGGGGATGTGCCCGCTTACAATGTTACTCCGGTGATAGAGGAAATGAGCGGCATGAAACATATTTTGATTTCACCTTCGGCTCAGATAGCCTATATGCCTGTCGGGAATCAGATAAGGTATACGGCCACCATTCGCGGAGGCAGGAAGTTGAAAACAGGCCAGGCGCAATTCCGTGTTTTTGCAACAGAGAGCAACGGGGCGGTGACCGAAGCGCATGAGTTTACTTTGCCTACCCAAAAACGGATAAAGAAATAAGTTCCTTGACTGGCAGGGTCTCTGCGGGCGGATAACCCTTTGCCGGAGACAACGTAAGCGTTCGCAGCCCTATTGTTAAGCCTTTCAGGCCGTCCGGTTACTATCTCCAAAACCTGCGGAGTTATCTCCATAGCCTTTGGAGTTAACTCCGCAAGCTTTGGAGATAACTCCATAGTGCTATGGAGATAGTATATATCCTTTCTTCAGACCTTAGCAGGCGGGAGAAAAGGCCTTAGGGTGGGGTATGCGTGGAGTTACTCCTTGTTGATGATCCCTTGTATCTCTTGCAGAGTCAGATTTCCTGTGATGGCGATGATGGTAAATTCATTTTTTTCCTGACTCATCAATACAAATTCCTTTTCTTTGTTTTTGTTCCGTTTCAGATAAATGATGGTTTTCTCGCCTTCATCGTTTATGCGCATCAACTCCTCGTAGCCGTTCTTGGGGCTGATGAAAGCTGTCTCCTTTTTCAGCTTGGCGATAATGTCGGGTTTTTCACAACTTAGAATCTGGATGTTATCCAGTTTGGAGGCTACTTCGCCTATATTTACCCCTTCCGTTTTCATGTTGGGCATCAGGCTGAGCATGGCTTTTGAGATATAGACAGAGGTTACCCCTTCCATATCAGCGAACTTGTCGAAAAAACTGTCCTGTGCGTAGGTGAACAGTGAGCACAGAGAGAGCAATAAAGTAATGATATATGTACGTTTCATTGTTTTATGTTATTTAATCGGTTTAATTGTTCGTTTACGTTCTCTTGAATTTTTCCGGTAGCTTCCTGCACCGATTCCACCTTTTCTATTCCTTTATTCAGGCTGCTGGAAAGCATGATAAGTGCCTTCTGGGCCTGTGCGTATGCTTCTTCGGGGGTGGCGCAGGTATCTTGCGGTGCCGGATAGGGCTTGTATAGGTACAGTCCTACGGAGAGCAGGATGAGCAGGCTGGCGGCTATGCTTCCTATCCATTGCAAGCGGAGGGCCCGTATATGTTTTTTTATTTTCAGCGTGCGTCTTTCGCCTGTATCCCATTCGTCTATCTTGCGGCTCAGCCTGCTTTCCAGGCCTTCCGGTATTTCGGGAGCGAGATGTGCTGCCAGTTGCATGAAGATTTCCTTCTCGGCAAGTAAATGAGCCGGAACGTCCTCTTCAGTAAAAAAGCGTTTCAGTTCCTTTTCTTCGGTATCGCTGGTTTCTCCATCGTAATACCGGGCCAATAGTCTTTCTATTTCATTTACTTTCATAGTTCATTATTGCATTATATTGTTCACGTATCTTTTTGCGGGCGCGGCTCAGCAACACACGTATGTTGATGGCATTCAGTCCGGTGGCTTGCTCTATCTCCTCAAAGGAGCAATCATTGACATCACGAAGCAGAATCACACGTTTTTGTTGCTCGGGCAGTCTGCCGATGAGCCGTTTTACCTGGTTCACTTCATCCCGCTGTTCTATTTCCCGGGCTATGCTGGTGTCCATGGGGAGGTTCAGTTCTTCGGGAGGGCGTCCGTCTTCATCCGGCTGACTCCGGCGCAGGACGTCGTAGCACAGATTCTTGATGAGGGTGACACAATAGGCTTCGGTGTTCAGTACGTCCGCCAGTTCATCGCGCTTGTTCCACAATTTCAGATACGCTTCCTGCACCATATCTTCCGCATCCTGAGGGTTGCCCGTCAGCCGGAAGGCTACCCGGTAGAGTTTCCGGTGGTAAGGTAGAAATTGTTGCTTAAACTCAGCGGCGTCCATGCTTCTTTCCTGTTTCCTGATTTACTAATTTGTCTATATCATCCTTTGTGAATTTTCCGTTTATCTGTACCAGTGTACAGTCTTCTTTTCCGGTGCATACAAACAGCAGTTCACGGATAGTTTCCTTTTTTGTTTTCATCAGCACGCGGACTTTCTCGCCTTCATCGTTTACACGCATCAGCTCATCATATCCTTTCAGATTCAGTTTGTTCACTTTTTTGTTGAACCGTTCTTTTACGCTTGCCGTACAAGATTCCAGGTCCAGTACTTTTATTGACTTTATTTTTCTTATTATCTCAGCGTCTTCATCGTGTCCGGCAAACATTTTTCCAAGAGACATCATGAAAGAAGATACTTTGACACAATCGGCATTTTTTTCGCTGCCGAATTCATTGAAAAGACCGTTGATGCCTTGGGCGTAGCCCAGATGGCAGACGAAGACTAGCAATAGAGTAAATACAAACTTTTTCATGGTTCTATTTTGTTTTTGTTCATACTGAAATTGTTTTTTGAAAGCGCTTTCAATCAGATAGACGGGGGAAGTGGGAAAGTTGTTACAAAGGGAAAAGAATTTTTTTAAGTTTCTATGTTTGTAAAGAGGTTCAGCTTTACAAAGAAAGCATCATTCAATAGCCTGTTTGATCTTTCATCAGCATGATCACAGGCTTTGCCGGTCCTTTTAACCAATTCCTTTCATTCAGGTAATTTCGGGGAGTAGAATGAAGAAACCCTCGCCTTGTTTACAAATCTTTCACAAGTTCAAGATGAGAACAAGGGGTTTTTCTTATGAAATGATATTGGCTGGGGATTATTGGTTCCGCACAGGCAGCCTCACCCATAACCATCCGGGAATCAATTTCCAGAAGAATACGATAAACTGATAGCGCCAGTCTATGATGGCTACTCTTTTCCTTCGGGAGATGGCTTTTACAATTTGAGATGCCACTTGGGAAGTATGCATCAGCAGCGGATATTTATCATCTTTCAGCAAAGGAGTGGCGACAAATCCGGGACGGATATCGGTGAAGGAGATGTTTAGTTTCTTCATGTGTGCCAATTGGTCCAATGCATCTATGTACGTGTTCTGAAACCGCTTGGTAGCTGAATAAGCTGGGGCGGATCCCAGCCCTTTGGTGCCTGCTATGGAGCTGATTACGGCTATATGCCCTTTCCCGCGTTGCTCAAAATAGTGATAGGCGGCATTGACCATCCGTATGAATCCCGAAACATTGGTGGCGGCGGTTTGTAATTCTATATCGGGTTGAAGTGAAAGATTTTGTTTGCCTATGCCCGAGCTGAGCAAGAACATATCCATACCTCCCATTTTAGTAATCAGTTGCTCCAATGAGAAAGGGGCGTCCTCACGGGTGACATCTATTGTCTGAGTACATACCTGTCCGGGCGCGGATAACCGGATTTTTTCCAGTTCTTCTTCTCTACGTCCTGCCACGCCTACTTGCCAGCCGTCTTTCAGATAGCATCGCGCCACTTCCAGTCCGATGCCGGAAGTGGCGCCAATGATAATGATTCTTTTCATCCGCTTCGTCTTATTGTAAAGCTTGCTCAATGTCGGCTATGATGTCGTTTACATTCTCGATGCCCACTGAAAGACGAATCAAGTCCGGAGCGACTCCCGCTTCGCGCAACTGTTCGTCGGTGAGCTGGCGGTGAGTATGGCTGGCGGGATGCAGTACGCAGGTCCGTGCGTCGGCCACATGGGTTACGATGCAGATGAATTTCAGCCTGTCCATAAATTCTATCGCTTCCTCACGGGTTCCGTTCAAGCCGAAAGCGATGACACCGCACGAGCCGTTTGGCATATATTTCTGTGCCAGATCATAGTATTTGCTGCTTTTCAGTCCGCAATAGTTCACCCATTTCACTTTTGGGTTGGCTTCCAGCCATTCGGCCACCTTCTGTGCGTTTTCGCAATGACGGGGCACGCGCAGGTGTAATGTTTCCAATCCCAGATTCAGCAGGAACGCATTTTGCGGAGACTGGATGGAGCCGAGGTCACGCATCAGTTGGGCGGTTGCTTTCGTTATGTAAGCCATTTTGCCGAACGCTTTGGTATAAGTCAGTCCGTGATAAGACTCGTCGGGCTGGGTCAGACCGGGGAATTTGTCCGCATGGGCTTCCCAGTCAAAGTTGCCGCTGTCCACAATGGCGCCTCCTACACTGGTGGCATGACCGTCCATGTATTTGGTTGTAGAATGGGTGACGATATCCGCTCCCCATTCAAACGGGCGGCAATTGATGGGAGTGGCGAAGGTGTTGTCCACAATCAAAGGCACACCGTGCTTGTGTGCGATGCGTGCGAACTTTTCGATGTCCAGCACATCGATGCTCGGATTGGAGATGGTTTCGCCGAACAACGCTTTGGTATTCGGGCGGAAAGCTTGGTCTATTTCCTCTTCGGATGCATTGGCGTCAATGAAGGTACACTCGATGCCCAGTTTTTTCAGCGTAACGCCGAACAGGTTGAATGTACCTCCGTAGATGGTAGACGAGCATACGAAGTGGTCGCCTGCCTGACAGATATTGAAAATGGCATAGAAGTTGGCAGCCTGGCCGGACGAGGTCAGCATAGCACCCACACCACCTTCCAATGCTGCGATTTTTGCGGCGACGGCGTCATTGGTGGGGTTTTGCAAGCGTGTATAGAAATATCCCGAATCTTCCAGATCGAACAGACGCGCCATCTGTTCGCTGGTGTCATACTTGAATGTGGTACTTTGATAAATAGGCAAAACGCGCGGTTCGCCTTTTTTCGGAGTCCAGCCTGCCTGTACGCATAAGGTCTCCCTGCTATACTTCTTATCCATGTTTATATTGTTATTAAAATTACATATTCATTTATTTCGCAGCAAAATTAAGAATAATCTGTCATTTAGGGTTCAATTATTGAGAAAAGTGTTATATTTGAACGATTTTAATAAGCTTAACTATGGCAGAGGATATAAAATTCAGGCATACTATGCCGGTGCAGATACGATTCAGCGATGTGGACCAGTTTGGTCATATGAACAATTCAGTTTACTTTTCTTTGTATGATTTGGCAAAGACTACTTATATAAAAGATGTGTTTGGCAGTGCCGACTGGAGTAAGCTGGCTATTGTGGTGGCCAATATCAATGCAAACTTCTTTATGCCGGTATTTTTCTCAGATCATCTGGTGATAGAAACGGCTGTGGTACATTTGGGGCATAAGAGTTTTACCTTGTTGCAGCGTGCCGTGACTACGGATACCCATGAGGTGAAGTGTGAGTGTAAAACCGTGATGGTGGGTTATGATCTGGCCACCAAAGAACCGAAATTGATTTCCGAGGATTATAAGAAGGCCATTTGCAGGTACGAGGAAAAAACATTGGAGGAGCTGTCAAAAGAACGGAAATAGTTATTGATTTTCTGTGTTGTTGATGTTTTATCAACTATATGCATAATGAATAAAGGTGTATCTCACGACACACCTTTATTTTTCTATGTTAAAACATCTGTCCTGAAAAATAAACAGGAGGATTTGGCTTATTTTTTCCCGTATCCCGGAGTTTGAGTTAATAACGGATTCACATTCAAAGTACCGATATTAACCGGCCAAAGCATTTTATATGCTTCTTCTGTACCGAGGATAGGATTTGTGCCCGGATAGTTGGCATCGGCAGAAAAGACCAAAGAACGTCCGGATGCATCGTGCATACGCAATACGTCAAACCAGCGCTTGCCTTCACTGACAAACTCTTTGTCCCGTTCCTGCAAAATGGCTAGTTCATTTTCCGCATAGCTGCCTTCCGTGTATTTGTTTTCTTCAAAGGTGTCTCCGTATGCACGTTTGCGTACTTCGTTGATATACGAAGCACAAGGGTTGTTCAATCCGTTTTCAATTTCCGCCATCATTAGTAACGCATCGGCATAGCGGTAAACAGGGATGTCCGAAATATAAATGCGGTTGTCATTGGAATTGATTGTACCTATACGTTTTTTCATTACGCATCCGAATTCGCTGAGCGTACCATTATCATTTTTCATGTAATACTCCATGAATGTGGCATCACGACGGCTGTCTCCTTCTTTGAACGTTTTCCAGAAATCTTCTGTGTACTCGTCACGGAATACCCCACCGGTACCTTTCAAATTTAAGGTGTCTTTTTCAATTACTTTACCGTCACGACCATGTGCCTGCCCCAGAAATACAGCATCCTGATAAAGGAATCTGCTTCCGTCATTGCTGGCCTCACCCTCTACAAACGGCATGGCGAAGATAATCTCAGCGTTCTTTTTATTGTCGCATGAGAAGATGGAGGCAAAGTTGTCCATTAATTCAAAATGTCCTATGATTCCGGATAAGGCGGTCTTGGCAGTCTGTAAATCGGTTGCCCCGGTTGCTGTGAATCCGGTGATGGATACTTTCGCTGCCCACATATAGATTTCTGCTTTAAGCATTAAAGTGGCATAGCGTGACCAGTCATATGCATCAAAGGAGGTGTTATTTCCGAAATAGTTTTCGGATTTATTAATATCTGCTTTGATAAATTCCATCGTGGCTTCGGGTGTGGCGCGTTCTACATAGAATTTGTCTGCCGATGGCTTGCCGTCCAATATATCTACTTTGGTGATGAGAGGTACTCCCCCGAAAGTTCTGTATAGCATGAAGTAATACAGGGCTCTCATGCCATACGCTTGTCCCAAATACCGGCTCCGGGTCGCATCATCCAGAAACGTACACCCATTTTCTACTTCTTGGATAAAATGGTTTACTTGCATGATAGGAGAGTATAGTCCGTTCCAATTGGATATGCCGGGAATATCTTCCGAGATATTCTGTGACCGGATATCGGCATAGTTCAAGCTGGTGTTCAGCGAGGAGGTGCCCACACGTTGTGTGCCGCCGCGGAGTTCGCCCAAGGTGTAGAACATGTCATAGTAACTTCTTAATTGGGCGTGCAGACCCAACATGAATGCTTTGGGCTGGGAAGCTTCTTTCCAGAAATTTCCGGCTCCATAATAATCTTCCGGTGCCAGATCCAGTGCATCACAGGACGGCTGGAGAATGGTCATCACACATATTGAAAGGATATAGAATATTTTTTTCATAATCTGTTAGAGTTTATAAGTTTAGAAAGAAACGTTTACGCCGAGAATGACAGTGCGAGGCAATGGGTATCCACCATTGTTGTCCGTCTTTTCCGGAGAGAATAAATGTTTGGCTTCTGTCAGGTAACCCAGGTTCTGACCGGTTAACGAGAGCATGACTGAACCCAGTCCTGCTTTGCGTACCCAGTTGCTTGGCAGATTATATGACAAGGCTATTTCACGGAAAGATAGATAGTCACCGTTGTAGGCAAACATGGAGGATTGACGGCAATAATTGCGCTTACCCAACTGGTCGGCCCATACATAAGTAGGATATTGTGCACCGGGATTTTCGGGTGACCAGGTGTCGTGGGTTTCTGCAATGGTATTATAAGTACCTTGTGCGCAAGACATGATCCACATGGTTTTCCAGTCTACCGCTTTGAAACCGAGCGCATAGTCAAAACGTGCTGATAAAGTAAGGTCTTTCCAGGTGACTGAAGTATTGATACCTCCTGTCCATTTGGGTACAGTGTTGCCCACTTTCACCATGTCGTAATTGTCGATGATGCCGTCGCCGTTTACATCCTTCCATTTCACATCACCCGGCTGGATGCGGAGGGAGTTCGCTTTTTGATTGGCTGTCAGTTTGTTATATCCTTCCTCACCTCCGTAAAGGGGACGGTTGCTTGAGCCGTTGTTACCACTTGACAAGTCGATCAGCCCTCCTGGTATTTCATCTTCGGAACGATAGATTCCTTCGGCTACGAACATGTACAAATCACCTGGACGTTGTCCTTCCTGATAACCGCCTACCCATGCTTTTTCATAGCTTCCGTCCTCCAGCTGGCGTCCGGTATATACTTGAAATGCATTTTGACGGTTTCTTTCCAGACCGTTGTCGGGCAATGCCACTACTTTGTTTTTATTTAATGCGCCGTTCCAGTTCAGATTCCATTTCCAGTCTTTGGAGTCGATAACTTTGAATGCCAGTTCGAATTCAAAGCCTTGGTTCTGGAACTTACCGTTGTTGGAGGTAAAGGAAGAAACACCCGAAGTAGACGGGATGGTGATGTTGGCATACTTGTCACTGGTCAGTCGGTTGTAGTAAGTCAAATTGGCATTGATACGGTTGGCCAGAAAGCCTAGATCCAGACCGATTTCGAAAGTTCTTGACTTCTCCCATTTCAAGTAGGGATTAGGAAGGTTGTTCAATAGGAAGTAAGCGTTGCCGTTGTATTTGCTGCCTGCATAAGCACCTTGTACTGTGTAGTTTCCTACAAAATCTTTGTTTACATTACCATTCAGACCGAAGCTGGCACGCAATTTACCGAATGAGATGATATCGGCCCATTCACTGGCAAATTTTTCTTTGGAGAACACCCATCCGGTAGATACTCCGGGGAAGACACCCCAGCGATTGTCTTTGGCCAGTTTGGAGTAGCCGTCCCGTCTTAGAACAAAAGACAGCAAGTATTTTGACTGGTAGTCATAATTTACACGACCGAAGAATGACATGATACGCTGGCGGCTGTGTGAGGAGTCTATGCTGCGTTTGCCTTTGTCATCACTGGTATATTCCAAATCACCGAAAGCGTCACTGGGAGCTCCCGATCCTGAGGCACTGAAACCTTTATAATATGAGTCGTAGTACTCGAAGCCGGCCATGGCATCCAGATAGTGGTCTTTGTTTATTTGATAGTTGTAGTTTAACACTGCATTATAAGTTTGGTCCAATGTGCGCCCGTAGGAAGCCGAGGTGCTGTGTGAGGTTACCCAGTTTCCGGGAGAAGATAAATAATCTTTGTTGAAAGCTTCATATTTTTCTTCTGAATAGAACCAGATGGCGTTCACTTTTAATGAGAGTCCTTTCATGATATCTGCGGTAAAAGATTGGTTCATGGTGAACTTGTCTGTATTGTTGTCACGGACAAACTTGTCAAAATTGATTTGTTGGTTTCCGTCGCCTGAATTGGGTCCCAAAAGCATTTCACCGTCAGCATTATATCCACGGAAAGTGGGAGGTAATGATAAAACGCGTGAGAAGTAGTTGGCTTCTGCGCTTTGGGTAGGAGGAAGGTCGTTCCAGGTTGCATCTGCAAAGTTGAAGCTGGAGTTGGAGGTTAACCATGGTTTCAGCTTGTAATCGGCATTGAATGTGAAAGTGATACGTTGGTACTTGTTTCCTACGGCTGTACCTTCACTATGGTTGTATCCCAAACCTGCATAGTAGTTTCCCTTTTCATTTCCTCCGCTTACACTCAGGTTGTAGTCTTGTGAGAAAGATGGGGAATTGATATTGAAATCCGCTATATCTGTATTCTTGAAAATCAGTTGGTCTCCATAAATAGGATCAGTCATGGTTTCCCATCCTTGGTTGAGCAGGAAAGCCAGATCGTCCGAATATTTCATGGTACTCCATATAGCCTGGCTGTTTTCGTTTCCATTCAGCGGGATTGTCTTGTCATCATCTGCCCAATATTTGTTGCCTGTTCCATAAGGAGTGGCACCAGTCAGACCGGTCAGTGAAGACCATCCTTGTACGGCCGATCCGTCTGGATGTTTCATGTCTCCCGTGTAAGCATTCATGTAACCAGTGCGCATCCAGTAAATGTAATCACGCGCATTCATAAAGTTATAAGAGTTGTGGAAGTAGTTCCAGCCTAGTTTGGCCGAAAGTTCTACACGTGTACTTCCCTCTTTGCCTCGTTTGGTAGTGACTAGTACTACACCGTCATTGGCTCGGGCGCCATAGATGGCGGTGGCGCCGGCATCTTTTAATACTTCCATGGATTCAATATCGGCCGGGTTAATGTCACTTAAAGAACCGCGTACTTGGCCGTCTACCAGGATTAGAGGTGAACCTGAACCGTCAAAATTAGTACCTCCTCGAAGTACCAAGGTAGGAGCTGCTCCCGGATTACCGGAAGTCTGGCTGACGGATAGACCTGCTACGGCTCCTGATAAGGCTTGTGCCGGATTGGAATAAAGTCCTTGTTTTAATGTTTCTTCTTTTACCTTGGAAATGGAGTTGGTTACTTTTGTGCGCAACTGTTTGCCGCCATATCCGGTTACAACAACTTCTTGGAGCATTTCTGAGTCTTCTTTCAATGCTATTTTAAAAGTTGACTTTCCCTTTACGCTTAAAGTTTGTGTCTGATAACCGACAAATGATACTCTGATACTGCCATCATTGGCTACGGAAAGTGTAAAATTACCATCTAAGTCGGTAACTGTACCATTCGTGGTGCCTGTTTCTACAATACTGGCGCCAATAACCGCTTCACCTGTGGCGTCTGTGACCACACCCGTGATTGTTTTCTTTTGTGCCATGGCTCCTATGGAGCATAACAGGCAAAAAAGCATGAATAAGGTTTTCTTCATAGATTTGTTTTTAAAGTTACTGTTTGAAGTTCTATCAGAACTA
>QWCK01003566.1_pt1 | contig 16806 bp, 13 predicted proteins | sample 1972571 | NCBI WGS metagenome assembly QWCK01 (sample SAMN09866710, study PRJNA288562) | Human gut metagenome isolate term2_stool, whole genome shotgun sequencing... | isolation source: gut | host: Homo sapiens | place: USA: California
CGTATTGATGACACTGATTGCACTGGCTGTGGTGGCCAAGGCAAGCTATATCATGACCGCCAAGCGCGACTATTGGCTCAAGGTGGCCAACCGCGTGAAGAAGGACAGCGTGGAGGTGATACCCACGCGCGGCAACATTCTGAGCTGCGACGGTCAGCTGCTGGCCTCTTCACTGCCTGAGTTCAAGGTCTATATGGACTTTAAACAGCTTCACATTGCCCAGACCGACAGCCTGTGGGACGAGAAGATCGACAGTATCTGCATGGGACTGAGCCACATATTCCCCGAGCGGAGCGCCGCAGCATTCAAGGCCAACCTGGCACAGGGGCGCAGGGAGATGAAACGCCACTGGCCCATATGGCCCAAGCGCATCGATTACAACACCTATTCGCGGGTGAAGCAGCTGCCCGTGTTCTGCCTCTCAAAATTCAAGAGCGGATTCCACTGGGACGAGCTCAACTCGCGCGAACGCCCCTATGGAACGCTCGCCGGACGAACCGTGGGCGACATGTATGCGGCCATGGACGGCGGTCGCACACCGCGCTGCGGCTTGGAGCTGTCGTACGACTCCCTGCTCCGGGGCACCACGGGCATCAAACATCGCCGCAAAGTGCTCAACAAGTTTCTCGACATCATGGACACGCCGCCCATAGCCGGATCTGACATTGTAACCACGATCGATGTGGAAATGCAAGACCTGGCCGAGCGCGCCGTGATCGATGAGCTGAGGGAAATCAACGGCAATGTGGGTGTGGCCATCGTCATGGAGGTGAAGACCGGAGACATCAAGGCCATCGTGAACATGGAAAAATGTATCGACGGCGAGTATCGCGAAATCAAGAACCACGCTGTGAGCGACCTGCTCGAGCCAGGTTCCGTATTTAAGCCCATATCGATCATGACCGTACTGGAAGACGGTATGTGCGACACCACCAAGACTGTGGATACCGGAGGCGGCATATGGCCGATGTACGGCAGACAGATGAAGGACCACAACTGGAGGCGGGGCGGATATGGCATGATGAACCTGCCCAAGACCCTGAAGGTGAGTTCCAATATCGGTGTCAGCCGGATTGTGGATGAGTATTATCACGCCAATCCTGAAAAGTTTGTGGAGGGTGTTCGTCGATCGGGCATCACCGCCGACCTGCACATCCCCATCGTGGGGGCAGCCTCAGGCATTGTCCGCATGCCTAAAAAGAACAAACGGGGAGAATGGATCAACTGGAGCAACACGGCCCTGCCTTGGATGAGCATCGGCTATGAAACACAGATTCCGCCCATCTCTACCCTTGCCTTCTACAATGCCATTGCCAATGATGGGAAAATGATGCAGCCACGCTTTGTCAAAGCGGCGATCAAAAACGGACAAGTCATCGAGGAATTTCCTCCACAGGTGGTTGCCGGACATGAGCAGATAGCGTCGCCCAAGGTTATCAAATGGATGCAGGAAATGCTGACCAAGGTGGTGAGCGAGGGGCTGGGCAGAAAAGCAGGATCCCGATCGTTTGCCGTGGCCGGAAAAACCGGAACGGCACAGATTTCGCAAGGTGCTGCCGGCTACAGAAGCGGCCGTATGAACTATCTGCTGTCGTTTGCAGGCTTCTTCCCGGCGGATGCTCCGCGATACAGTTGCATCGTGTGCATTCAGAAGTCAGGTCTGCCGGCTTCGGGCGGCGGAATGAGCGGAGTGGTGTTCCACCATATTGCCGAGGGCATCATGGCCAAGGACATTCGCCTCGACGTGAGCGATGCGAGAGACTCCACCTCCATTTTTGTGCCCGATGTGAAGGGTGGCAACATCCTCTCGGCAGACTATGTACTGTCTCATCTGGGCATCCGAACGAATACCGACTTCAGAAGTCAGGCTCCTATGAAGAAGCCGGTTTGGGGCACCGTGGAGAAAAATGCCAACCACATTACATTAGTTAGGAAGAAAGAGCTGGGCAACAAGTTTATACCCGACGTGACAGGCATGGGTGCGCGCGATGCCGTCTACCTGATAGAGAAGCGCGGGGTGCGGTGCCGTGTGAGGGGCCGCGGCAAAGTGGTTGGACAAAGTCTCCCGGCCGGCCATTGTATCCAAAAAGGAGATGTGTGCATGCTGACCTTGGAATAAGGAAGACTTCATGAGTGAAAAATAACAAACAATAATCATATGAATTTACAAGAGCTGCTGAAAGGCATCAAATCTCTTGCCATCATCGGCGATACTGATGTTGACATTACAGGCGTGAACATCGACTCACGCAAAATTAGCAACGGCCATGCCTTTGTTGCCATGAAGGGAACACAGGTTGATGGACACCAATTCATACCCAAAGCCATAGAACTGGGCGCAAAAGCCATACTCTGTGAAGACATGCCCGAAGACCGAACGGACGGCGTGACCTATGTGCAGGTGGCGTCGACGGCAGAGGCAGTGGGCAAGTTGGCCACGGCCTTCTATGGCTATCCGTCGAAGAAACTGAAACTGGTGGGGGTGACGGGCACAAATGGAAAAACCACCATTGCCACCTTATTATATAACATGTTCCGCAAAATGGGACACCGGTGCGGACTTCTGTCCACCGTGTGCAATTACATCGAGGACGAGGTTCTACCCGCCGACCATACCACGCCCGATGCCATCGAACTGAACGAACTGCTGGCCAAAATGGTGGATGCCGGCTGCGAATATGTCTTCATGGAGTGTTCGAGCCATGCCATAGCTCAAAGGCGCATTGGCGGACTGACATTTACCGGTGCGCTGTTTACCAATCTCACGCGCGACCATCTCGATTACCACGGCACCTTCGAGAACTATCGCAATGCGAAGAAGATGTTTTTCGACGATCTGCCCAAGTCGGCCTTTGCCATCACCAATGCCGATGACAAGAACGGAATGTTTATGGTGCAGAACACCAAGGCCACCATAAAGACTTACTCGATGGAGCGCATGGCCGACTTCCGTGCACGCATCATCGAGATGCACTTTGCCGGCATGTATCTCAACGTGGACGGCAACGACGTGGGAGTGCAGTTTATAGGCAAGTTTAACGTGAGCAACCTGCTGGCTGTTTACGGGGCTGCCCGAATGCTGGGTAAACAGCCGGAGGAGATCCTGGTGACCCTGAGCACACTCCACAGCGTGAGTGGACGATTGGAGCCGATACAGTCGTCGGAAGGCGTTACGGCCATTGTGGACTATGCCCACACCCCCGATGCCCTGGCCAATGTGCTCAATGCCATTCGCGAAGTCGATAAAACGGGACAAATCATCACCGTTTGCGGTGCGGGCGGAAACCGTGACAAGGGCAAGCGACCGTTGATGGCGCAAGAAGCGGTGAAGCAAAGCGACCGTGTGATCATCACCAGCGACAATCCTCGGTTTGAGGAGCCGCAAGATATCATCGACGACATGCTCGCCGGACTGAACACCCAACAGATGAAAAAGGTTGTCAGCATTGCCGACCGACGCGAGGCCATCAAAACGGCCTGTATGCTGGCCAAGAAGGGTGACGTGGTTCTCGTGGCCGGGAAAGGACACGAGAACTATCAGGAAATCAAGGGCGTGAAGCATCACTTTGACGACCGTGAAGTGATCCGCGAAATATTCGGTATCGCCCAATAAAGGGAACTATAGAAATTTATAAACATGCTGTATTATCTTTTTAGATTCTTAGAACAGTTTGGCATTTCAGGCGCACGTATATGGGGATACATATCGTTCCGCGCCCTGCTGGCACTGATATTGTCGCTTGTCATATCCGCCTGGTTTGGCGAGAGACTCATCAAGTATCTGAAGAAAAAACAGATTACGGAGACCCAGCGTGATGAGAAAATCGACCCCTTCGGCATCAAGAAGATCGGCGTGCCATCCATGGGTGGCATCATCATCATCGTTTCGATTCTGGTTCCGGTGCTCCTTCTTGGTCGCCTGAGAAACATTTACCTCATCCTGATGATCATCACGACCTTGTGGTTGGGCTTTCTGGGTGGTATGGACGACTTTATCAAGATATTCCGCCGCAACAAGGAGGGACTGAAAGGCAAGTATAAAATTGTGGGGCAACTGAGCATTGGACTTATCGTCGGGTTGGTGCTGTGGGCATCGCCCGACGTGAAATCGAACGAGAACATCGTGCTCGAACGCCAGGGACAGGAGGTTGTGGTGAAGCACAGGGCAGATGCCAGGAAGACGCTCAAGACTACTATTCCCTTTGTCAAGGGCCACAACTTAGACTACTCCTATATCATGTCGTTCTGTGGCAAGCACAAAGTGGCGGCTGGATGGATACTCTTTGTTATCATGACCATTATTGTTGTGACAGCTGTGAGTAATGGAGCCAACCTCAACGATGGCATGGATGGCATGGCGGCGGGAAACTCTGCCATCATCGGGATAGTCTTGGGCATACTGGCATACGTCAGCTCGCATATGGAGTTTGCCGCCTATCTTAACATCATGTACATCCCCGGGTCACAGGAGCTGGTGGTGTTTATGTCGGCTTTCGTGGGTGCCCTCATCGGGTTTCTATGGTATAACGCCTACCCCGCGCAGGTGTTTATGGGCGACACCGGGTCGCTCACTATCGGCGGCATTATTGCCGTATGTGCCATCATCATCCATAAGGAGCTGCTGCTGCCCATCCTTTGCGGCATATTTTTCGTCGAGAGCCTCAGCGTCATCATGCAGGTGTGGTATTTCAAGTTGGGCAAGCGCAAGGGCGTTAAGCAGCGCATCTTCAAACGCACGCCCATACACGACAACTTCCGCGTGACCGATGATCAGCTCGACAGCGACTGCACTTATCTCATCAAGGCTCCACATTCGGCTAAGCACGAGGCAAAAATCACCATCCGCTTTTGGATCATCACGATAATCCTCGCCGCAATGACCATCATCACGCTGAAGATAAGATAAAAGGAGGACAAGGAGCGAGGGGAGAAAAAGCCCGGGAATGTCTGGAGCTGCAATCCATCCTCACCCGCACCTCACACAACAACAAGAAAAAAATGAAAAAGATATGAAAAGAATCGTAGTTTTGGGAGCAGGAGAAAGCGGAGCCGGAGCTGCCGTACTCGCAAGGAAGGAAGGCTTCGACGTCTTCGTTTCCGACTCCGTCCAAATCAAGGAACACTATAAGCAGATACTCGACGATCACGGCATAGCATGGGAGGAAGGCGGACATACCGAAGCCAAGATTCTCAATGCCGACGAGGTGATCAAGAGTCCCGGCATCCCCGACCAGGCGCCTATGGTTCAGAAACTCATTGCACAGGGTACACGCATCATCAGTGAAATTGAGTTCGCCGGGCGGTATACCCATTCCAAGATGATTTGCGTCACCGGAAGTAATGGCAAGACCACAACCACATCACTAATATATCATATTTTCAAGAATGCTGGTTATGACGTGGGACTGGCAGGAAATATCGGCCGAAGTCTGGCCCTGCAAGTGGCAGAGGACCCGCATGCCTACTACATCATTGAGTTAAGCTCGTTTCAGCTCGACAATATGTATGACTTCCGCGCCAACATTGCCATCTTGCTCAACATCACTCCCGACCATCTCGATCGCTATGACTATAAGTTCCAGAACTATGTCGATGCCAAGATGCGCATTATCAGGAATCAGACCGAGGAGGATAGCTTTATCTATTGGAACGATGATCCTGTGGTGAAGAAGGAGCTGGAAAAATACGACATCCATGCCGTGCAGTGCCCGTTCTCCGAACTCAAGGAAAAAGGGAGCATCGGATATATCGAAGAGGGTCAATACAAACTCGAATATCCCGTGCCTTTCAACATGGAGCAGGAACGCCTGTCGCTCACCGGCAAGCACAACATTTACAACTCGTTGGCTGCCGGACTGGCCTCCAACATCAGTGGCATCAGGAAAGAGCAGATACGCAAGAGCCTCAGCGACTTCCCCGGCGTGGAACACCGACTCGAAAAGGTGTGCGATGTAGCCGGGGTGCACTATATTAACGACTCCAAGGCAACCAACGTCGATGCCTGCTGGTATGCCCTCGAAAGCATGACCACACCCACAATATTGATCATTGGAGGCAGGGACAAGGGTAACAACTATGATGCCATCAAAGAGCTGGTGAAGCAGAAATGCGTGGGACTGGTCTATCTCGGAGCCGACAACAAGAAACTGCACGACAACTTCGACGACCTGGGGATTCCCGTGGCCGACACCCACTCAATGAAAGACTGTGTAGAGGCCTGCTACAAAATGGCCAAGACCGGCGACACCGTGTTGCTTTCACCATGCTGCGCCAGCTTCGATCTCTTCAACAACATGGAGGATCGAGGAGACCAATTCAAGGCATTGGTGCGCAACCTGTAACAAGTTTGGTTGGGCACAAAGTTCGACTTCTCAACCTCTGCAAACCTTAAATAGGAAACGAATGAATGAATAAAAAACTCGGAAATATTTTCAAAGGCGACAAAGTCATTTGGATGGTGTTCTTCTTCCTTTGCCTGATCAGCATCGTAGAGGTGTTCTCTGCTTCGTCTGGGCTGACCTATAAAGGGGGTAACTATCTGGCACCTATCATCAAACACATCCTGATTCTGGCCGTCGGCGTGTTCTTTATGGTCGTGACGCTGAACATCAAGTGCAAGTATTTCAAAATTGCCACGCCAATACTACTCATCATTTCGGTCGCGGCACTGATTTGGGTGTATTTTGTCGGGCATTCCACCAACGACGCCCAGCGCTGGATCACGATTCTCGGCATACAGTTTCAACCTTCCGAGATAGCCAAGGGCACCATGGTATTGGCCACAGCCCAGATTCTCAGTGCGATGCAAACCGATAACGGTGCAGACAAACATGCCATGAAGTTCATCCTCATCGTGTGTGCCGTGATAATCCCACTGATTGGTGCCGAAAACCTCTCTACAGCGGCATTGCTGTGTGCCGTGATTTTCTTGATGATGGTCGTGGGGCGTGTGCCGGCACAACAGTTAGGCAAACTCATGGGCGTGGTGACTATATTCATCGTGGGCGTAGTAACCCTGGTCATGGTGTTGGGAAAAGACCAACAGTCGGAGAACAATAAAAACAATCTTACGGAACAAGTGGTCTTGGCCGGGGAAAAAGAAGGAAGTACCCGTAGCGGAGGTGTTCTGCACCGCTTTGACACGTGGAAATCGCGTATCGACAAGTTTCTCAACAGCAAGGAGGTTGAACCCAACGAGGTGGATCTCGACAAAGATGCGCAGGTGGCTCATGCCAATATTGCCATCGTTTCATCGAACATCATCGGGAAGGGACCTGGGAACTCGGTGGAACGCGACTTCCTCTCGCAGGCCTTTTCCGACTTCATCTATGCCATCATCATTGAGGAACTGGGTATAGCAGGGGCTTTTTTCGTCGCCATGCTCTATATTATCCTGCTGTTTCGGACAGGCAGGATAGCCAATCGGTGCGAGAACAACTTCCCGGCCTTCCTGGCCATGGGACTGGCATTGCTGCTCGTGACCCAAGCTCTGTTCAACATGTGCGTAGCTGTTGGCTTAGCTCCCGTTACCGGTCAGCCACTGCCCCTCATCAGCAAGGGCGGAACATCGTCTATCATCAACTGTGTTTACATCGGAGTGATACTGAGCGTGAGCCGCACGGCCAAAAAGAATATCGAACCCAACAACAAACCGATACCGGCAATAGCTGGCGAATAGGGTTGGAAGGAGTACGGCTTGACACGACAAAGACACAAATAAAGTGGTGAGAATATGGCCTAAAGCGATTTTTTTTGATTAATTTTGCCAAAGATAATATCGTTCACATGAACAAGGAATTAAGAATCATCATCAGCGGAGGTGGAACAGGCGGCCATATTTTTCCGGCCGTCTCAATAGCCAATGCCATCAAGGACAAATACCCTGATGCCAAGATTCTGTTTGTCGGAGCCCTCGGGCGCATGGAAATGCAACGCGTGCCGGCAGCCGGATACGAAATAAAGGGACTTCCCATCTCCGGTTTCGACCGCAAGCATCTTTTCAAGAATATTGCTGTGTTGTTCAGAATCCGCAAGAGTCAGCACATGGCCAAGGCCATTATCCGCGACTTTAAACCGATGGTTGCAGTAGGAGTTGGCGGATATGCCAGTGGCCCCATGCTCAACGTGTGCGAATCGAAAGGCATTCCCTGCCTGATTCAGGAGCAGAACAGTTATGCCGGCGTGACCAATCGGTTGCTGGCTAAAAAGGCCAACAAAATATGCGTGGCCTACGAGGGTATGGACCGATTCTTCCCAGCCGACAAGATTATCATGACCGGTAATCCGGTGAGACAAAACGTCCTGGAATGCAACATGAGCCGGGAGGAGGCACGACAATCGTTCTGCCTTGAGCCCGACAAGAAGACAATACTCTTAGTGGGAGGAAGCCTTGGTGCACGTACCCTGAACGAAAGCATACGGCGACACCTTGCCCAAGTGAAAGCTTCTGACGTGCAGTTTATCTGGCAAACGGGTAAATATTACAACGAGGAGATGAACAAGGCCGTGAGCAACTTCGGTGCGATTCCTAACCTCAAGGTCTTGGACTTTATCAGTGAGATGGGAGCAGCATACAAGGCAGCCGACCTGGTTATCAGTCGTGCGGGAGCCAGTTCAATCAGCGAGTTCTGCCTGTTGGGCACACCCGTGATTCTCGTTCCCAGTCCCAATGTGGCCGAAGACCACCAAACGAAGAACGCCATGGCTCTGGTCAACAAAGATGCAGCAGTCTATGTTAAGGATACCGATGCTCCCGACACCCTGTTGCAGACAGCTCTCAACATCGTGACAGACGACGCCAAGCTCGAGTCTCTAAGCCAAAACATCAAAAAGCTGGGGCTGAAGGATTCGGCTGCTATCATAGCCGACGAGGTGGTGAAGCTCGCCTGGGCGGAATAATTTGCAAACAAAGACAATGGAAATTAAAGATATCAAAGCCGTTTATTTCATTGGAGCCGGTGGCATCGGCATGAGTGCCATCGCCAGATACTTCATCCGCAAGGGTATGGTCGTTGCCGGATATGACAGGACTTCCACTGCCCTGACACGCCAACTGGAAAATGAAGGCATGCTGATTCACTATGAAGAAAACGTGGACGACATCCCTCACGCCTGCCGGAACAAGGAGACTTGTCTGGTTGTCTACACCCCGGCTGTCTCTGACAACCACAAGGAACTACTCTATTTCCGCAACAATGGGTTTGAGGTTCAGAAACGCGCCCAAGTGCTGGGCACACTCACGCGCACCCACAAGGGGCTGTGCGTGGCTGGCACACACGGCAAGACTTCCACGTCGACCATGTGTGCACACATCATGCACCAGAGCCACGTGGAATGCAATGCATTTCTGGGCGGAATTTCCAAAAACTACGGCACCAACTATATTCTCTCAGACTCGAGCGACTTCGTGGTCATTGAGGCGGATGAGTTCGACCGTTCGTTCCACTGGCTCTCACCCTGGATGACGGTCATTACGTCCACCGACCCCGACCACCTCGACATCTATGGCACCAAAGAGGCCTACTTAGAAAGTTTCAGACACTATACAGAACTGATCAGACCGGGCGGCGCACTCATTATCCATACAGATCTGGAGATGAAGGCCAACGTGCAGGACGGTGTAAAGACATACACCTACAGTCGCGACAAGGGAGACTTTCACGCAGAGAATATCGTGATTGAGGACGGAGAGATTACGTTCGACTTCGTATCCCCCATTGAAAATATCACGGGCATAAAGCCCGGACACCCCATACCCATCAACATCGAGAACGGTGTGGCAGCCATGGCTATGGCACAACTCAACGGCTGTACAGCCAACGAACTTAAATACGGCATGGAGACCTATCGTGGCGTGGATCGTCGTTTCGACTTCAAGGTTCGCAATGACAAACACGTGTTCCTCACTGACTACGCACACCACCCGAAGGAAATTCTGCAAAGCGCCAAAAGCCTGAAAGAACTGTATGGCAACCGAAAGATTACTGCAATTTTTCAACCCCACCTCTACACCCGTACTCGGGACTTCTACCAGGACTTTGCCAATTCGCTCAGCCATTTCGACGAAGTGATACTCACCGATATCTACCCGGCACGCGAACAGCCCATTCCCGGCATCACATCGAAAATCATATTCGACAACATCAAACCGGGCGTGGAGAAACAAATGATTCGCAAGGAAGATGTCCCCGACTTCGTGAAGAACCGAGATTTCGATGTGCTCGTCATACTGGGAGCCGGAGACTTGGAGAACTATGCGACACAAATCGCACAGATTATAGAAAATAGGAAATAAGGCTTAGGGAACAAAAAGTTATGATAGTCAGGGATTCGAACAAATGCCCCACCTCGCAACTTACCCAATGCATAAACCCCATCCTCAATACAAACCATGCATATCAACTGGAAAAAAACCTTCATCGTCACAGCCGATATTATCCTGGGAGGCTATCTCATCGTTGCCTTTTCCGCCTTCGGCAAGCCGAATGTGGTTCAGCGGGTATGCACCAAGGTGAATATCAACATCCAGGACGAGGCCACCAACGGGTTTATCAGTGCTGCAGAAATCAAGAACCGACTCGAGAAAAATCGACTCTACCCGCTGTCGAAACTCATGCAAGACGTTAATACTCGTGTCATTGAGGAGACCCTTGAGCAAAGTCCATTCGTAAAAAAAGCAGAGTGCTACAAGACAGAGGATGGGCACGTGGTCATCTCACTGACGCAGCGCATGCCCATACTGCGCATCAAAGCTATTAACGGTGAAGATTATTACATCGACGACAAACACAGCGTGATGCCCAACTCGAACTATACGAGCGACCTGATCATCACAACGGGTTATATCAGCAAGTGGTATGCACGCCACTATATTTCATATCTGGCCGAATGCCTGATGTCGAACGAATTGTGGAAAAACCAGATCGTACAGATAAACGTACTGCCCGACAGGGGTGTGGAACTTGTTCCGCGCATAGGAAACCATATCGTGTACATCGGCCAGCTGCCCGAAACCAAATATGTGAACATGCGGCAGAAACTCATCGCCGACTATGTAAACAAGAAAATGGATCGCTTGGAGAAGTTCTACAAATATGGACTCTCACAAGCCGGGTGGAACAAATATAAGTATATCAACATCGAGTTCGACAACCAAATCATTTGTAAGAAACACATTGAATAGATAATTATTATATACCCATGGCAGAATTTATAGTAGCAATTGAATTAGGCTCATCCAAGATGACCGGCATTGCAGGCAGGAAAAACCTCGACGGAAGCATCAGCGTGCTTGCCGTTGTGAAGGAGGACTCCTCCACCTGCATACGCAAAGGTGTAGTCTACAACATCGACAAGACCGTTCAGAAGCTCACCAACATCGTGAAAAAGCTGGAAACAACGCTCAAAGCGAAGATTGCACTCGTATATGTTGGTGTTGGCGGGCAGTCGATCCGAAGCATCAGAAACACAAACGTCAAAGAACTGCCACAAGACACTATCGTGACCCAGGACATGGTGAACGAACTGATGGATGCTAACCGCAGTATGCAGTATCCCGACCAAGAGATTCTCGATGCCATCACACAAGAGTACAAACTCGACAACCAGTATCAAACCGACCCCGTAGGCATACAATGCTCGCGCCTTGAAGGCAACTTCCTGAACATTCTCTGGCGCAAGACTTTTTACCGCAATATCAACAAATGCTTCGACAACGCAGGCATTGCCATCGCCGAAATGTATCTCTCGCCCCTCGCCCTTGCCGATGCCGTGCTAACCGATGCCGAGCGGCGCGGTGGGTCGGTGTTGGTGGATTTGGGGGCCGACACCACAACCGTTTGCGTGTATTACAAGAATATTTTGCGCCATCTCGCCGTCATTCCCCTTGGGGGCAACAACATCACCAAGGACATCTCTTCCCTGCAAATGGAGGATCGCGATGCCGAGAAGATGAAGCTGAAATATGGAAGCGCATACACCGATGCCAACGACATAGACAAGAACAAGACCTACTCCATCGATGCAGAACGCAATGTAGACATGAGCACCTTCGTCGATATCGTGGAGAGCCGCGTGCAGGAGATTATCGAAAACGTGTGGCATCAAGTGCCCAACGAGTACTACGACAAGCTGCTTGGAGGTATCATCCTCACCGGCGGTGGCTCAAACCTGCACAACATCGAGCAGGCTTTCCGCAACTACACACGCATCGAGAAAATCAGAAACGCAAACTTTGTGAACCATACCGTGAACTCCAACAACCCTGCCATCACCGCTAAGAATAGCACCTTGTGCACCGTGATGGGACTGTTGATCAAAGGAGACATGAACTGTGCGGGCGACGAGTTCAGCAAAGACCTATTTGGCGGAGATACCAAACCAGCACAACCCGAGACCTCCAAGGAACCACGCTCACTGAGCGAGATATCCGGCAAGGGCATCGTGCAGACTGAAGCAGAGAAAGCTGCTGAAGAGGAACGCAAGCAGAAACAGGCAGAAGAACGCGAAAGGGAGCAACAGCGGGAAGCCGAGGAAGAGGCCATACGCCAGGCCAAACGTGAGAACTCCATCGTCAACAAATCATTGAAGGGACTCAAGAGCTTCTTCAAGAAAATGGTAGACGATGAGGAAGATGACAAATAAAGAACAAAGAATATGATAGAAACTATGCCAGACAATAACAATAACACCGAGAATAAAAAGCCGTCAATCCTTGATTTTGGTGACCCGGAAAAAGAAAACAGTATTATCAAGGTTATTGGTGTAGGCGGGGGTGGCGGCAACGCCGTGAACCACATGTATCGCGAGGGCATCCACGACGTATCGTTCGTGCTGTGCAACACCGACGCCCAGGCTCTCAACGACTCTCCTGTGCCCGTCCATCTGCAGTTGGGCAAGGAAGGACTGGGGGCAGGAAACCGGCCGGCACGTGCGCGTGAAGCTGCACTCGACAGCATAGACGATATCCGAAGAATGCTCAGCGACGGGACGAAAATGACTTTCATCACCGCCGGAATGGGCGGTGGCACAGGTACGGGCGCCGCCCCGATCATTGCCCAGGTCAGCAAGGAAATGGATATTCTGACCGTTGGAATCGTGACCATACCGTTCCGTTTCGAAGGGCCGAAGAAAATAGACCAGGCTCTCGACGGCGTAGAGGAAATGTCCAAGCATGTAGACGCGCTACTCGTTATCAACAATGAACGACTGCGCGAAATCTATCCCGACCTCACCCTTATTGATGCCTTTGGCAAGGCCGACGACACTCTGAGCGTGGCAGCCAAGAGCATTGCTGAAATTATCACCATTCATGGACTCATCAACCTCGACTTCAACGATGTGAAGACAGTGTTGAAAGACGGCGGCGTGGCCATCATGAGCACCGGATTTGGCGAAGGTGACGGCCGGGTGCGCAAAGCTATTGAGGATGCGCTCAACTCGCCGCTACTCAACGACAACAACGTGTTCAACTCCAAGAAAATCCTGCTTTCCATCAACTTCTGTGATGAGAAGCAAGACAAGCAAGGTCTTATGATGGAGGAGATGAACGACGTGAACGACTTCATGGCTAAGTTTGGCGACGACTTTGAAATAAAATGGGGTGTAGCCACCGACCCGGAACTTGGGAAGAAAGTGAAGGTGACCATCCTTGCCACCGGCTTCGGCGTCGAAGATGTGGAACCCATCGAATGCCGTGGGCGCCACTCGCAGGAAGAAGCCAACCGCATTGCCGAGGAAGAGGAAAAGGCAGCCGAGCGCCAAGAGCGCCGCAACCGATACTATGGCAGCGACACCGGCACCACTCAATACAAGCGCCGTCCGCATATCTACATTTTCAGTCAGGACGACCTTGACAATGAAGACGTGATACTGGCCGTGGACAATTCGCCAACCTACAAGCGTACACGCCAGATGCTCAACGAAATTCGTGACCAGGCAAGCGGCAACAACGTCAAGCCGGAAAGCGAATCCGGACAAGACACCGTACAGGGAGTGATAAGCTTTGTATAGGCAGAATTCGTCATCCCTCTCCTTTAATTTGATAACCCTTAGAACAAAAAAATATGTCTACCCTACTCTTCGACCAAGTCAGCAGCGGCATCCGCACGGCAATGAAGGCACGCGACAAAGTGCGCACGGAAGCCTTACGCAACATCAAAAAATATTTTATAGAGGCCAAAACTGCCCCCGGTGCCAACGACACCTTAGAAGACAGCGCCGCCCTAAAAATTCTCCAGAAGCTGGCCAAGCAAGGAGAAGACAGTGCAGCCACCTACGCCAGTGCCGGCAGGCAAGATCTTGCCGATGCCGAGTTGGCGCAAGTAGCCGTCATCAAGGAATTTCTCCCCCAGCCACTTTCGGAAGAGGAAATAGAAACACAAATCAAGGACATTATTGCTAAAATAGGTGCCACCGACATGAAGCAGATGGGTCAGGTCATGGGCATAGCCACCAAGCTAATGGCCGGCAAGGCTGACGGCAAAACAATCTCCTCCATCGTGCGCAAACTGTTGGCATAGTCGTGCCGGTAAAAAAAACAATTATCTTGTAGTTATTCAATAATTGTGGAAACAAAAGAACAAGTATTACAAGTTATGCGTGAGGCCGGCAAGCCGATGTCTGCCGGCGAAGTGGCCAAAACATCAGGTATTGACCGCAAGGAAGTAGACAAGGCCTTCACTCAGCTGAAAAAGGAGAACGCCATCGTTTCTCCCGTGCGCTGCAAGTAGGCTCCGGCCGAATAGGCCTATTGAGCAAGCCCTACTTTCCAAGTCGAGCCTTGCCATATAGAACCACGGAGCGACACCCGCTCATCATAAAACATGCGGGTAAAATGAACACAATCACAAACAGAGGCCATCCATTAACGTTCATAACCCAAATGGATGGCCTCTGTTTGAATATATTGCTCCTTAAAATGCCAGCGTATATCGAACGCAATACACTTGTATTCCGAACGCGATACGCTTGTTCTTCGGACGCACGCCACTTGTACTTCGAATGCAATACACTATAAAATAAGCTTAGAAAGGCAACCGCGCATGCAAGATTTGCAGGACATTAGCATTTATGGAATAAAGCATCTATCTGCAAATGATTAGCATATGAAACACCCGTGACAAATCATTTGTCGTCAAATCGAATAAAAATAATTGGTTAATGTGACAAAAATAAATTATTCAGGGATGTACACCCATAACCAACTATTAAAACAAAGTCCTGAGCACTTCAAACGACTTTAATTCCGGAAAGTTAGGGACATGCAACCGATAATAATACAATATAATTTCAACACAACGGTTGCGCTCGGCCTGCGACATACGGAAAAGGTGCATGTTGTCATAGTTCATGCGCATGAGCAGTCCGATAACGGAAGCCTCCTTTGGGCTGAGATAGTCGCCGTGAGAAGGGCAGACAAGCGAAAAGCTGCCATCGCGAAGGTCGAACCACGCCCCGCGCACATTGTCCGAAAGATTGGGGAAAAAACCAATAAAACGGGAAAGATGCATCATGAACACCAAATGGAAGTTTGCAAACGACCGCGACACATTGTCAAGCCACATCATGCTACTCTCTATATAGTCGAACAAATGCCTGTTTTCCTGTTCACCACGTGTGGCATAGGTAAGAAATTCTGATATAAAAAGCGTTATAGAAAGCTTGTAGGCATCGAAGGGCAATGACCCATAGGGTTGCGAGATACTGATTTCGGAGAAGCGTTGCAATCTATGATTCGGCTTGTAGGTATACACAAGGTTAAGCAAGGTAAGTGGCTGGAAGAACTGCTTCTTCACCTTGCCCCTACCCGTTTTAGGGATGTAACAAATAAACGACACACGCCCTTGTTCCCGGGTAAGCAGATCAACGATCATCTGCGAATCTCCAAATTTGAGTGCATGAAGCACCAAAGCTCTGGTTTTGACTTCCATACAGGGCAAAATTACGAAAAGTCAGGCATTTAGAGAAAATATATTGAAAAAAGTTTGGCAAAATGAACAAAAAGCCTTAACTTTGCACCCGCTTAATAAACCCCAACGGTCGGTTCATCTAGAGGTTAGGATTCAAGATTTTCATTCTTGCCACACGGGTTCGAGTCCCGTACCGACTACAACAGAAATAAAAAGAAAAAATTTAAGATGGCAAATCACAAATCATCAGTAAAGAGAATTCGTCAGACTAAGACGAGAACTTTGCACAATAAATACTATGCAAAGACCATGCGTAATGCCGTGCGCAAGCTTCGCGCAACCACAGACAAGGACGAAGCTGCCAAGCTGTTCCCGGCTGTTCAGAAGATGTTGGACAAGTTGGCCAAGACCAATGTAATCCACGCCAACAAGGCTTCCAACCTGAAATCAAGCCTGTCTCTCCACATCAGCAAACTCGGATAAACTCCAGCTTCTTGCTGGTTACACTATACAAGGTCGTATGTCCTCTGGACATACGACCTTAAGCTATTTTCGCACACCTGATATGAAAGATAACTATCTAAATATTGTTTGGTTACGATTCTCCTACCCTTTTTCGTTAATGGAATCGCTCAGATGAATCCGACCTGTTAAAGACGCACTTTCGATATTCTATCGTCCTTAAATCTAATTTAGCTACTTTTTAGCAAAAAAGTTTGGCTTTTCAGTTAAAAAACAATACCTTTGCACCACTAAACTGGTCAGTCATCAACTATTGACTGCGCATTATTAGCAATTTGGACTTGTAGCTCAGTTGGTTAGAGCAACAGACTCATAATCTGGAGGTCCCTGGTTCAAGCCCAGGCTGGTCCACAAAGAGGTTTCAAGAGGACGTCAA
>QWCK01003567.1_pt1 | contig 16804 bp, 15 predicted proteins | sample 1972571 | NCBI WGS metagenome assembly QWCK01 (sample SAMN09866710, study PRJNA288562) | Human gut metagenome isolate term2_stool, whole genome shotgun sequencing... | isolation source: gut | host: Homo sapiens | place: USA: California
ATGTTAGACATTAAGTTTGTCAGGGAGAATCCTGAAGCTGTAAAAGAAAATTTAAAAAAGAAATTTCAAGATGAAAAAATTCCCATGGTGGATGAAGTTATTAAACTTGACGAAGAGTTCAGAACACTTCGCACCGAAGGGGACGAGTTAAGAGGCAAGAGAAATAAAATTTCAAAAGAAATCGGAATGCTCATCGGTCAAAAGAAAATGGAAGAAGCTGAAAAAGTTAAGGCGGAAGTAAAGGCTATTAACGACCGCATAACAGAAATTGACGCCTTGGACGAAGAAAAGGCGAAGAAAATCAGAGAGATTATGTTAGTTATCCCTCAAATGATTGCAGATGATGTGCCTATAGGTAAAGACGACAGCGAAAATGTTGAAATCGAAAAATTCGGTGAACCTTTAGTGCCTGAATATGAAATTCCATACCACGTAGACATTATGGAGTCCTTTGACGGCATTGACCTTGATGCGGCAAGAAGAACCTCAGGGGCCGGCTTCTACTATTTAAAAGGCGACATGGCAAGACTTCACTCGGCAATACTTTCCTATGCGAGAGACTTTATGATTGACAAGGGATACACTTACTACATTCCTCCCTACATGGTTAGAAGTGATGTGGTTACAGGTGTAATGAGCTTTGCCGAAATGGAAGACATGATGTATAAAATCGAAGGGGAAGACCTTTATTTAATAGGTACGTCTGAACACTCCATGATTGGAAAATTTATCGGCACAATTAACGAAAAGGACATCTTGCCTCAAAAACTTACTTCATATTCGCCGTGCTTTAGAAAAGAAGTGGGGGCACACGGCATTGAAGAAAGAGGAGTCTACCGCATTCACCAATTTGAAAAACAGGAAATGGTAGTGGTGTGTGAACCGGAAGACTCTAAAAAATACTATGAAGAGCTGTGGAAAAACACTGTAGAATTTTTCAGAACCCTTGACATTCCCGTGCGCACATTGGAGTGCTGCTCAGGAGACCTTGCGGATTTAAAAGTTAAATCCCTTGATGTGGAAGCATGGAGCCCGAGACAACAAAAATATTTTGAAGTAGGTTCATGCTCAAACCTTGGAGATGCACAGGCAAGAAGACTTAATATAAGAATAAGAGGAGAAAGAGAGAACTACTTTGCACACACTCTTAACAACACTGTAGTTGCACCGCCTCGTATGCTCATTGCATTTTTGGAAAACTTGCTTCAAGCAGACGGCACACTAAGAATACCTGAAGCTCTAAGACCATATGTAGGTGGCAAAGAAAAATTCGTACCGAAAAAATAAATTAAACAGAGGGAGACCTCTGTTTTTTTATTGCAGAGAGAATGTTTAGAAGATTTTATAAATAATAACGTTTTCAGAAGAATTTAAATAATTTTATCCGTTTTTTCAAAAAATATTATGCTTTATCTCTACTTTCTGATAAAATATTTTAAATTGGAGGTAGAGATGAAAACAGTACTGCAGGTAAATGACTTTTTAAATAAAATTGTTTGGGGAGTTCCCACACAGATTTTGCTATTAGGCGCCGGAATTATTTTGATGATAGCTTCCGGCTTTGTCGTATTTCGCAAGGTGAGATACATTGCCGCCAATACATTCGGCAAAATTTTTGAACCTGTAAAGGCTGATGAAGGACACCTTACACCTTTTCAAGCCGTGTCCACCGCCCTTGCCGCAACTGTAGGCACGGGAAATATTGCAGGGGTGACTTTGGCAATTGCTGCGGGAGGTCCCGGAGCTTTGTTTTGGATGTGGATTGCAGCCATTATCGGTATGAGTACAAAATTTGCAGAAGTAACTCTTGCCGTTGCAACCGCCACTTACAATTCAAAAGGACAAAGAGTGGGAGGACCTATGTACTACATTGAAAGGGGCTTAGGTTATAAAGTCCTTGCAAAAGTCTTTGCTCTCTTCGGAGGCATTGCCTGTTTCGGCATTGGATGTATGACACAGTCCAATTCAATTTCAACTACATTGGAGTCCACTTTTAATATAAACAAAACCGTGACGGGAATTGTTTTGGTCATTTTACTTTCCGTTGTTTTAATCGGAGGGTTTAAGAGAATAGGAAGTGTTGCGGAAAAAATCGTGCCTTTAATGGCTCTCTTTTATGTCATCGGCGGTCTTGTTGTCATGGTCATTGAAAGAGACGCACTGCCGGGCGCTTTGGCTCTTATATTTAAATCAGCCTTTACTACTCAAGCCGCTGCAGGAGGCTTTGCAGGGGCAACTATGAGCATGGCTATGAGGTCCGGGATTGCAAGAGGTGTATTTACAAACGAAGCCGGATTAGGCTCCGCACCTATTGCCCACGCCACCGCACAGACTGATCACCCGGTGCGCCAAGGTCTTTGGGCAGTCTTTGAAGTCTTTATGGACACAATTGTAGTCTGTACAATTACAGGCCTTGTTGTAATAATGTCAGGTGTTTGGACAAGTCCCGATGTGGAAGGCGCCGCTATGACAGTTGAAGCTTTCGGCACAGGTTTTTATTACGGTAAGCACATTGTCACAATAGGCATTGCTCTTTTTGCCTTTACCACAATTTTAGGCTGGTCCTACTACGGAGAGAAGTGTAATGAATATTTATTCGGCAGGGACCTTGCATTGCCCTTTAGAATTTTATTTATAATAATGGCCTTTGTAGGATCCGTGGGTGGTCTTAAAGTTATATGGAGTATAACGGACACCTTAAACGGCATGATGGCGATCCCCAACTTAATAGGGCTCATACTTCTTTACAAGCCATTTAAAAAATTGGTACAAGACTTCTTTAAAAGTCCCGATACAAATTTCGGCGAAAGAAATTATATGGAATTTTTTAAATAAAAATAAAGCTGTGAGATTTTATTCCCACAGCTTTTTTGTTAGTTGTTCTTTATAAATTCGTAAATACTTCTCACAGGTATTCCCGTTGCACCCTTACCTGTGTAAGGATAGTCCGTGTCTGAAAATGCGGGGCCTGCTATGTCAAGGTGTACCCAAGGTTTGTTTTCAACAAAGTGTTCCAAGAACACCCCTGCAGTTATTGTGCCGGCTCCTCCTGTTGTGGAGTTTTTAATGTCCGATACATCTCCCTTTACTTTTTCACGGGAGTCTTCAAAGATTGGAAGCTTCCAAACTTGTTCCCCTGTAGTCTTAAATGCCTCTTCAACTTTGTCAAACAACTTGTCGTCATTTGTAACAGTTCCCACAGTTCTTTGACCAAGAGCCATGATGCAAGCGCCGGTTAAAGTAGCCATGTCTATAATTTGTTTTGCATCGGTCTTTGTTGCCGCATAGTAAAGTGCATCTGCAAGAGTAAGTCTGCCTTCAGCATCTGTATTTATAACTTCAATTGAAAGGCCCTTCATTGATGAGACAATGTCTCCGTTTTTGTAAGCATCTCCTGAAATCATATTTTCGCAAGCTGCCACAAGGCCGATTATGTTCTTCTTAACTTTGTTTTTTGCAAGGCCGTAAATTGCGCCGATAACACTTGCCGCACCTGTCATGTCGCTTTTCATTGTAAACATACTTGCAGCAGGTTTAACTGCATATCCGCCGGAGTCGTAGCAAAGTCCTTTGCCCACAAGAGCCGTCGGTTGTTCTCCTTTGACGGGAAGGTACTTCATAATTATAAACTTAGGCTCTTTGGCTGAACCCTTTGCCACTGCAAGGAAGGCTTCCATCTTTAGAGCCTTTATCTCTTCGTAGCCCAATACTTCAACTTCAACACCTAAGGGTGAAAGTTTTTCCTTGGCTTCCTTTGCCAAAATTTCAGGATACATATCTATTGAAGGAGTGTTTACCAAGTCCTTTGTAAAATATACACCTTCCATTACGGCCAAAGTTTCTTCAACAACATCTTTGTAGTCGCCTTTGAAGTAAATGTTAAGTTCAAATGTGTCCTTGTCCTTTAGATACTTGTCAAAAGTATATGCACTTTGGTATAGGCCTACAAGCGCCGCCTTAACTTCTTCACTTGAAAAATCTGAAACAACTTCAGCGTCCTTTATCTTTTGGGTCTTTAAATTTTTGTAAAGGTCGTAGAAAGCTTTGCGCACGTTGTTAAGGTCGCCCTTTTTGCCAAGGCCTAAGAGTACAATGTTTTCGCTCTTGGGTCCGATGTTTGTGTAAATTTCTTTTTCTTTACCTGCAAAGATTTCCTTTTCTTTTAAATACTCTGCAAGGTCTTTTGAAATTTTTAGTTCTTCATTTTCGTATACAGGATAAATTTTAACTCCTGCATTTTCTTTGTAGTTTATCATTTTTCCTCCTTAAAATGCTTCATATATTGCCTTAATAGACTTTTCATAGTCTTCTTCAGCCACTCCTATTATAATATTTAATTCGCTTGAACCTTGAATAATCATTAAAATATTTACATCTTCCTTTGCAAGGGCGGTAAATATCTTGGCGGAAATACCCACGTGGTTAATCATGCCTCGCCCTACAACCGTGACTAAAGATATGCCTCTGTGGACAGTAATGTTGTCCGGACTTACAAAGGTCTGAATCTCGTTTAAAAGAGTTTGCATCTTGCCCTGGAGCTGCAAGTCGTTGACGATTAAAGACACGGAGTCAATACTTGAAGGCATGTGTTCCAAAAAGACATTGTTCACTTCAAGTACACTCATAAGTTTTCTGTGAAAGCTCTTGTCCTGTGACAGGCGAACTTTTTCAATATTAATAACGGTAAAATCTTTCTTGCCTGAAACTCCCGTAATAATATTTTTGTTTAAACTTGCGTCGTAGTTGTCTACGATTAAAGTCCCCTTGGCATCAGGGGCGTTTGTGTTTTTAATCTCAATGGGAATACCCGCACTTACCACGGGGAAGATCGCCTCCTCGTGAAGGACACCTGCACCGCCGTAGGAAAGTTCTCTAAGCTCTTTGTAAGTAATTATTTCAATATTTCTCGGATTGTCTACAATTTTCGGATCGCAAGACAAAAATCCGCTGACATCGGTCCAGTTTTCGTAAAGGCTTGCCCCCACACCTCGTGCCACAATGGAGCCTGTAAGGTCGGAGCCTCCCCTTGAAAAAGTCTTGATGCCCTTTGAAGATGAGCCGTAAAATCCCGGGATCACGGCGCGTTCAATGTTGTTCTTAACATCTCTTAAAGCCCTGTAGGATTTCTCCTCCAAAAAATTTGAATCCTCGTCGAAAAATATGACGTCCTTTGCATCTACAAATTCATAGCCCAGGTACTTTGCCAAAATAATTCCGTTTAAATACTCGCCGCGACTTGCTATAAATTCTCGACTTTCGCCTTTTAACAAAGCTTGATAAATTTTATCAAACAAAGCCTCAATGTCAAGGTCCACATCAATGCCTTTAACAATTTCGCGGTACTTGTCCTTTAACAAGACAAAACCGTCGTCAAAATTAATATTGTGACGAGCAAGGTCGTAGCACAGATATAAGAGGTCAGTCACCTTGGTGTCGTTTGAAGTGACCTTGCCGGGAGCTGAAGGCACAACATACCTTCTCCTCTTGTCCGCGTCTACAATTTTTTTAACTTTTTTAAACTGCTCCGCACTTGCCAAAGATGAGCCGCCGAATTTTGCTGTTACAATGTCCATAGCTACCTCCAAATTAAAGATATTTTATCAAATATAGCCAATATTTAAAAGGAAATGCATCTTTGTTCTTTTTATGATACAATAATCTTGCGGAGGTGGAGTATGGAAGAAGGTAAGAAGACAAGAAGAGACCACGTATATCGCTATTTAAAAGAAAAGATTTTAAACAATGAATACTTGCCCGGCGAAAAACTTATAGAAACGAGAATAGCTGACGAACTTCATGTGAGCAGAACCCCTGTAAGAGAAGCTCTCATGATGCTTGAAAAGGAACAGCTTGTACATACTTCCATGGGCAAGAGCTACCAAGTATCAAAAATTTCCATCAAACTTTCCAAAGACCTCTACTATGTAAGGGAGTTACTTGAGCCGAGAGTGGTAGGCGAAATTGCCAAGAAGGGAATTACAAAAGACACTATTGAAATAAGAGACATAGTTAAAAGCTTGGTAAAGGCACGTAATGCCGGAGACAAAGAAGAACAAATAAGGCTCATAGTCCGTTTAAACGAGGCCCTTATTACAGGACACAGCAACGAGTTTTTGGAAGAGATCTTATGGGTAATAAACAGAAGGCTATACAGACTTGCCAACATAATACTTCAAGACGACAAAAATTTGGAATCGGTGTACAGTAAAATATTGAAAATGTATGAGTCCATAGAAAAGAGAGATCAAAAGACGGCGGAATACATGTCAAAAGAATACATAAGACAACTGTACCCCCTACTTGAACTTAAGAAGGACGACAAAATCTTCGACGACTGAATAAGATAAGAACAAAAGAATGCTTCGGCATTCTTTTTTTGTACCGGGACATTCGCAAGGCTTTAGCCGTGCGTGTGTCCCCTTGAAAAGATGTTGAATGTCCTCAATGTGTCAAATTTACAAAAACTTTAACACAAAGACTTATAAGTTTTACCTAAATATTATAGAATAAAAAAATCACAATAGGAGGTCCTATGAAGAAAGGTTTAAAGATAATAATAGGAGCAGTCCTTGTAATTATAATTTTAGCAGCGGGAATACTGACATACATAGTAGGCAAAGGTGTCTTTGACGGCGCGACAAATTTAACCTCAAGAGAAGAGACTGTTAAAAACATGAAGCTCTATCAAAATGAATATGAGGCATTTATCAAAAAGTACAATATAGACAAGTACGAAGTTAACCATGTAGCTTCACAAGTTGACGGCCACGGAATACCTATTTTAAGTGTTGAAAATGAAAACACAAATAACTACGCAGTCCTGATACACGGATTGGGTGGCACAAAAGAGTTGGTAACCGACGTTATGGAAATATTTATTGATTTAGGATATAACGTAGTAAGTTATGACCAGAGAAACTCAGGGACGAACATGGAAGAGTACAATACTTTCGGAGTGTTGGAGTCCTTAGATGCAAGAGACGTGGTAAGCTACGCAAGAGACATGACAAAAGACGGACAAGTAGTGCTCTGGGGAGAATCCTACGGCGGCGCCACGGCTGCCATGGCACTTGGAAGAGATGAAAAAAATATAGACTTTTTGATACTCGACTCGTCGGTCTCAGACTCCAATGAGTTGATGAAGCCTTATATAGAAAAATATTCAAAAGAATACAACATTCCATACGACTACATGTTGTGGGCCGGTTCACTTTATACAAAAGGCAAGTTGGGATTTAGCTTTAAAGACATAAATGTCGCAGACTCTTTAAAAGAAACTACAAGACCCGTACTCATTATAAGCGGAGACAATGACGCGCTGACCCCTCCTTCTATGGCACAGGAATTATATGAAGCCGTACCTCACGATGACAAGGAATTATATACGGCAAAAGGATATGGACATTGCGATTTTATAAAAAAAGATCCGAAAAGCTATGAAGAAGTAATAAAGAGTTTTTTGATGAAATATGCCGTTAAGTAAAAAGGTAAATTAAATTAATCGGGGCATTCCCAAGGCTTTAGCCGTGCGTGTGTCCCTTAAAAAAGTTGTGAGTATATAGGGGACATTCCCAAGGCGTAAGCCAAGGGTGTGTCCCCTTAATAAAATGTTTATCAAGTTGATAAGTTGATTAACGACTCAGCCTTAATTTTTTGAGTCGTTAAAGTAAGAAGTTTTAATTTAAAGGTAATTTTCAGGGGACACACGGTCGCACCGCTTCGCTATGCTTCCGAATGTCCCCGATAGCATTACGGAGACACAAAAGATAACTTTCAGGGGACACACGTTCCCTCATTCCATTCGTTCACGAATGTCCCCAACGAAGAAGATGAATGTCCCCAACGCAGGAGGGCGAATGTCCTCAATAACTTAAATAAAAAAAGAGCATTGCGCTCTTTTTTTAGTATCCCACTTTATTATATTTACTTTCCACATTGTACTTGTTGAGTATCTCCTGTATCTTTTCTTTTAAATTTTCCTTGGACAGATACACGCCTTTTAAATTGGAGACGTGGTTTGTGCTGTCAAAGTCATAGAGATATGTGTAGTAGTATTCTCCGTCAACGTTTATGTCGGGAAACTCTGCTCTTGCTTTTTCCATATTCCTCACTTCAAGGTAGGTGCTGTCGTTAAATGATATTTGCACATAGTCTGAAATTATATCTTTAAGTGCATTTCCCTCCGGTATCTCCGCTACTATTGACTCCGTAATTAAATTTAAAATTTCCTGTTCAGCTTCCAAGTTTTTAACGGTATAAATATATTGGTCGTCCGTGGTCTCGGGCTTTGTTACGAAATTTCCCATTGTCACAACAAGTTCCGACAAGTTTATTTCCGTAGATCCGATTTTATAGTCTGAGCTTTGAACTACTTTGTTGTTCTTGTCAATGTTAAGCTCCGCACTCCTCATATTTTCGTTTGTGGATATGTTCGGGTCTACGTCATTTTTTCTCTTGCAAAATCTCAATAGGATTATAATAATTATTAAAAGGACCAAGCTATAGAAAAGTATTCTTCTATTCCTCATCTGTCTTTTCCTTTTGCGTATGTGTTTATTTCTGGCGCGTCTTCTTCTAATTTCCGCCTCTCTATTTTTATCTTCCATGGCCCCTCCTTATTATTGACATTTTACAACATTTACTGTAGAATGTCTAAGGTAAACTTTACCCGAGACCGAAGAGGTCTTTTTTAAATGTAAAAAACGGAGGTGTTTTTATGCAAGACAGAATTGTTCTTGAGTGCACAGAGTGTAAACAAAGAAATTATGTCACTTACAAAAACAAGAAAAATACGACGGAACGATTAGAGCTAAGTAAGTATTGCAAGTTCTGCAAGAAACATACTGCTCACAAAGAAACTAAGTAGGAGGAATTATGACAAACCAAGTAAATGTTCAAAACAGAGACAAAAAAAGTTTGAGCAAGTACATGAGGGGCGTAAAATCTGAATTCAGAAAAGTAGTTTGGCCTACTAAAAAACAATTAGCCAACTATTCCGGCATCGTTATTCTATCTATTATCTTGTTTTCCATAGTTCTTTCAGTATTGGACCTTGTGATTAACAAAGGACTGAATTTAATTGTCAAGTAATATGAATGATAATATTAATGACGAGAACAAGGAAGAATTAGTAGAGACTGAACCTAAGTGGTATGTAGTCCATACTTATTCCGGACACGAAAACAAAGTTAAGCACAACATGGAAGCCATTGTAAAAAACCGTCACATGGAACACTTGATTCACGACATCAGAGTTCCCATGGCCGAATATATTGAGGAAAAAGACGGCAAGAGAACTGTGAAGGAAAGAAAAATGTTCCCTTCATACGTTCTTGTAAATATGATAAAGAACAACGAATCCTGGTACCTTGTGAGAAATACAAGGGGAGTTACGGGATTTGTAGGGCCGGGTTCGGAACCCGTTCCCCTGACTGAAGAAGAAGTGGCTAACCTTGGCGTGATGGACGACAAAGATGTGTTCAAGGGATATGAAGTGGGAGATGCCGTTAGGGTTATTAACGGTCCCTTCAACGACATGGTAGGTACCATAGACAGTTTCAACTACGAGAGAAAGCAAGTTAAAGTTTTTATTTCCATGTTTGGAAGAGATACGCTTGTCGAACTGAATTCAAATCAGATTATTAAAGCTTAAGCTAAAAGTGGGAGGGTAATCCCCGAATTACCACAAGGAGGAATTTAAAATGGCAAAGAAAGTCATAGCAATTGTAAAATTACAAATACCTGCAGGTAAAGCAACACCTGCACCGCCGGTAGGTACCGCACTTGGACCTCACGGTGTAAACATTATGCAATTCACAAAAGAATTTAACGCAAAGACCCAAGATCAACAAGGACTTATAATTCCGGTTGTTCTTACAGTGTACCAAGACCGTACATTCACATTTATTACAAAGACACCGCCGGCACCGGTTTTAATTAAAAAAGCTATTAATTTAAAATCAGGCAGCGGTGAACCTAACAAGACCAAGGTTGGTAAAATAACCAAGGCTCAAGTTGAAGAAATTGCAAAGCTTAAAATGGCCGACTTAAATGCGGCATCACTTGAAGCGGCAATGAGCATGGTTGCAGGTACAGCAAGAAGTATGGGAGTAGAAGTTGTTGATTAAAGTGGGAGGAATTTCCGTTTGAACCACAAGGAGGAATAAAATGCCAAAAAGAGGAAAAAATTATCAAGACAGCGAAAAGCTTATAGACAAAAATAAACTTTATGACGTACCGGAAGCTTTAGCACTTGTAAAACAAGTTGCAAAGGCTAAATTTGACGAAACTGTAGAGCTTGCAGTGAGACTTGGGGTAGACCCGAGACATGCTGACCAACAAGTTAGAGGTACAGTAGTACTTCCACACGGTACAGGACGTTCCGTAAAAGTATTGGTACTTGCAAAGGGCGACAAAGTTCAAGAAGCTTTAGACGCAGGCGCAGACTATGCAGGAGCGGAAGAATACGTTGAAAAAATTCAAAAAGAAAACTGGTTTGACTTTGATGTAGTAATAGCTACACCGGACATGATGGGTATGGTAGGTAGAATCGGTAGAATTTTAGGACCTAAGGGATTAATGCCCAACCCGAAATCAGGCACAGTAACATTTGAAGTACAAAAAGCCGTTGAAGAAACTAAAGCAGGTAAAGTTGAATACAGAGTAGACAAAGCGGCAATCATCAATGTGCCTATTGGAAAAGTGTCTTTTGATCAAGACAAATTGGAAGAAAACTTTAACACAATTATGTCTGCAATTATTAAATCTAAACCGGCTGCATCAAAGGGACGTTACTTAAAGAGCGTTACACTTTCATCTACAATGAGCCCGGGAATAAGATTAAACGGACCGAAGTTAATGGAATTAAAATAAAACACCTCAAAAGACCGCATTGCGGTCTTTTTTTAATGTATAGATAAAATGCAGTAAAGTAAATTTTTTTTAATGAAAAGGTTTCTATTTTAATACAAATTAGTGACAAAATTTCTCGTTATGATAAAATTTGTCCGTAAGCAGTTGTATATTTATTCAGGAGGTTAAAGATGAATAATGTAAACGAAGGTTTTTTTGAAAAAACATTCAAACTGAAAGCTCATAACACAAGTGTGAGAACTGAAATTGTTGCAGGACTTACAACTTTTATGACAATGAGCTACATTTTAATTGTCAACCCGAATATGCTTGCAGAAACAGGCATGGACAAGGGCGGAGTATTTACCGCGACAATTCTTTCATCAGTTATAGCAATTATTTTAATGGGCTTGATTGCAAATTATCCCTTTGCTCTTGCACCGGGCATGGGTCTTAATGCATTCTTTACTTACACCGTATGTTTAGGTATGGGATATGATTGGGAATTTGCACTTACAGCCGTATTCTTGGAAGGTGTGGTATTTTTAATTCTGTCATTGTTCAAAGTCAGAGAAGCAATTTTTGACGCTATACCCAGATCGTTAAAGAACGCCGTATCAGTCGGCATAGGACTTTTTATTTCTCTAATCGGACTTTCTTCAGCAGGTATTATTCAGCAAGGAGAAGGCACAATTTTAGGCTTTGGAGATTTACTTTCACCTAACAGCGCGGTATTTTTCTTCGGTCTTTTGATTATGGCTCTTCTTACAGCTAAAAATAAAAAGGGCGGACTTTTAATAGGTATTGTAGCTTCTACAATTCTTGCACTTATTTTAGGAGTTACACACTTCCCTGAAGGCGGATCAATATTTTCACTTCCGCCGTCAATGGCACCTGTTGCATTTAAAGTTCAGTTCCACAACATATTTTCATTTGAAATGTTCAGTATCTTGTTTACATTTTTATTCGTAGATATATTTGACACGGTAGGAACACTTACAGGCGTTGCAACAAAGGCGGACTTACTTGACGAAAACGGCAAACTTCCAAGAGTAGGCAAGGCACTTTTTGCCGATGCTGTGGGCACAACGGTGGGAGCTCTTTTCGGCACAAGTACAGTTACAACTTTTGTTGAATCTGCAAGCGGTGTTGCAGACGGAGGAAGAACAGGACTTACTGCTCTTTCAACCGGATTCTTCTTCCTACTTGCACTCTTTATCTTCCCGATAATTTCAATAGTACCTTCAGCAGCAACGGCACCTGCACTTGTAATGGTAGGCATGTTCATGCTGAGCCCTATTAAAGATATTAATTTTGACGACTACACAGAAGTAGTACCGGCATTTCTTACAATGATTATGATGCCCTTTGCATATTCAATTGCGGAAGGTATTTCAGTAGGTATGATTTCATACGTAGTTATTAAACTTCTAACAGGAAGACATAAAGAAATTTCTCCACTAATGTATGTTCTTGCAATTATATTCGTAGTGAGATACTTGTGGCCCCTATTTGCATAAGACAACAAAACGAAAAACAAGCCTTCGGGCTTGTTTTTTTATGCCATGAAACTCATCATTATATTAAATTTTTGTAACAAATCCATAAAACTGCCTAAGGAACTATTTATTAGGATATAATGAGAAAAAGGGGGCATTTATGAAAAAACTTTTTGTTACATTTTTAATAACACTCACGCTTCTTATGGGAAGTGTTTTTGCAGAAGATAATATTAATATAACGTTGGAACAGCCGGCGGTATTAAAAGCGGCTACGGGCCAAAAATTGGAATACACTTTAAAGATACGCGTGCCTGAAAACGCCAAGAGACAATACGAAAGCTTTAACGTCTCGCTGATGATGGACTCAAATCTAAAGATTTTAGGCACAAGTGTTAAAAATAACGACCCTTCCTATGAAATTAACAACTCACGTTTACAAACACTTGGCAGAGATATCATCACAATTTCAGTTGGGGATACAAAAAGACTGTCTAAAGATACAACAGAAATTGCAATTTACACAGAAGTTATTACTCCTACGGCAGGAGGAGAGTTTCAAAACTCCTTTGTCTTAACTACCGTTGACAATCAAGGCAGAGAAAACAGCACTCAAAAAGATGTTGAGTCATCTACTAAGCCTTTGACATCTGCACTTTCCTTAACCCCTTTAAAGGTAAATGACAAAGTGCTCAAGGGAAAGACGGAGCCGGGTGCGGACATAATTATAAAAAAAGACGAAATGCCTATAGCTACCGCACTTAGTGACAACAAGGGTAACTTCACGGCAAAACTTCCTGCGTTGAAAGTAGGAGATGTTTTGCAAATAGAAGTGAATTATTATAAAGACGGCAAGTTTCAAATTATCGCCGATAAAATTACAGTGAGAGGCAAAGACGACAGGTTAGACATGCCTGTGGCAAATATAACTCCTCCTGACGGTTCCGTAATGATTAAATTAAACGACTTTGTAGATTTCGGTCGTAAGTTAAATGTGAGCAAAGCGTCAAAAGAAAATGCCGCAAGACACATGGCGGCTGTGGCATACGGTCAATACATGCAAGTTAAGACAAATGTAACCGACGATGAAATTCAAAAAGCCGTAAAAGAAATAGATGAATCACAAAAGATCATAAGATACCCTATAATGAACGGAATTTCCAAAGACAAATTTTCGCCCAACGGATCTCTCACAAGAGCCCAAGCTGCTATGATAATATCGAGGATAGACCTGGGCAAGGATCCGGTAGGAGAATTCTCATCTTTCTCAGATGTGGATCAGGAAATGTGGTATGCAGATGCTGTAGGATACATGGAAAAGAACAACTATATCTCAGGATACAAGGACGGCACTTTTAAGCCCGACAAAAAAATATCCAGGGCGGAATTTGCAGCCTTGGTGTCAAGATATCTAAACTTAGGCTTGCCGGGAGACATAAATTTTAGAGACGTAAATGAAAATGACTGGTACTACAACCCCATAGCTCAAATGGTAAGCGGCGGATATATGAACGGCAAAAGCAAGAACAAGTTCGACCCGAACAAAGCCATAACAAGAGCTGAAGCCCTATCTGTACTTGTAAAAGTTGCCAACAGAACACCGGACACGGAATTTTTGGACAAGTATTCTGTAAATCCATTTAAAGACGTGGACAAAAATCACTGGGCATACTATCAAATACTTGAAGGCACAGGCAAATAAAAATAAAGACATGAATTCTCATGTCTTTTTTTGTGTCAATTAATTGTAAATACCTACTACAATTATTTGTCAATATTAAATTTATTTTATTGCAAAAAAAATGGTCGGAGTGAGAGGATTCGAACCTCCGGCCTCATGGTCCCGAACCATGCGCGCTACCAAACTGCGCTACACCCCGACAGTGAAACTTATTATAACATATATTACTGAAATATTACATAAAATTTTTTTTGTAACACAATCTTAAAATAAGAAAGTCTATAGAACTGATATAATACTAATTAAAGTGAGGGTGATGTAATGAAGAAAAAATTTATTTCATTTATTCTGTCCCTGATTATACTTTTATCAACTGCAAATGTTGTTGTGGCAAAGACTTTTGTGGATACTAAGGACCACTGGGCAAAAGAGTATATAGATACTCTGTCAGACTACGGCTTTATATCCGGTTATGAAGGCAATGTATTTAAGCCTAATTCTCAAATTACCAAGGCTGAATTTTTTACCGTGGTAAACAATATGGCGAATTTAAAAAAGACATACACTGTTACTTTTTCAGATGTAAGCCCGAAAGATTGGTACTATAACGAAGTTGCCAAGGCTATTAAATCAGGCTACTTAGTGCCCACTACAGGTAACCTATATCCCGACAGACCTATTACAAGGGAAGAAGCTTTCTATATCTTCGGATATTTATATAATTTCCAAGAAGAGACTTCAGACTTTAAAAACTTCAGTGATAGCGATGATATAAAACCTGAGTATAGAGGATACATGGCCGCTTTAGTTAAGAACGGAGTCGTTTCCGGAGACAACGGAAAGTTAAATCCCAAGAGCCCCATTACAAGAGCTGAATTTTGTGCAATTGCCGCAAACTTAATTGACAAGTACGGCTTGCCTGAAGAAAAAGTAGTCATTGACAGTAAAATTAAATTCGGATCAAGAAATTTATACAACTGATAAAAAGAGTTATTTATGTAAAAGATAACTCTTTTTTTATTGGAAAAATTGAAAGTGATTAGTCACAACAATTTAATAAACAAAAAAATCGGCACAAAGTTTCCTCTGTGCCGAATATTTTTATTCTTATAGTGATACGGAATTTTCCCAAAGTCCGTGAACGTTACAGTAGCTTAGTGCATATACTGTACCTGATTTTTGTGTTTCGATAAATGTTTCAACTTTAGGAGTTGAGAAAATTTCTTCTTCGCCGTGAGCTGCAAATTCATATGTTCCAACTTCAACGGGGAACTTTGCTCCTTCGGGTTTGAAGTAAACTTTGATCCAGCTGATATGGTGTTCCAATGTATTTGGATGAGCAACTTCAGCTCCTACTTGTGTTGTAATCTTAATACCTTTTTCACATTTTGAAACTTGTAGTGAAGGTACGTGTTTTTCCTTTGCCCAGTCACCTGATTGTACTAATTGTGTTAACTTTTCCATAATTTCCTCCTTAAATGTAAACGTGATAACTTTACAACCATATATTTACCCAAGGTGCCAATTATTATGCAAATGAATTTTAATATTTGCTATAATTACCTTGAGGTGATTTAAATAAAAATTATTTGTACCTGCAATACGGGACTTGAGGCAGTCCTTCGAAGAGAGTGTGAAAGCCTTGAGTTTAAAAACATTACAACTGAAAACGGAAGAGTCTCTTTTGAAGGCGATGAGATAGATATTGCAAGGGCGAATATTTATTTGCGCACGGCTGAAAGGGTCTTGGTACTTGTGGATGAGTTTGAAGCTACCACCTTTGAAGACCTTTACCAAAATGTAAAGAAGATACCTTGGGCCGATCTTATCTATGAAGACACGAACTTTATCGTAAACGGCAGGAGTAAAAATTCCAAACTCTTTTCCATTTCCGACTCTCAACGAATTACTGAGAGAGCCATAATCGACAAGCTGATGGAAACTTACGACAGCACCTGGTTTAAAAAGAGCCTTGGCAGAATGGACATTGAAGTAAATTTAAACAGGGATATTGCCCAAATTACAATAGACACTACTGGACCGGGCCTTCACAAGAGAGGCTACAGACAGAGAAACTACAAGGCCCCTATATCCGAGACTATTGCTGCGGCAATGGTTATACTCTCATATTGGAACCCTGAGAGGGTGCTGTGCGATCCTTTTTGCGGTTCGGGAACGATTTTAATTGAAGCCGCCATGATTGGCAAAAACATTGCACCGGGGATTATGAGAGAATTTGCGGCAAAGGACTATAAATTTATTGGGGAAGAGCCTTTTAAAGAAGTTAAAAAAGAGTCCTATTCCAAAATTTTATACGACAAAAAACTTTCTTTATACGGCTCCGACATTGAAAAGGGTGCCGTAGAAGTTGCCAAAGAAAATGCGGAGATATTAGGGCTTGAAGAGGACATTACCTTCTTCCAAAGAGACATTAGAGACTTTGACATACACGAGGACTACGGAATTTTAATTACAAATCCGCCCTACGGGGTAAGACTTGAAGAGAAAAAAGAAGTAAAGGCTCTTGAAATAGAGCTTGGAAATCTTTACAGAGATTTAAAAAACTGGTCCTTCTATGTAATTACAGCAAGTGAAGATTTTCCCAAGAACTTTAAAAAAAAGGAAGACAGAAACAGAAAACTTTACAACGGCAAGATAAAGACTTACTACTATCAATACTACGGACCGAAACCGAAATAGGTGAGTTATGGAATATTTAATGGGATTTCACGAAATAATTCCTGAATACAATGTACAAATTTTAAACGGATTT
>QWCK01003570.1_pt1 | contig 16774 bp, 12 predicted proteins | sample 1972571 | NCBI WGS metagenome assembly QWCK01 (sample SAMN09866710, study PRJNA288562) | Human gut metagenome isolate term2_stool, whole genome shotgun sequencing... | isolation source: gut | host: Homo sapiens | place: USA: California
GCTTATTTGAAAATCAGTTTGCCTTCGCTCGAAATACGTAAAATATGCGGAGCTTTGCAAACGCTTGATCGTCAGCGGTTTCAAAATACCAGCCCTTTCCCTCCTATCTTTATGCCCGCGATAGAGTATCGAACGGTATGACGAAAAGGCCTCAATCGTCGTGCGATTGAACTTCTTCCGAGCAACCACTAAGGTCTAACCGCACGATGAAAAGACCTCCATCGCAACAACTCTACACATTTTTATCATGCTTGTCTCGATTATGCCGAAAAAAGATGGCGTTTTTCTCTCTAAATGGATCGAAAAAAAAGTATCGAAAACAAGTATTTATATTTTACAATTTTGAAAGGACGTATACTCAAGTCAATACCATCATAACAATAAGTCATGGGTATCATCCTATCATTATAGGAAAGAACCATAGCCTTGGCGAACGTTGTGTAGAAATATTTTTTAATAAAAACAGACAAAAAATCTTGTTTAAAACATTTTTCTGTTTAAATTTGCAAACAAAACAAATCAAAAGCTACAGAACCATAAATATTTCGTCTCTTTACAGTCCATTTGGAACACGAAGTGTCCCATTGGATTCTAATGGGAAAGCTATCTAATGGAATAGATAATACAGTAATCTACAAACAATTATAAACTAAAAACAACATTTATGTATCTAACAAGAAAAAGAGCCGCTACGGCTTTATGTGTGGTTTTGTTTTCTTCGCCTGTTTTCGCACAGCAAAAACAAATCACAGGCAATGTCAAGGATGCTACGGGCGAGCCTATGATAGGCGTCACAATCCTGGCTAATGGACAACCGGCAGCTGTGACCGACATCGACGGTAATTTCACGGTCAAGAATGCCAACCCATCCACTAAGCTTACAATCAGTTACATTGGCTTTCGGGAGCAAAGTGTAACCGTTGGTAACCGTTCCAGTTTTGATATCCAGATGATTGCCGATAATCAACAACTCGACGAAGTCGTCGTTGTGGGATATGGTACTATGAAAAAGAAAGATCTCACGGGCTCTGTTGCCAGCGTGAAATCTACTGATCTCGCACAGGTAGCTGCGCCCAATGCCCTTCAGGCCATGCAGGCCAAAATTCCTGGCATCGACCTTCAAGAGTCAGATGGCCAGGCTGGTGGAAATATCAAGATGAAACTTCGCGGCAACCGATCATTGCTTGCCAGCAATAACCCCCTGATTCTTGTAGATGGTGTGGAATATGGTTCAAAACTTGACATTCCGGCAACCGATATTGAATCTATAGACGTTTTGAAAGATGCTGCATCCACGGCCATATATGGTACGAAAGGAGCTAATGGTGTGATCATTGTTACAACCAAACGTGGTAGGGCAGGACAAACCAAGGTAAATTTCAATGCTTTTCTCTCTTTCAATAGTCCCACGGGAATTACAAAGCCTTTGTATGGGGATAAAGAGGTGCAACGCCTAATCGATGCCAAGGACTATAATAACATGTTGAAGACTGGCAATTGGACGGCTGAAGCCCGCACCACTACAGCCGAGAATGTTCTTGAAGGCGAAAAATTGGATGATGGAACGTCGACACTCGACATTTACAAGGACAAATCGTACACCGACTGGCTTGACCTCATTATGGATAACAGTGTCTCTCAAAACTACGAAGCCTCTGTGCAAGGTGGTGGTGAGAAGACCAATTTCAACTTATCTTTAGCCAGTATGACCGACAATGGCATGATGAAATATGACAAGTTCCATCGTTACACAGGCCGTACAAATATTGATCATCGCATTAATAAGATAGTCAAGGTGGGTACAAGTCTCACCTATACCTACCGAAACAACGACCGGCGAAGTGGAGGAGTGTACAGCCAAGCCCAGAAGATGACCTCGATTACACATGCTTACCTCAAGGATGGATCCATCAATAAGCAACCCAACCCATGGTATGCAGCCCACTGTTCGCCACTGCTCGACGAGGATGGTAATTTCCAGCGTAACACGGAGACTTCACGTTTCTTTGGTAGCGCTTACATAGAACTCACGCCGATCAAGTCACTTCTGTTCAAGTCTCAATTCACCCTCGACCGATCTACCTCGCGCGATGGTCTGTATCAGGACTATGAGAGTCAAGGACGCTATCAGTCACCGAGTACCACCTTCATTCGTAACGACCGATCAACCAATACCAAATATGTATGGCAAAATGTGGCAAGTTATTCGATGAATGTGGCTAAGAAAAACGATTTTACCTTCATGCTTGGTCATGAAATGACCCAGATGGTGGGTGAATCCTCTGGTATTTCAGGAGATGCGGGCAAGGAACACTACCGCAAGGGGTCGTTCTACGATGTCTCTAAGATTATCTCGCCAACCACGTCTTCATCTTATGTTAAAGATAACATGGTGTCATTCTTCGGTCGTGTCAACTATGCCTATGACTCAAGATATCTGTTCCAGGCTTCACTTCGTGCCGATGGCTCTTCAGTTTTGGCCAAAGGTCACAAGTGGGGATACTTCCCCTCTGTCAGTGCGGGTTGGCGTATTTCTGATGAAGCATTCATGCAGGATGCTAAGTCGTGGCTCGACAACTTGAAATTCCGTGTGTCCTGGGGTGTTTCAGGCAACTCTGCCATCAGTGAATATATGACGCTTGCCACCATTTCGTCCATCGTTAAAGGCTCTACAGAGAAAGCTCCGATGACCATGGCCAATGAGGATCTGACTTGGGAAAAAACATCGTCGCTCGACTTCGGGCTTGACTACTCTATCCTCAATAGTCGTGTTTTTGGTAGCATCGATTACTACTCAAGCCATACAACAGACCTGCTTTACTACAAAACCGCACCGGCCTCCAATGTTTATGTGAGTCAAATAGCCAATGTTGGCAAGACCCGTGGGCACGGATTGGAACTTTCCCTCGGTGCAGTCCCCGTGTTGTACAAAGACTTCCGTTGGGAACTCAGTGCGTCTGCCACATTTGCCCGCGATTATGTTGATGAACTTTCGGAGGGCATTGAAAAGTATCTTAAGGACGACGGTCGTTCTATTCTTAAATTGGATGAACCAGTTTCTGCCATCTATGCATACGAAACCAACAAATGTTGGAATGTTGGAGAATTTGATAAGTATGTTGAAGACAACTATACGAAGCAGGGTAAAACATTCAGCAAGCCGTACGCAGACTATGGTAACCCTGGTACACCAAAGATAGTGGATCAAGATGGAGATGGCATGATCGATGAAAGTGATAAAATCATTTATAACCTTTCTCCAACATCTATTCTTGGTCTGAACACCACATTTTCATACAAGGATCTCTCGTTGACTGTACAAATGATGGCTCGTCTGGGAGGCTACATGTATTATGAGGGCTATGGCCTCTATACCTATGACGGTTCTAACTGGGGCGATCTCGACTATTGGACTCCTGAAAATACGGGTGCTGAAATGCCTACACCGGGTGGAAAGGGTACAAGTGCCATCAGCTACAAAGATGCTCTTTGTATGCAGAAAGCCGACTATTTCAAGATCAAGGATATTACTTTGGCTTATCAACTGCCCAAGACCCTGCTACGCAAGGCATTCATGAGCAATGCTCGCGTGTATTGCTCCATGAGAAATTATTTTACTTTCAGTCAATTCAACAACTATGACCCGGAACGTGGCGGTAGCGTTTCTTTCCCATTGCGCAAACAAGTTGTTGTTGGCATTAACTTAACATTCTAACCGAAAGACTATCATTATGAAAAAGATATTAAGCTTATCATTTGCTGTTTTGGCTTTTGGCCTGACAACAACCTCTTGTTCCGACTATTTGGAAGAAGATAACAAGACAGGCGAAACGGCCGATTTGGCTTACAATACCGTCACGGGTATCGATGGACTGGTATACTCAGCGTATTCATACACTCGTGGCTGGTGGGGTAAGGAGCCTGCCTTAGGACTCTCGGAAATGGGGTCTGACCTTTTCTATTATGGATATGATAACAAGCAGAAGTCGCTTTGTAGCTATGATATGACTGCTGAGAGTTTTGGTTTCGACTCCAAGTCGGGTACGGCGGCTGTGAACAATAACCCATGTTTAGATCAATATTGGGAATTATTCTATGCTGGTATCGATGTATGTAATAACACGTTGAAATATGTATCCCAATGTTCGGTCATTAATGATGCCAAGAAAACAGCCTACGAGGGTGATGCCCTTTTCCTCCGTGCGCTGTATTATTCTCAGATGGTTGCCTTGTGGGGACCTATCCCTTACAACGACAAACCCATCACCAACGAGAACTACGGTACTACTCCTGTTCGCCAACCTGAGCCAATTGTCTACAAGCATATATTAGATGACCTGAAGCTTGCCATGGAAAAATATAAGACTGCGGGCATTATGACACAGGCTGATGCCACAGGGGCAGGACGAGCCTATTACTATTCTGCTAAGGCCCTTTATGCTCGAGTGGCTCTCTATGCAGCATCATGGCTTGGGGAATCAAGCGTAGAAGGCTATGGAAACCTTTACACAGAGGCACTTAATGCAGCCAACGATGTTATCAACAGTTCAGGTGCTTCGTTCTATAGTCGGTATTCTGACACATGGAATATGAAGAATGAGGAGAACAACAAGGAAAGCCTGTTTAGTGTTCATTATAACAATGTACTTTCGGCTGGTTTTGATAACTGTGTTCCCTATCGTTTCAGTGTTGATGCCAATGGCAATCACAACCAGTTCAACTCCTTGCTTACGCGCAAGGGCTACAATTCTAATGGCGGCAATGCAGGGTTGCTGATGTTTGTTCCGATGTGGAATAACGGAGCAACGGACCTTGGCGGAAACGGCACGAAGAATACTCAAGTGTTTGTGCGCTGCACCAAGCCAAGCAATGCAAGCATTACCAGTGCCAAAACGGGTAAAGGGGTTGACATTGCCAAATACTACTCTCCATACGGGCGTGGTTTTACACGCTATTTGCCATCTTTGTATCTATGGACTATTCTTGATGAGGTGAAGGAAACCGACCAACGGTACAATGGTACCATAATTACAAGTTACCGCATACCTGAAGAGCTGTCAAAAAATGCCAAAAACTATCCGGACATGAGTGACCAGCCGTTTGTGGACTATGAAAAGGCTTACGCTGTTGATGGCAACTATTTCAATGGTGGTGGAGCAGCTATCCGCTTCAGCCTTCTTGACGGGAATTCTCCAGAGGGTAAGGCATTGCAAGCCGAGGCAAAAAACAAATACAGACTACAGTTTGCAAGTGGTGGCGATATCCCCGTTTACACATCCATGGATCCGGCAACTGCCAAACCTACGGAGTTAGCCAAACCCAAATCCGATGTGTATGGTGACACGCGCTACAACACCTATAAAATTGGTGGTTGGTGTTCATTCCCAGGAATCAAGAAGTTTCTTGACGACCAATATGATCCCGAATATCCCACATACGACATCTCATACCGTGACTTTATGGTATTGCGATTGGCTGAAATGTATCTTATCAAAGCTGAGGCAGAGATGAAAACCGGTGCTAACAGCGCGTCTTTGGCCACGCTCAACAAATTGCGCACCGCTCGTGCCATTGCCGGCAAGGACAACACGTTGAACGGCACTGTAACCATAGAGACGATTTTGAAGGAGCGTGCACTTGAACTGTGTGGTGAGTACCAGCGATGGTTTGATCTGAAGCGTACTCATAAACTCATCGATCACGTGAAGTCTTACAATGCACAATCTTCAGACAACATTGCACTCAAGCACTATTATCGACCAATTCCACTTTACGAATTGGAGGCCGTGACAAACCTCTCGGGCGAGTCGTATAAGCAAAATGCTGATGGGGTGTTACAATATAATAATGTCTCAGATAAAATGTGGCAGAATCCGGGCTATTAATCATGCGATCTAAATCAGAAACGTAATAACAAGGGGTGTCTTAGGAAGTCTAAGACACTCTTTTTGTAGGTCTCACATGCTTTCCTTACACGACATAAAAAGCGTCCTTCCCGTTATTGGGAAAGACGCTTCATATTTTTTCTCACGTTAGAAGTGAGAATTGTGATTGAATCGTAAAGCTTTAGCCTTTGATGGCTGCTACACCCGGAAGGGTTTTTCCTTCGATGGCCTCAAGCATCGCTCCACCACCGGTAGAGACGTATGAAACCTGATCAGCCAGGCCAAACTTGTTGACAGCAGCCACAGAGTCGCCACCACCTACAAGTGAGAATGCGCCGTTCTTCTGAGTTGCCTCGGCAACATACTTGGCAATCTCACCAGTGCCGTGGGCGAAGTTTTCCAACTCGAACACGCCAACTGGCCCGTTCCAAAGAATTGTTTTAGAGCTGAGAATAATCTTCTTCCATGCTTCCAAACTTTCTTCACTTGCATCCATGCCTTCCCACTCATCAGGAATCTGGTCGATTGGGAATACCTTGCGTTCTGTGTCGTTTGAGAAATCCTTTCCACAAAGCGTAGCCACAGAAAGTGAAAGGTTTACGCCTTTCTCTTTGGCAACAGCCATCACGTTGAGAGCTTCTGGCATCAACTCATCTTCGTGGAGTGACTTGCCGATCTTGCCACCCTGAGCTTTAATAAAGGTATAACCCATACCTCCACCAATAATCAGGTTGTCAACCTTGTCAAGCAAGTTCTTGATTACGCCAAGCTTAGAACTAACTTTGGAACCTCCAATGATAGCAGTGAAAGGGTGCTGGGCATTTTTCAATACATTGTCGATTGCCGTAACTTCTTTCTCCATCAAGAAACCAAGCATCTTGGAATCAGCATCAAAGAAATCAGCAATAACAGCAGTGGAAGCGTGCTTGCGATGAGCTGTGCCGAATGCATCGTTTACATAAACGTCTGCGTATGAGGCCAGCTTTTTAGCAAACTTCTTCTGTGACTCCTTCAAAGTCTTTTTGGCTTCTTCATATTCGGGAGTGCCCTTTTCAACTCCAGATGGTTTGCCCTCTTCCTCTGGATAGAATCGGAGATTCTCGAGCAGCAAAGCTTCTCCCATCTTCAGGTTAGCAGCTTCGGTCTCTGCATTGCCACAATCTTTAGCAAACTTAACTTCCACGCCAAGAGCTTTCGAAATGTTGTCAGTAATCTGGCTTAAGCTTAATTTCTCATTAACCTTACCTTTAGGCTTACCCATGTGACTCATCATAATAACGGCACCGCCATCAGCAAGTATTTTTTTCAGAGTGGGAAGGGCACCACGAATACGAGTGTCGTCTGTTACATGACCATTTTCGTCCAATGGCACATTGAAATCTACGCGAACGATAGCCTTCTTACCGGCAAAGTTAAATTGTTCGATTGTCATTTTTTCTTTATTTTAAAGTTATCAATTGATCCATGCTGTAATGATGCAAAGATAAGCAATTTATGGGACAACATGGAAAGCGCATTGTTGTTTTTTGTTATTTTCGCACAATAACTAACTATTTGTCATGCAGATGTAGCAAAATGTTTGAGTCAAACAATAAGCTATTCTTCTTCATATTCCGTGAGATCTTTGATGCCGGCATCCTTGAGTGCTGCAATACGTTCAAGGCAAGTGCCACATTTGCCGCAGTGCCTTTCACCGCCTTTATAACAACTCCAAGTTTCGGTATAATCCAGTCCCAGCGCTTTGCCACGACAGGCAATGTCACCTTTGGTGATATCGGTGTAAGGAGCAAGAATCTTTATCCCCGGAAATGTTCCGGTTTGGGTTGCCTTTGACATGGCTTGAACAAATTCCGGACGACAATCGGGATATATGACGTGGTCGCCAGAATGATTGGCCATCATAATATATTTTAGATTTTGACTCTCGGCCATGCCGGCTGCAATGCTTAGCATAATACCATTGCGGAAGGGTACCACAGTAGACTTCATGCCAACCTCGTTGTAGTCTCCCTCTGGAATAGCATCCGCTCCTTCAAGCAGGCTTGACTTAAAATATCTGGACATAAAATCCAAAGGAATGATGATGTGGGGGATTCCGAGTCGTTTGCAATGCATCTCTGCAAACGGAATTTCTCTGGCATTGTGATTGCTTCCATAATCGAACGAAAGCCCCAAGGCAATACGATCTTGAAACTCGTAGAGCATGGTAATTGAATCCATACCACCGCTTACGATAATTATAGCGTCACGTTTGTTTGCTGAAGAAGACACATCAAGTCCCTTGAGGGGAGTGGAGGACTTACATTGATTAGTATTGTCAATCATATAACTTTATTATATAGCAATATCAATATTGAATGTTTGATTTAGTACATCGGCATAATTTCGCTGAGGTGGATATTTGGGTATTTATCCGAAAAGATATCTCAATGCCCCTTCTACTTTTTTCACAGGATGAAGCTCTATGTTGTATTTCGTGGCATTGAGATTTTTCACATTGTGCGAAGGTAAGATGATATGGTTGAAGCCAAGTTTTTCGGCCTCGGCAATGCGTTGCTCTACACGGCTCACAGGGCGTACCTCGCCGCTCAGACCTACCTCGCCACACATACACCAGCCTGACTCCACAGGTGTGTCGACATTACTGGAAAGTACGGCGGCTATCACACTGAGATCCATGGCCATATCAGTTACCCGCAATCCGCCGGCTATGTTGAGGAAAACATCTTTTTGCATGAGTTTGAATCCAACGCGCTTCTCTAATACGGCAAGTAACATGTTCAGTCGTCGCTGGTCGAAACCTGTAGCCGAACGCTGGGGAGTGCCGTAAGCCGCCGATGATACAAGAGCCTGCGTTTCTACAAGGAAGGGCCGGACACCCTCTATAGCCGAACTGATAGCTACACCCGACAGTCCGTCGTGGTCTTCGGTGAGCAGCAATTCTGAAGGGTTAGAAACCTGTCGCAGTCCGTTTTGCCGCATTTCGTATATACCCAGTTCCGATGTGCTTCCAAAGCGATTCTTTATGCTACGTAGAATGCGATACATGTAATGCTGGTCTCCTTCAAACTGAATCACCGTATCTACAATATGTTCCAGAATTTTAGGACCGGCCAGTGTGCCTTCCTTGTTGATGTGACCAATGAGGACAACTGGAACGCCACTGGTTTTGGCAAAGCGGAGTAGGGCAGAGGCACATTCGCGCACCTGTGTCACGCTTCCCGGCGATGAGTCGACCGTTTCAGTGGAAATGGTCTGGACAGAGTCGATGATGAGTAGTTCGGGCATTACCTCCTGAATATGTCCAAAGATGTTTTCCAACGAGGTTTCGCACAATACAAAGATAGACTCGGGATTGACTGGGTTCAGGCGTTCGGCTCGCATTTTGATTTGATGTGCGCTTTCCTCTCCGCTCACATAGAGAATGCGCCGTTCAGTCATTGAGAGAATGGTCTGGAGGGTAAGCGTCGATTTGCCAATGCCTGGCTCTCCACCCAGTAGAATGATGCTTCCCGGCACGATACCACCACCCAGCACTCTGTTAAACTCGGCGTCATGGGTGTCAATTCGAGGTTCATCTTTGGAAGATATGTCATGTAGTCGAAGGGGCTTGTTTTGGGAGTCGAGGTGAAGATGTGGATGCTTGTCACCGTGTCGAATTGTCATGGCCGCACTCTTGGCTGCGCTTGTGCCCGAAGTGTTGGCAACTTTTATCTCCTTGAACGATGCCCATTCGCCACATGCGGGACACTTGCCCAGCCATTTAGACGAGTCATACCCACAATTACTGCAAACATACATCGTCTTGTCTTTTGCCATATTTGTTAGGATTAAAAATTTAAAGGAGTTCTCTATTGATTGACCCTACAATTCAGTTCGAGTTGTTTTCTTACCTGTAGTTTAAGGGATTCGGGAAGCAGGCATCGACCATTATCCTTCCCTGCATATCCGCAAGTTCGTAGAACTCCCTGCTGTTATTCTTTGCAAAAGTAATCTTTTTTTCCAGTATTTGCAAAATATAATTATTATCTTTGCAATCAAATGAACCGACTGTTGTTATATATAATGACGCTCGTAACGCTTCTTGTTTTTTTAGGCTGCGGACAATCATACGAGCAAAAACAGGCTCTCACGCGGAAACAACACCGCGAGACGGCACGGAGAGACTCGGCAGCGCTGAAGATTGCCACTACACCGACGATGGACTGCCTTCCACTGTTCATTGCCATGGAAGACAGTCTATTTCAGAAAGGAGGTGTCGACGTGCATCTTCGTACAAGAAAATCTCAATTAGACGGAGACACTCTAATAGCGGGCGCCCATGTTGAAGGATTTGTAACAGATCTTATTCGTGCCGAACGACTCAGGAAAGGTGGCATTGCGCTGCGCTACGTAGCAGCCACCAACAGCTATTGGCAATTTATATCTAACCGTCTGGCTCGTGTTAAAGAGCTTAAACAGATGTCAGACAAGATGGTTGCTATAACACGCTACTCAGCCACCGATTATTTGGCAGGCCTTGCTATAGACAGTGTCAAACCTAAGTTTGACGTTTATCGTGTACAGATAAATGATGTGGATATTCGCTTAAAAATGCTTCTGAACAACGAGATGGATGCATCATTATTAACTGAACCACAGGCAACTTCAGCACGTCTGTTCAAACACATAGTTTTGATGGATAGCCGAGACAAGGATATTCGTTTGGGAGTGTTGGCCTTTAGAGAAAAAGCTTTAAAGGACAAGAATCGTCAGGCACAGCTCGACTCTTTTGTCAAAGTTTACAATCAGATTTGTGATTCGATCAATAAGTACGGGGTAGTCCACTATCACGGCATTATCAAAAAATACATGCATGTCGATGACAGAACCATAAAAGCTTTGCCAAAACTGCAATTTCAACATGCAGTCCCACCGCGCAAAAAAGATGTGGCACGTGCGAAACGGTACTGGAACTAATTTTTAATCTGTTGCCGTTACTTTCTTCATCCTTATTATTCTCCATTATGAATAACTTTCAGCAACCGTCCGACTGGACATCCCAACTTCAACAACTCCGACAAATACAACAGAGCATCACAGGGTCTGGATATTTAGGTAAGGCCATAGCAGGCATACGGGCGTTTTTGACCAACTTTCAGTTTGATTCGTTGGGTAGCAGGCTTGAAGAAATAGAGAAGAACTACCTATTGATGTGCGAATTTCTGAAGAAAGGATACCAGGACGATAAGCGTGAGGAACTGTATAATAGTCTGTTAGGGAAACTCTATGTGCTCTTACGCGACATTGAACTGGACTACCGCAAAGCATACGACCCGTCAGTTATCAAATATACTCCTGCTAAATCTGCCGTGCAATTAGACGTTGAAGAAATTAGACATAAACTGGAGGCTTTCGTCTCTGACGTTGCTATGGCATCCCTCGAACCGGAGGATATCAGAAAAACGAAGTTAATCGACTTGTACTCTGCTCATCACCAATACATCCAAACAGTTTTTAACTCACTGCTTTTATCTCATCATTGGACACACGATATTGGTATGAATATGGCTCGGATGCTGGTATCCCCAACCATCGATTCCAAAGACGCACGGCTCTTGATTTCTGCAGTCATGTTGGGGGCAATGATTTCGGGCGATCCGGAACGTATGCTCACCATGATTTACATCCACCAACATGCACAGGACGTGTATCTCAAGCAACGTGCCTTGGTAGGATGGGTATTTGCGCTTGATAGTCTGAGTCTTTCCATGTTCCCACAGGTTTATGAGCACATTCAGGAGTTCTTGAACGATAAGTCTATAAAAAGAGAACTCTATGAGTTGCAAATACAAATGGTGTATTGCCGCAATGCCAAGCGTGATAACGAGAAGTTACAGAGAGATATTATGCCGACCTTGCTGCGAAATCAAAGTTTTGAAATCGATGGCTTTGAGATTAGGGAAAAAGAAGAAAATACGATCGAGGATATTCTGAATCCCGATGCCGCAGACCAGAAGATGGAGGAGATGGAGAAAAGCATTCGAAAGATGATGGATATGCGCGACCAAGGTGTAGATATTTTTTTCGGAGGCTTCTCGCAGATGAAGCGATTTTCATTCTTCTACACGCTTCCCAACTGGTTCATACCCTTCTCGACGGATCATCCACACTTGCAGCATCTGGCTCCTGACTTCCTTCATTCCAATATGGTTGAGACCATTTTGAAGAGTGGGTCGTTTTGCGACTCCGACAAGTACAGTTTTGTGCTGGGTATGGCAAAAGTTTATAATAACATTCCTGCTAACATCAAGGAAATGCTCAATTCCGGCAATGTGGCCATGATGGGAATGGGAGAGGAGCAAATAAACACACAAGACTCAAGTTACATTCGTCGGATGTATCTCCAGGATCTCTATCGTTTCTTCTCACTATGCGATGCGCATGCCATGTTCGATAATCCTTTCGAGAGTCCAAGATTTCTGTTTATGACCAATGAAGTGTTCAGAAAGCAGATGGGCAAGGAAGCTCGAAATATCCAGAAGTTTTTGTTGAAGAAAAAAATGTATTCTTCTCTTTCACAGATGTTTTACTCATACAAAGAAGCTAACAACATCGAAGATATGCGTATGGAAGCTGGTCTCAAGATGCGTGCACATAAATACATCGAAGCGCAGGCCATCTATGCCCAACTGTGCGACGTTTCTCCCGATGACCAACGGGCAATAATGGGCTATGCCCAAGCCAGTTTCTATGTGGAAGATTACGCTGAGGCTGCTCGGCTCTACAAGCAGCTTTTATATCAGTATCCCGACAACCGAAGCATTGCGCTCAACTTGGCCATATCACAAATCAACTCCGACAATGCAGAAGAAGGCATGAAGTTACTTTTCCGGCTCGATTATGAAAATGAGAAGGATATAAACGTGAAACGGGCCTTGGCATGGGGACATCTTTGGTTAAAGAACATTGATCAGGCAGACGAACTTTACCAGAGCATTCTGGCCAATAAGATGTGCGATGCTTCTGATTTCCTCAATGCTGGCTATTGCAATTGGTTTGCGGGTAGGGTAGACATGGCCATCACACTAATTAAACAGTCCATCGCCACATCCGAAAACGTTGTGGAATCAACCGATGACCTGATGCGTCAATTTGAAAAAGACCTGCCGCTGTTAGTCAAATACGGTGTGAAAGACACCGATCGGAAGATGGTAGCAGAAATGGTTATGGGGTAACCAAGCTGGACTTGGGAACGTATAAGCCGACACGTTTCGGATAGTTACAAAATATTGGCCATGTTTATTTGGTTCTTGGACGAACTGTCTAATCTTGGTTAGAGTTGTCAAACAAATTGTTGGCTTCGTCAATTTCGTCCTCATCAAACCATTTGCTCAATTTGTTGTGTGCCTTGGCCTTGACTTCTTCAGACACCTCCCCCCATACCTTATGCAACACATAGATAAGCACGGCCAGGTCATCGCCCAGTCCGGCAATGGGAATAGCATCGGGTACCACATCGAGTGGACTGATGAGATAACCCAAGGCACCAATGATTATTGCCTTGTCTTTCACCGACACTTTGTCACTTTCCAGTGTGTAGAAAAGTATAAGAGCTGCATAAACAAATTTGGCACCGGCACGTTTAGCTATCCGAGAGATTTTCTCAACAAATCCGTTGGATGTAAATTTGTCTTTGTATTTCATGAAGTCCTGAAGTTCTATTTTACGCATGACATTCAAATATTTAATCTTGTTTGTTGTTATGATAATTTATCACGGCATCAACATATGCCACCACATCAGGGTTAGAGTCTTTGTGCCGCTGAAGGTTTCTTCTCTTCATGACAACCCTTATGCCTTTAATAATCAATGATAACGCAACTCCAACAACAATGCCCACCAACAGCGTAAGCGTTTCGTTTTTCCAAGGTAGGAGTTGTATAGGGAAAGCACTGAGAACAATAACAGGAACCAAGGCAATGATGCCATAGACAGTCTGTTGTGAGCGTTGTGAACCCTCACTGTCAAGAATGGCTTGGTAGTTAAACAGATAATCATCTAACAGCTCTCGGTTAACACCAAAACTCTCCATCTCTGGAAAGTCAGATTCCTCTCGGTGCAGTTCTATAAGCTTGTTCACCTGATGTTCATAGTCGTTTAATATGTTGGGGTGTAACTCTTTCATTATATATTTAATAACTTCCAAATGGATGATGTTCGGTAAAAAAGCAAGACAGTGTCCCTATAAGCCGGGTTCTGTATCCTCCCCGAAGAAAGGAGCCCATCATTTATCTAATTTGCAAGTCACCCTGCAACTCAAGCGTTCTACCCTCCGTCGTTGCGCGAGCATCGGGCGGGCAACCCTTATTACGACGGTATACATGAACTTGCAGCCCCCAGACGGCACGGCATGGCGGTCACCCGTCACCCGGTAGTCTCTTACACCACCTTCTCACCCTTACCACCCACAAGGAGTGGCGGTTATTTTCTTCTACCTTCACCTACTGTCACCAATAGCTTCTACTTTCAGAAGTGGGGCACCCTGTGCTGCCCGGACTTTCCTCTCGCATCTCCTTGGATGCCAGCGATGGTGCCGGGGCACTGTATTGCTGTCTGCAAAAATAATAATTATATCCATAATAAACAAAAAAGCAACCAATATTTTGTACTTCTTAATTGGAATTAGCGCTAGGCATCGCAATCCTCTCATTAAAAGTTTGTAAAATAAATCGCTTCACAACTTAAGAGCCGTTAAGTGTTAAAATCAAAGTGTTAAAATCGAATAAAAAGATACGACAAAATGACACAAAGAGGATTTTTGCGCCTATATTTGCAATGTTTATTTTGAACTGATGCTGACAGCTTTCATCAATTACTTTCATGAAGACAGGCAGCGTTGAGTAACAGCAAAATTGATAAACACTAAATTATAAAACAAACGTATGAAAAAGTTTTCCAGTTATCTGCTAGCAGGCATTTGTATTGTTGCCTTAGCATTTTCTGCCGGCTCGTTTATTAGAGTTAATGCCATGACCAACGAGGTGGCTCAGTCGGGTGTGCCGGTGGACTTGACCAATGCAGCCGATAAGGCGCTTCCCGCAGTTGTACATATTAAATATGTGCAGAATTCCAAAACACAGACTATTGAAGTGGAGAGCGACCCGTTCTCCGATTTCTTCTCCGACCCATTTGGGTTCTTTGGCAACCCGCAGGGCAACGGAGGCAAGCAGCGCCGACAGGTACGCACCCCCAAACGTGAGGCTACCGGTTCTGGCGTGCTCATCAGTTCGGACGGATATATTGTGACCAATAATCATGTAGTGAATGGTGCTGACGAACTTACCGTGACACTTGAGGACAACCGAGAGTTCAATGCCCGTATTATAGGTGTTGACCCCACTACTGACCTTGCTCTTATCAAGATAGATGGCAAGAACCTGCCAACCCTTCCTATCGGCGATTCTGATAAAATCAAAGTAGGAGAGTGGGTAATTGCCGTTGGCAATCCATTCGGACTGAATAATACAGTGACTGCTGGTATTGTAAGCGCCAAAGGACGTTCGCTCTATCAGAATGGTGTGGAGAGTTTTATACAGACCGACGCAGCCATCAACCGCGGCAATTCCGGTGGTGCCCTTGTTAACACCAAGGGAGAACTTATCGGTATCAATGCCATGCTCTATTCTGAGACGGGTTCTTACGCGGGTTATGGCTTTGCCATCCCCACCAGTATTATGAACAAGGTAGTGGCCGATATCAAGAAGTATGGCACGGTACAACGTGCGTTCTTGGGTATTAAGGGCAGCGACTTGTTGAAATATATTGATAATCAAAAGAGAAACGACAAGGATGTGCCCGACTTTGGAACGAATGAAGGCGTTTATGTCGCTGAGGTTGAAAACAATGGTGCCGGTGCTGAGGCTGGCCTTAAGGAAGGCGATGTTGTTACGACAGTCGATGGCAGAAGAGTTTCTAAGATGTCGGATCTCCAAGAGATTATGAATGGGAAACGTCCGGGTGACAAAGCTACTATTAACTGGTTACGCGACAAGAAGAAGATGAGTAAGACTGTGACGTTGAAGAATCAGCAGGGTAACACCAAGGTGATGAAGACAGCAGATCTCGACGTTCTTGGTGCAAAGGTGATGCCGGTAGACAACAACCTGAAGAAGCAGCTTGGTATCAACTACGGTCTTCAGGTGAAAGATGTGAAAAATGGAGCATTCAAGGATGGCGGTATTGGAAATGGATTTATCATTATCAGTGCTAACGATAGACCCATGAAAGAAATCTCTGATCTCCAGAATGCAGTGAAAGAGGCTTCTCTGAGTAAGAATCCTGTGCTCTTTATTACAGGTATGTGGCCGTCTGGCAAGACCGATTACAAGGCTATTAAAGTGGCTGAGTAACACAAATTTATCATGAGTATTCCAACAGAATAAAAGAGCTATATATCACAATATTTGAACATCCGTGTAAGGCCCAACATCTGCTGACAATTAGCACAGCCAATGTTCGGGAATGCCCTTTACATCAAGATAGAAACCGTTTCAGCATACAATCAAAATGCTGAAACGGTTTTTTTAACTAATATAGGATGTTATCTTTGCTTCCACCTTTACGAAGTAGTGCTCAGCTGATATTTAATGGGGGAGCTAAAGGCTTAGTAGGTATTTTCTTTTGGGGGATACTGTAGGTCCTTGCGATTGTGGTAACCATGTAATTGCAAATAGGAGTAAAAACAGGAAGATATGATGTAGGCATAAAAGTTCATACGTGTAAATTTCTACTGCACTCAGACAATTCCTGAATCCGGTGAAGTAGTCTTTATTTATTCGCTGCTCCTCCTTCATCACACCTCACACTTCCCTCTCCTTTCTTCACTCTTCACTCTTCCCTCTCCTTTC